>ENA-ORXT01001991-ORXT01001991.1-marine-metagenome-genome-assembly--contig:-NODE-1991-length-25726-cov-13.378221_pt1 | contig 25726 bp, 19 predicted proteins | sample MGYA00237868_ERZ511482 | MGnify/ENA metagenome assembly ERZ511482
TTTTTTGGTGAAGAGTCATTTTAAAAGAAATACTCAAAAAAGTAAATAAATTTGTGAAACAGTGTACTAAGTATCAGCTCTTTTTCAAATGTTTATAATGAAAAGCCAGTAAAATTTAATTTTCTTTGACGCAAATATAAATTAGATTTTGTGTTTATAAATGTATTTTGCGCTATTTTTTTCATGTAATCTATATTTTTTCATTATTAATAAAAATTGACATACCTTAGCTCTATTATAACGCAGACAATTTGTATTGACGAATGACGGTATTCTTGTTTGTTTTTCTTGTATATAAGAGACAAGAATATCTTCGTTACGTTCACAATAAATAAATAATTATTAAAAAAATATTATCCATATTAACCGATTCGGAACGTTCGCGATTCAATTTATTATTGATCGCCATACTATTTATGGCAATATTTGAAGTGATTGGCATTGCTTCGATTTTGCCCTTTATGCAAGTTGCCGCTGCCCCCGAATCTATCCAAAACAATACGTGGTTAAATTGGATTTATGTCGAATTAGGCTTTGAAAGTGTCCGCCAAATGCTTATTTTTACGGGTACTGCTGTCTTGATTCTGCTGACTATTTCCAATATTTTCAAAGTCTATACTTCGTGGTTGCAGCAAAAGTTTTCGTGGGATGTCGCGCATGATTTGGGAACGAGAATGTCGCGGGTATATCTCGCCAAACCCTACAAATATTTCCTTACACATAACACCACCGAGCTGCTTACCAACCTCATCGTAGAAGCGGGACGAGTCACAACGGGCATTTTATTACCGCTATGCGAATTGATTTCTCAAAGCCTCTTGTGCTTATTAATTTTCGGATTACTAACCATTACTAATCCACAAATAACACTGCTTGTCGGAGGAATATTGGGTGCGGCGTATGGCTTGGTATATTTCACAAGAAAAGGCTATTTAATTCGTTTGGGAGAAGAACGTGTGCTGAGTAATAGGCGGAAGTTTTTATACCTCAAAGAACTTTTAACAGGCATCAAAACTTTTCGGGTTTATGGTACGGAAAAGTTCTTCTATCGTAGGTTTGAAGGGGCTTCGCTCCAGCACAGTCAGATACAACCCCGTGTTCATTTGGTGTCAATATTGCCGCGTTATGCAATAGAAGTTTTGGCATTTGGAGGCGTGGTAATGATGATATTGGTTTTGATTTTACGAGGGCAAAGTTTGCAGGGAATTTTGCCGCTTTTGAGCTTATATGTCTTGGCAGGTTATCGACTCTTGCCTGCCTTACAACGTGCATTTGCCGCCGCCATCAAAATACGCCATACTATACCGGCAATAGATATTATCAAAGCCGATTTACATGCCGATGATTCTTTTTTCGTCGAAAAAAATATTGACCGAACTATACAACTATTTTCGGATAATTTGGTTTTGGAAAATATCACTTTTTACTATGATGAGTCGGAAGCAAAAGCTGTTTCCAATTTGAATGTTCACATTCCGAAAGCTAAGACAATTGCCTTTGTAGGTTTCACAGGTTCGGGAAAAACAACTTTAGTAGATTTGATGGTTGGTTTATTACAGCCTCAAATGGGTGAAATACGGATAGATGGCACCATTTTAACCGAGAAAAATGCGGTCACTTGGCAAAATCAAATTGCCTATGTGCCGCAGGAAGTTTTTCTGCTTGACGATACTATTTTGAAAAATGTCGCTTTGGGAGATAGCTCTTCAGTTGATTGGAAACGACTCAAATATGCCATGCAAATCGCGAATATTCGTGATTTTGTGGAAGGTGATTTGCCAAAAAAATACGATACTATTATAGGCGAACAAGGTGTGAGACTTAGCGGCGGTCAACGTCAGCGGCTCGGCTTGGCACGTGCCTTGTATCGACAACCCCAAGTACTGATTTTGGATGAAGCTACAAGCGCACTCGATAGCATCACGGAGTCTGCGGTCATTGATTCTTTGAAAGCACACACCCAAGATTTGACCATTATTGTTATCGCACATCGTCTTTCCACGGTGCGCCATGCCGACTGCATTTATTTGCTCGAAAAAGGGCGTATTGTTTCAGAAGGAAATTACGAAAAACTAATACAAAATAGCGAAGTATTTCGTGAAATGGTGGAGCTTGGGTAAAGTCTATAGACGATAATTTATAGCCCATAGTTTGACCCAAAATTACTTTAGTGAAAGAAAATAAATTAAGTAGTGAGACAAAAATATCCTTACCTTTTGACGGTTTCTTTTTCCGCTATTTTTCCCTACAAAAATCCTTACGTAGCGTAGGCTATGTGCGGTTTTTGTAAGAAAAAATATCGAAAAAATAACCACGTCAAAATTGTAAGCCTATTTTTGTCCCACTACTTACTGTCCAATTTTAATAACACGACAACTCGCAACTCGTATACTCGCAACTCACACACTATGAGCATCAAAGACCTATTATTACCATTCGCTATTTGGGCGTTCATTGCCCTACCGCTTCGAATGAATGCCCACAAACCCGACCAATCGTATATTTATTTTAGAGTATATGAAAATAGTGTAGAGGGTTTGGTCGAAATAGAAATTAAAGACCTAAACAAAGCCCTCAATTTGAGTCTAAATCCTGACGATTTTAAGCCCAAATCTGACGACGATGAAGTTAAACAAGCACTTCCTGCGGCGATTCTCGCGCACTACCCGCGCATACAGGCGTATGTAATGGAACGCGTCAAATTGAGTTCGCCAGAATTTGGAGAACACCCTATGGAATTTCTCGAACCCACCATACTCCCTCTCGAACTCGGTGTGTATGTACACACCAATTTCAAACTCGGCAATATGCCTAAAGTCCCTAAAAAACTGGATATTAAATATAATGTAATGTTTGATACAGACCCAATACAGACCGGGCATCTCGTCATCGAACATAACTGGAAAGCGGGCGTCATCAAAAATAAAAAGGTAGGCTTATTTTCCGAACAATCGGAGGAAGAGATGATTGTTTACATTTTCGACCGCAGCAAACGGGATTTTCAACTCGACCTCTCCGGTAATTCGATTTGGCAAGGATTTATAGCGATGATCGGGTTGGGGCGTCATCATATTTTCATTGGGATTGACCATATATTGTTCTTGGTGGCACTACTGCTTCCTGCCGTTGTGCGTCGTCGCAAAGAGGGCGAACTCGCCTCTAACGGAGATTGGCAACCCGTTGACTCCTTTAAAGATGCTTTTTTTTATATACTTAAAATAGTGACACTCTTTACAATAGCGCATAGTATCACCCTGACACTTGCGGCACTGGGTCATATCAATATTTCGTCGCGCATCGTCGAATCTATCATTGCATTTTCCATTGCGCTGGCAGCTTATCACAATATCCGCCCACTTATCAATCGCGGTGAATCTATGATTGCCTTCGCTTTCGGGCTATTTCACGGCTTGGGTTTTGCCAGCGTACTCGGCGAAAAAGGCTTGAATAGTGAGTTTATGACACTCTCGCTTTTTGGTTTTAATGTAGGTGTGGAATTTGGGCAAATCCTTATAATTTGTGCCATTTTCCCTATCCTGTTTTTACTTCGCAAAACTTCTTTTTACCCAAAAATTATTTTCTATGGTTCTATTCTATTGATTGTTATTGCCTTTTACTGGGTCTTTGAACGGCTCTTTGAAATTGATTTGCCTGTTGATGATTTTATTTCAAAATATTGGCGCAAAGTAATGTTGAAATTGGGAGTTTGGTAGAACGTAACACAGACATTCCTGTCTGTTTTTTAAATTAAATGAATTTTTAGCTAAGGAACAGAGTTCTAATAAATGTAAATTTTGACTTTTTCTTTTTCCCTTTTTCTGCGTTATGAAAATCCTTGTATAGCTTGGCTATGCGCGGTTTTCATGCCTTGAAAAAGAAAAAAATAAAGTCGTCAAGAACCTGCATTTATTAAAACCCTGTTCCTAAGGGTTTCAATGTAGAATTAATGTTTTCTAATGAAACAAGTTCCATTGAAGCAGGGACGAAAAATTCTGATTATATTGCCTCACGAATAACGAATAACGGATTTATCATACACAAATGCGAGACAACAGGAATATGACTATGGGTTTACTCCTCCTTTCGGGGCTGTTTTTCCTGTCTGGTTTTGTAATAAATTATTATTCTAATAGCACTACCAACCCTAAAAAATACGCTCAAAAACTCGAAAAGGTACTCCATCAGCAGGAAAATGAAGTCAATAACTATTTCCGTGACACTAATTTTCTCGAAACCGTAATCAATGACCGCTTAGACATCGTAGAACTAAAAAAGCTGGATGCAGAACCTTATACTTTGTGTATCTATCGCGGCGATTCGCTCTTATATTGGTCTAACAATAAAGCCCTCGCTTACTCCACCGAAATTGGGCTTCCAAAGGCGCGCGTCGTAAAGATGATGAAGCTGCAAAAGGGGCGTTATCAGTTCATCAAAGACCGTTATATGGCGAAAAATGGCGAAGTGTATACGCTTGCTGCGCTTATTCCTGTCTATTACGAATATGCTACACAAAATGATTATTTTCAAAACGGATTTGTATCAGCGACCATACCTAAGTTTGTGAGTATCAGCCCCAAAGGTACGCGTGTAAAAACAACAACAGGGCAACCGCTTTTTCACATCATAATAAAAGATACAGGCGGCAAGCAAAATCTACCACGCCAAACCCTCTTTTTTTACCTGCTGGCTTTCCTCTCTTTGATACTCTCGCTGACCTATCTGGCACTGCTGATAATACGGCACTACGGCTCTTGGGTTGGGGTCATGTTTTTTGTAATTTCGGTTGTAGTGGTGCGTTTGGTGGCGACATATATGGGTTTTACGAGTATGTTTGCGGCATACGATTTGTTTAGCCCACGATATTACGCATTCAATGATTGGATGAACTCGCTCGGCGATCTGTTTATCAACGTTATTTTGCTGTTTTGGTTGAGCGTTTTTGTGCATCGAAATTTGCGGTTTCGTCAACTTTTGAGCCTCAATACATCGACGCGCTACGTCATGGGAGGGGCAGCTTATGCCATCATTTTTGCAAGTGTATTTTTGATGGGTTTTGTGTATCGTAGCCTTGTATTGGATTCCGAAATTTCGCTCGAAATCGACAATATTTTTAGCCTCAATATCTACAGTGTCATCGGCTTGATGAGCATGACCATCATGGCGGCAGCGTTCTTTTTTCTAACGCATAAACTGATACTTTTAATTAATAGATTACAACTTGATATTGGGACAAAACTCATCTTTGGAGGCGTCGGATTGGTCTTATTTACACTTCTGAATGTATTTGATGTACTGCCGCCGACTTCGCTTTTTCTGATACTTTTTGCTGCGCTCGTTATTGGTTTATTTGAAATTTTTAATCGACAAAAATCACTCACATTAGGTTGGTTATTTGGTTGGATAATCGTGTTTTCTGTGTTTTCTTCTATCCTTTTATTTCAGTTGAATAATGAAAAAAACCTGAATTCGATGAAGTTTTATGCGGAGCGATTGTCGGAAGATAGTGACCGTGCCGCAGAGATTCGTTTCAATGAAATTTTGACCAATATCCGCCGCGATAATATTGTTAAATCATTTTTCAAAAATCCTATTATTACCCCTCGTAAAGAAATAATTGACCGTATAGAAAGACGTTATATCAAGGGCTATATTTTCAACCGATATAATTATAATTTTCATACTTATAATGAGTCTGGCGGCGCGATTCGTGGTGAAGAACCGCCCTTTGAATCCATCATTGACCGGATAGATGAGGCGACACCAACGGGGGCAGTTTCCGAATTGTATTTGTGGAGTGATGATACCAACAATTCGCAGTATATTGCCATGATTCCGATTGTAGATGGAAAGAAGCGGATAGGCAAATTTGTGATTGAATTTTCGCCGAAGGCACTCAAAAAATCAAACGTTTACCCCGAATTATTATTGGATAATCATTCTAAAAATCAGCAGAAATTTGATGCTTACGATTACGCGATTTATCGCAATGGGCTTCGCATAGCGCAGAAGGACAAATCATTTGGGGAGAAGCTGGAATATATTTTGCCGAAAGGCACTAAATTTTATACGGAAAGACGCGGACGGCAGCAGTATCTCGTATATCGACCGAATGCTGAAAAAGTAGTCGTCGTGGCGAGCGAAAGAAGGGATCTGGTGAAGCCGATTTCTTTATTTTCCTATATGTTTTGCTTGCAATTTGCGGTCTTTTTGATAATGATATTTATCAATCGACTTGTACAGGCATTGCCAACGGGGATTTATCGAATTAAGATAGCAAGTAAGCCTTCATTGCGAAGCCGTATCAATACTTCGGTAATTTCGGTCATTGTATTTTCTTTCGTGGCAATTGGTGCGATTACGGTGATTTATTTTCAACAAGAATTTCAAGAATACCACCAAGGACGACTCGAACGCAAGGTGCGTGGCGTACTCGCTACCGCGAATAATGAGATGATAAAACATGCTGCCGCCGACCGTTTTTTGCCGAATGTAAATGAGCTTTCTGATATTCATAATATGGATATTAACCTGTACGGATTGGATGGCTCCTTGGTCGAATCGTCTCAGAAAGAGATAGTTGAGCGTGGTTTGATCTCTAATAAAATAGACCCTGTTGCCCTGTATTTTCTTCGTAATAAAGGCATGGAACAGTATACGCAGGATGAAAAAATAAATACTTTGGAGTACCTTTCCGCCTATGTGCCGCTATATAATGCGGAGAAAAAACGGGTGGCATATTTTGGTTTGCCTTACTTTTCGCGGCAGTCCAATCTGCGACAAGATGTGTCGGATTTTATGGGAGCATTGCTCAATGTGTATGTGTTTTTGTTCTTGGTGGCGGGTGTAGTCGCACTCTTTGTTGGCAATTCTGTGACGCGACCTATCGTAGTCATCGGGGAAAAATTGAAGCAGGTAAAATTGGGGAAAAAGAACGAACCCATCATGTGGGAAAATGAGGACGAAATCGGTGAACTGGTGACCGAATATAATAAAATGATTAAGGAATTGGAAAATTCGGCGCGACTATTGGCGCAGTCCAATCGCGAGATGGCGTGGCGCGAAATGGCACGACAAGTAGCGCACGAAATCAAGAATCCACTGACGCCGATGCGCCTTAGCATACAGCATTTGCAGCGCATACACGAGACGAATCCCGATCAAGTCAATCGCCTTTCTAAAACGATTTTGGAGCAAATAGATAACCTTTCTCACATCGCTTCGGAGTTTTCCAATTTTGCAAAAATGCCAAAAGCACGAAGCGAAAATTTTGTATTGGACGAGCTGGTCGCCTCGGTGTATGATTTGTTTAAAGGACGTGAAAATATTGATTTTGCATTGACGATGCCAGACGAAAGTGCCAATGTCTTTGCGGATAAAAAACAAATGATGCGCGTTTTTAACAACCTGATTAAGAACGCTATACAAGCAATTCCTGAAGATAGACGCGGCAAAATAGAGGTGATTTTGGAGCGGCTAGAAGAAAGTGTCATCGTAAAAATAGTGGACAACGGCGTAGGGATACCGGAAGAGAAACAGTCGTCGATTTTTGTACCAAATTTTACCACAAAAAACTCAGGAATGGGCTTGGGACTCGCCATTTCACGCAATATCGTGGAGAACGCCAATGGTTCGATTACCTTTGAAACAGAGGAAAATGTAGGGACGACTTTTTATGTGGAATTGCCTGTGCAAGTGGAAGCGAAAGCATTGGGCGCGGGGTCAAGTGCTTTTGCTTGATTTTTTGAAAAACTATTTCTGTTCACCATCAAACTTCTTCAAAAATTTTCGGCTACCTAATTCACCCATTCATCAGCTTTACAAAATCATCAAACAAATACCGCGAATCATGCGGACCCGGCGCAGCTTCGGGGTGATATTGTACAGAAAAGGCTTTACCGTTTTTCGAGCAAATACCTTCTATTGTATTGTCATTTAGGTTTTTATGGGTAATTTCTACCTTGTCGATATTTTCCTCAATCGCATCGGGACTGACTCCGAATCCGTGATTTTGGCTCGTGATTTCGCACTTTCCTGTAATGATATTTTTGACGGGATGATTGATGCCGCGATGTCCGTTGTGCATCTTATAGGTCGGAATATCCATCGCCAATGCCAGCAGTTGATGCCCCAAACAAATACCAAATAAGGGTTTATTTTCTTTCAAAATTTCTTTGACCGTAGCCACGGCGTAGTCCATCGAAGCCGGATCGCCCGGACCATTGGAGAGGAAATAACCGTCTGGATTCCATGCCTTCAATTCTTCGAAGGTCGTGCGTGCAGGAAAGACTTTAACATAACAATCGCGCGAAGTAAAACAACGCAAAATATTCTGTTTTGTCCCAAAATCCAACACCGCTACACGGTGCGTTGCGTGTGGGTCGCCGAGTGCGTAAGGTTGTTGGGTGCTAACGGTTGAGGCGAGTTCGAGACCTTTCATGGGTGGCACATCGGCGAGTTGCTTTTTGAGCTGGTCGATGTCGGTGGTTTCGGACGAAACGATGGCATTCATCGCGCCTTTGCTGCGAATATGTCGCACGAGTGCGCGGGTATCTACATCCGAAATGGCGACCATATTTTCACGTTCAAAGTAATCTTGAATCGCATTATCTGCCATCGGACGCGAGTATTCGTTGGTGAAATTTTTGCAAATCAAACCCGCGATTTTGATGTCTTTCGACTCCGCTTCGGTGTCTTTGATGCCGTAATTGCCGATGTGGGCATTGGTCGTTATCAATAATTGACCGTAATACGATGGGTCGGTAAAAATTTCCTGATAGCCCGTCATGCCGGTATTAAAACAGACTTCGCCGGTCGTCGTTCCAATTTTTCCGGCAGCTTTGCCGTGAAAAATCGTACCGTCTGCAAGAAGGAGGAGAGCTGGTGTGCGCTGTGCTTTACTCATGGTAATTTTTTATGGCGCAAAGGTAGTTAAAATCGAAAATTGGGACGTGTGAATCTGTTAGATTTTTTGTTTAATTTTGGGATTCTTTGACAATTTTAGCGGTTTTCAATGGAAAAGCACCAAATCTCAATAATACATTTGTAAATTCTCAATGAATGAATGAATGAATTTTGAATGAATGAATGAATCATTTTCCACTAAGGAACAGGGTTTCAATAAATGCAGATTTTGACTTTTTCTTTTTCCTTTATACTTCACCAAATTCTCCTTAAATAAGGGAAGACGAAAAAAATAATCTACCCGTCTGAATTGTTCTTTTTCTTATATGTTTCACTAAGTAACGAGTAAATAATAGCGGTTTTTTCAACTGAAATGTTTCGTGTTGATTTTAGGGCTTGGGAGGGTTTTGCAGACGCATCGTTCCGATAATTATTGGAATCCTTATTTGTAACACCGTCAGACTAAAATCCGATTAAGCGGCGTAGCTGCGTCACCTTTATTGCGTTCCAATAGTGCCGACGCTATGCGCCTCTATCGGTTGGGGCGACATTTGTGTTACAAAGCGTGCCGTCGCTACGTGCTTGATTTTGGGATGTTTATTTTTTTGAAACTAATAAATCGTCTGTACGGTTTCATCACTTCATCATTCTTTTCTCTTGATATTTTTTAAGTTCACTTTACCTCAATAGCTTTTGCTTTATGTTGGCTTTTGGGGCTTGGGGTGGTGTAGGGGGTGAAGGCTTATTTATTGGTCGCTATTTTTTTAAATCATAAAATCTGCCACAAAATCGCGCATTAATCCGTTAAAATAGTTATTTTTGAAGCAATTAAAAATCATAATTATGAATCTAACAGAAGTTAAGGCAGATATTTTTCGAAAAGTTGAAGGAATTGAAGATCCGACAATGCTTGAAAACATCAATACTTGGATTGAGGATTATACCAATAATAAAATCATTGGTTATCGTATTGACGGTACGCCGATTACTGCGGAAGAGTTTGCAAAGCAATCCGACGAAGCCTCTCAACGTATCAGAAACGGACATTATTATACCGTAGAACAACTGCGAAATCGAGTGAGCAAGTAGGTTTATTTATCTCATTTTTGATTACGCTCGTACATCACCACTGATAATTTAGCAAATGAGGGTAATCCTCTACTTATTGTTGCTTCTATTACTTTTCCGCTTTTAAAATTCCCCATCTTTGCTACATCTTCATAAGTCCAATTATTTTCCTGCATCATCCTCCGGAATCGGTCTGACCAATTTTTACGGATTTTCTTTTCCATCTCTTTTTTATAAAACGCCCATTGTTCCTCAGACATTTCTCCTTGTTCAAAATACATCAATCTTACCCATTCTAAATTCACTTCTAATTCTGAATAATTCGGATGATTTTCTCTAATCCAATTTCGTGTTCTATCTACACTCATATTAGCAAAATCCAAAGCTATTTTCATACGCTTTTCATCAGAAAATGTATTGATGATGGCTATTTGTTGTTCGGCTGCGGCTTTGCTTACGTTTACTACTTTATTCCAAAAGTCCATGTGTTTTGATTTTTATAAATAAAACGTTCCACATCATTTTCACAGGCGCATCGCGCCGACCCTATTTGTAACACCGTCAGACTAAAAACCGATTAAGCGGCGTAGCTGCGTCACCCTTCGTTCTGATAGTGCTGACGCTACGCGCCTCTATCGGTTGGGGCGACATTTGTGTTACAAAGCGTGCCGTCGCTACGCGTCTGATTTTGGGGTGTTTGTTTTTTTAAAACCAATAAATCGTCTGTACGGTTTCATCACTTCATCATTCTTTTCTCTTGATATTTTCCAAGTCCACTTTACCTCAATAGCTTTTGTTTTATGTTGGCTTTTGGGGCTTGGGGTGGAGGGGAAGAGTTATTTACTATACCCAGTATTTATCTTCCTTTTAATATCCGTTCCAATTCTTTTAAAAAACCAACAACCTGATTCTCATCCATATCTTTATTGATATTAACTACTTTCAATAATTCGATTGTGTTTTTCGCCTTTCTAAATCTTGGAATTTGCACTTCTATTTTGTTTCCCTCTATCCTTCCTTTTATCCGTTGAATGATTTCATCTCTTAGCTTTTTATTGTTTTGAGGGTTTCCATTTAAATCTAATCTATAACTAAAAGCATAGTAATTTCGTCCTGAATATTTTATATCAATATATGAACGGAAACTAATTTTTTCACCTTCCTTAATTATTGTTTCAGTTGTTCTCCCGAACCATAGTGAAACTAAAGGTTCTCTACTATTTGGTATTATTTTCCACTTTGCATTTAATGAATGTTTATGCTTGTCAAAAAATCCTATCCAATTCCACCAATTCCAATCTTTTATCTTTTTAGAAGGGAAATTCTCGAAACTCTTTTTATCATTTTCAAACTGCTCTTTCAATTGAGAGAGATATGCATGAAAATCCAAAAATATATCGTTTTCTATATTTAGGTTTCTACCAAACTCAAAAACACTCATTAGGTCATTAATTGAATAAAGAAAATATCCTGTTTTTGAAACATTATCAAAGTTATGTTGAAATCCTGTTTTTAGATAAATTGGTATTATTTGCTCTTTAGTGTATTTTTGAGAAATTTTATTATAATATTTTGTGAGTTGGTTTGAATGTTCAGATGATTTAATCTTATCTTCAATAATTATGGCTATTTTTTGATTTTCAACCTTTAACTCAATAAATACATCAATTTTATGATGTTGTGGAATTACATTTATTTCGTCGAAATGATTAAAGGATTTTTCAGCCTTTTTCAGCAAACTATTTAAAAAATATTTTCCTGTTTTATGCAATTTTTCATTTTTATTTGAATAGTCAGGTTTAGCCCAATTTGCTAACCATATCAAGACAGCATCTTGACTTAATTCACTCGTTGCATAATTAAAGATATTTGGTTTTTCCATTTTTATTAAGTGTAAATATATTGTATATAATTTAATATTTAGCCGATTTACTCCAAATCCACTCACTCAACAACCCATTCCCCCTCATCTTCCCCAGTCCCACTCTTCACCACAACCACATACGCCCCCGCACGCAAATAAAACGCCCCATCATCCGCCTTCTCCAAGCTAAAATCGTTGGCATCTTTCTCCTTATTTTTATTCAACCAACGCTCATATTTCTTAACGGCTTTTTCATTCACTTTAAAATCATATTCGGCAAAATTAAGTCCTTTATCGGCATCCACATCGAAGGAGGCGAGCGATATACCCGAATCCGTTTGTATGCTGACGGTGGCTTTGGTGGCGGTGTTGCTGTAAAAAGGAATTTCTACCGTTTGCTCAAAAGACTTCGTCCAGATAGTTGGTTTTTTGCCGAGATTGGAGGATGATTTAGCTTTTTTTAGCGCGAAAAGGTGAATTGGTTTGGCGAGTATATCGTCATTTAAGGCTTGGAGGGTTTGGATATTTGCCTTGTAAATTGAGCGTCCGTGTGTGCCTACGAGGAGGTCTTGCGCTGTTGCCTGTACGACTACGTCATGTACGGCTACGGCGGGTAAGTCCTTGTCCATCAGCATAAAAGATGTGCCTTTGTCGAGTGATACATACAGCCCGTGGTCGGTGCCGACATAGAGTATCGACGGATTTTTGGGGTCGTCTTTGAGGACATTGACCGGCTCATCGGGGAGGTCTTGCCCTATCGCCGTCCAAGTGCTGCCGTAGTCGGTGGATTTGTAGCAATAGGCTTTGAAATTGTCCCAACGATAGCCGTTGAGGGCGCAGTAAACTGTGGCTTTGTCGTGGCGAGAGGCATAGATTTCCGTGACCCAGAGATTGTCGGGCAGTCCCTTGTTGATAGATTGCCAAGTCGTGCCGCCGTCTTTGGAGACGCGCACATTGCCATCGTCGGTACCTGCGTAGAGTAGCCCAAATTGGAAGGGCGATTCGTCGAGGGCAGTAATCGTACCGAAGGCAACATCGCCCTTGATACCGCCTTTGGTGAGGTCGTCGGAGATAGCCGCCCAATCATTGCCCTGATTCATGGAACGATGCACTTTATTGGAGCCGAGATACAAAATATCCTGATTATGCACCGACAAATGAATGGGCGTTTGCCAATTGAATCGCAAGGGATTTTCGCCGAGTGCGTGTTGTGGTTTGATGAGTTCGCGCTCGCCTGTCGTCTTGTTGATGCGATAATACCAACCAAATTGCAAGCCGGTATAAACGGTGTTATTGTCGCGCGAATCAATCGCCACTTGCATCCCGTCGCCACCCAAAATGCCTTTGTACGGATAATGCCCCGTATTGTGCCATCTTCGGTTTTTTTCGCTGTCGTAAGTCGAAGGTCCGACCCAAACGCCATTGTCTTGCAAGCCGCCGTAAATGTTGTAGGGTTCGGCATTGTCCACCGCAATCGCATAGAACTGACCAACGGCGGGAATGTTGCATTTTGTCCAAGTCGCGCCGTCATCGTAGGAGATATTGAGACCGCCGTCATTGCCCAAAATAAGGTGCTTGTCGCGCTTGGGATTCAACCAAAGCGCGTGGTGGTCAACGTGTACATTATCGCCATTGATATTTTCAAAAGTCTTACCGCCATCATCCGAGCGAACTACGGGAACACCCGCAAAATAAATCTTGTCGGCATCGTGTGGCGATACGCGGATTTGTCCGAAATAATAACCGTAAGAATTGTACACAAAATCGAGGTAATCTTCGTGGGTTTTTGTCCATGATTTGCCGCCATCATCGGAGCGATACACCTCCGCACCAATGACGGGCGTATCAAACAAGAGCGAGTTGGCATCTTCCAGATATTCGACCAAATCAAGGGGGGCGATGTCGTCTGATTTGACCATTTTGACGACCTTTTCTGCGGTGTATTTTTCGGGAAAATCATTTTTCTTCAAATAGGACTTAATTTTTTTCGTGTCCAAATTCAAAAACGTGCGCTTGTCCATCGTGCGAAGGGCATCTTTGGTGAGTGCTGTTTCTTTGTCGGATTTTTCTTCTTCCGGGCGGCGGTCATAATTGTCCAATAAAGCGTATAAGACCGTTTGGTCGCCTTTTTTGTACAGGTCAATGCCGATGCGTCCGACGCCTTCGCCTGTCGGAAAACCGCTTTCGGGCGTGGTGAGTAGCGTCCATGTTTCGCCGCCATCCGTGCTTTTATGAATGCCCGAACCCGTGCCGGATTCCACAAAATTCCAAGCGCGGCGTTCGCGGTGCCAAGTGGCGGCATAGAGGGTGTTGGGCGCAGATTCGTCCACGATGAGGTCGATAGCACCGCTGTTTTCATTGACAAATAAAGTCTGTTGCCAAGTCGCGCCGCCGTCGGTGGTTTTGTAGATACCGCGCTCATTATTAGGCGAATACAGGTGTCCCAATACCGCGACCCAAGCCGTATTTGCATCCGTCGGGTGCAGCACGATGCGACCAATATGGTGGCTTTCGCCCAAGCCCAGATGTTGCCAATCCTTACCGCCGTTGGTGCTTTTGTACAGCCCGACCCCTGCGTAGGAGGAGCGACTGGAATTGACCTCGCCCGTACCAACCCATATCGTGCTATCCTGCCAGTTGACGGCAATATCGCCAATGGTCATCACCGCCTCTTTGTCGAACAGGGGCGTGAAACTGGTGCCGTTATTTTCGGTTTTCCACAAGCCACCGGAAGCAAAAGCGACATAAAAATGACTGGGATCCGCCTTATACACCGCCACATCGACGATACGCCCACTCATCACAGTAGGTCCGACGGATTGGAATGGAATGTTGTTAATGATAGAACCGGATTTGAGTTGCCGGCGTTGCTCAAAGGCTGCCATGCGGTCTTGGGCAGATGTGGTAGGGGCAGGCGTGAGTTGGGCTATGGATAGGCTCGCAGCCAATACGCATAGCGCGAAGGTGGTGATTATTCTTTTCACTTTTTAAATTTTGTTTGAAAAGAATAAATGTAGGGTTTTTTTTTGGGATTATTTGGGGGAGGTTTTAGTCTTTACTCCGAGTTGCCTTATTTTCTATTTCAAACTCTTGCTTGATTATTTGATTCCACTCTGTTTTATGAACCCGTTTTAACTCCTTGTCATCCTCAATTAACTTAGAATACTTTGTAAGAAATTTTTCCGTGTTATTCACCAATCGCAAATAATATTTGATAGTGGGAAGGATTCCATTTAAGATTATCTGACAACCATGACCTTCTTTGGTTTCATTAATCAGTTTCTTGATTTCCGCCTCATCTTCTTTCTTTATTCCAAAGTGAGAAAGTATATAATACCTTTCCAAATTAAACCTATGAATTTTCTCGATAGCAACTCTAACCATATTGCTATCAATAACTTTGTCAAGTTTTATCTCAATAGATTCATAATGTTTCTTTGATTTTAGAATTTCAATGTCTCCTGACGATTTTGAGGTTCTATCTGAAGCTGTATGACTTCCTAAATCTTCTAAAGTGCAGTTTTCATACCTTTTGATTTCATCAATTAGAAATTGATAGATTGCATAGAAAGCTAAGACAGGTAATTTTGAACCGCCATGAGTCTTATATCTTTTATTGAAGTGAAGATTTAGCGCATTAATTGTCTGCTGAATAGTTATTTTTTCCGGGTTTTTTAATGGAGTAATTGGAACGGCTAATCTTTTCTTTGCTTGAATGGCTTGATATAAAAGAAGCCTCAAGACATCCTTTGATTTTTTAGGCTTTTTCTCCACAAAATCAAGGATATTAAGAAATGCCTCTTTTACTTTTTTGTTGCTAATCTTTCCATTGTAACCTAATGTGTATGGATATGGTTGTTCAAGCGACCTTGTTAACCAACCACTTTCAGCCATTGAAGGAAGACCTAATTCTTTTAAAGTTGGTGTAATATATTTAGTGTCTATTGTTCGCCCCGAAAATCCGTTTTCCATGCTACTCTGGTGGTAACGAATATCCTGTTTGGGGTCTAAAATTTTATGCGTAATCAATGTTACCAAAACCGTGAATACTCCTTTCTGAGTAGATAGTTTTTCTCCAATTATCTCAACGTAGTTAATGACCTCTGCATTAATTCCTTTTATACCCTTAATTGTAGAAGAGAGCTTGTAAATTTCCTGCAATTTCTGTTTGTGGTTCTTCATCAAGTAGTCCTTGTTTTATTATTTGTTTTGCGATTGCTTCAATTACTGAAATAGCAACGGAATTGCCAATTTGTTTATACCGTTCTCCGGTTCTTTCATGCCTCTTGAATGTATCTGGAAACCCCATAATTCTGTAACATTCATCTAAAGTAAGTTTTCTTACTTTATCTTCTTCTGGTAAGTAAATGAAAAACCTTCCTGATGTCTCTTGTGAAGGTAGCGTTGGATGTACTCCCTCAACTGAATAAATACGATTTGGTTGACGATGTACTCTTGAAAGATGCTCTGTATTGGGTCTAACGCCTGTTTTCCATGTGTTTTTATTGCGGTATCCTACAAAGATTAAACCTGTTGGTTGCTTTCGAGGACTCTCAATTAAAGTATATTCGGATTTATCTAAGTATTCAAATTTACCATTTAAATCTAAATACTCTTTAAGTTTTGGAGTGTCAATATTTTCTAATTTTTTGAAATCAAAATAGCTTTTTTTACAGCCGATTATAAAAATTCTCTCCCTGTTTTGAGGCAATCCAAAATCTTTAGCATTTAAAACCTTTTGAGAGACATTATATCCTAAATCTTCCAAAGAAGATAAAATAGTTTTGAGTGTTCTTTTTTTATCGTGATGTATTAAATGTTTTACATTTTCAAGTACAACTACTTTAGGACGTTTCTCTTCAATTATTCTACAAACATCAAAAAACAATGTTCCTCTAGTATCTTTAAAGCCTTGTTTCTTTCCTGAAATACTAAATGGTTGGCAGGGAAAACCTCCAAGTAAGACTTCAAAATCAGGTATATCCTTTGGGTTTATTTGCGTAATGTCTCCAAATGGAATTTCTCCAAAATTAGCTTCATATACATCTTGACAATACTTGTTTTTCTCAGATGTAAAAACACATTTATAGCCATTTCTTTCAAACCCTATTCTAAATCCTCCGATACCAGCAAATAAATCAATGAATCTTTTCATTCTATGTTTTGTGTTTGATTAGATATTCAATTTTTTGTTCAGCTACCTTAAGAACTTCAATTGGAAAATCCTCCTGACTTAAATAATTAACAATATTATCGCTAAGAAATCTAACTTTCAGCTTTTTATAATCTAATCCAAAAGTCTCCGCCAGAATCGGGATCATATTGCTAACGGCTTTCCTCTCATTTCTCTCTATTTTGCTAAGTGTAGATTGGTCAATATCCAACCGAGCCGCTAACTTCCGCAAGGGCATTTTATTTTCTTCCCTTAATTGCCTAATGTATTCACCAAATGATTGCTTCATTGTTTGACATTTTTTTCTTGACAACTTTGTCGAAGGTAGAAATTAATATTGATTTTGAAAAGATTGGTCGCATTTTTCTCTTGGATTATTTTCTTACTGCATCAAAAGTCCAACACGAAAAGCCTGCCCCTTCAAAGTTATCCATCATCCAGTGCGAATATATAAAATAAACCGAACTTACCTACATAGCATCCGGCATTTTCTACCCCAAAATCGCGGATGAAGCCTTATTTATGGTCGTCCGTTTTTCTCTTTATGGGTTGAATTATTTTGTGGTAACTTAAAATGAATACGGTAGCGATTCGCCAATAGTACAGCGAAAAAGTAATGGAGAGGTAATATCTCTATGACTTATACGGTCCTAAAAATTTATCTCCGTCAAAGTGAATAAGGTGGTCAGGGTTGTCAGCAATCCAAACTTCTGTTTCCCAAGCTATATCTGCGATAAATTTTCTGAAAACGAGCTTGTCCTGAAAAGCGGTAACGTAGATTATATCAGCTTTACATGCTTTTGTCAATTTTTGCAACTGCATCAACCTCAATTCCCCTATGGCACCAGAACTGTGAACCGCTTCGATTAAATACAACCAATTTTTTTCTTGTGCATAGGCAATAATATCAGGCAATTGTTCATGGCTGACTTCGAAGAAGCTTAAACTTTCCAATGCTTCCTTATCAAGGTGTAAGTATTTATCGGACGTATCACCAACGTATAATACCTTTGCACCATAACCGTATCTTGGCAGGAATTCTTCGATGATTGCTTTCTGCAAATCATTATGTAATCCGGCAGAAAAATTCAACTTCTTTCCTGACGGTAATTGGACAGGCACTTTTTTCAGGTTTCGTTTTCTTTTTAACTTTTCGGCAATCGGTTCAATTCCTTTTAATTTTTCCCGAACTGTTTTCGTCCAGTTTTTATGTGGATATTGTCTTACTAAATCGGCATAAAAAGGATTTAGACCATATCCTCTTGTAGAATCATTTGTAGCTGAGTTAGGACTTGATTGGAGAACAATATCACCTGTAACGAGTAGCTTTAAGTCTTTTCTTCGTATGTCATCGTAAGAGCCACTACTAATGTTTTCCTTAAAATATTCATCAACATAAGCAATTACTTCTCTTGTTTTCAAGGCATATTCGTCTTTTTGCAAGTCCTTTGCTGTCTTGAAATCTGCCAACACTTTTACATCCATTATTGCCAAAAAAGCGATAGCCATTCTCTCCAATCTTCTTGCTGTCGTATCCATTGGGATTCCAAAAGTCTCAAGAATGAATAAAGTGTGGTTGATTAATCGTTGTATCTTTTCGGGCTTACTTGCAAAGGTTTTGCATTTATCTGGGTTGATGTACTGGTTTTGGTTCATTGAAAAGTAATAGTTGATTATTTTCGTCTTTTAACGGATAATTTTTTTCATTATAATCAGCTTGGAAATATTCTTTTATTTCTTTGGCTAAGGATAGTGCAAGATATGGTGCAACTGCATTTCCGATTTGATTATAAATGCCTGTTTCATTTCCGCAGAATTTGAACGAATCCGGGAAGCTCTGTAGTCTTGCCGCTTCTCTAATTGTTAATCTTCGTCTTCTTCCGTCAGACAACTTAATTCGGTGCATATCTCCTGTTGCACCGGCGAGATTTCTGCAAGTTAATGTTCTTGCTGGTTTATTTAAATATAAATCTCTTGGATTGATACAGTGAGATGCTTTCTCATATTTGGCAACGTATTTATCCATACTCGGTGTCAGAAACTTTGAATTTTCAGGAATCTGAAAAGCCAATTCACCAAGTGCTTCGCCTGCTGTGATTCTTTTCGTTTGTTTTTGGGGAAAGTATATTGGATTTTTAGCTCCCATGACGATTACCCGTTCCCTATTTTGAGGTACGCCGTAATCTTTTGCATTGAGTAGTTTGTATGAAATTTTATATCCCCAGTCTTCCAGTTGATTGATTATTTCAATCAAATACCATTTATTTTTATAGAGCAAACCTCTTACATTCTCAAACAAGAAGATTTCCGGTTTTATCTTTTCAATGGCAGACAAAAATATAGGGAAACCATCTCTTGAATCTTTAAGACCAAGTTGTTTTCCACCAACACTAAATGGTTGGCATGGCGGACCTCCTACTACAATATCAGCTTTTGGATAACGTGTATTTACGGTCAATTCTTCTGTTAAACATTCTCCAATTAGATTATTTCTATATGTTTCAGATGCGTCTTCTAATTTCTCATAACCTATCGTTTGAAATCCAACTGCTTCAAAACCAAGAGATAAACCTCCACAACCAGCAAATAAATCAATAACTGTTTTATTTAATTCAGTATCAATTTTAGGCTTCAACTCCTTATTTATTCTTGCTATATAATCCATTCTGTAAATTTAACCTTTTTGTTGGTCTTTTTTAATTTTTTTTTCATAGAGAGGAATTAAAAAATGTCCGTTCAACTCAATAAGTCTAACAAGAAAAATCTATCCCTTTAGTTTAAATATCCTCCATGCGAATATATAAAATAAACTAAACTTGCCTACATAGCCTCCGGCATTTTCTAACCCAAAATCGTGGATGAAGCCTTATTTATGGTCGTTCGTTTTTCTCTTTATGGGTTGAATTATTTTGTGATAAATTAAAATGAATCGCGCATTAATCCATTAAAATAGTTATTTTTGAAGCAATTAATTAAAATTGACAAACATGAGTGTAACCCGACCTGCACACCCGACGCCCGATACGAATGTCAGTGTCACCCTCGGTTTTTCTATCAATGACAGACTCCGCAGCAAGATAGCTTTTCTCGATGATGTCCCCATCCGTGAGGTCAGTCAGACCTGCGAACGATGCCACCTCACCGATTGCACCGAACGTACCGCACCGCCCGATGTCCTGCATCAAGTGGCTGTAAAACAACAAATTGCATTGGATTTGAAAGCTTTGAATCAGAAAATTAACGCAACATAGGAACGATAATGTAGGGACAATAGACTTTATTTCGAAATTTATTATTTCGTTTTCAAAATCACGGTTTCATTAATCCAGCAACCTGTATTTACCCGTTCACCGTCCTTTTTGGTACGCGAATGTGCTGCCTCTATCGACGGATAATTACTATCATATTTACGAATTAAATCATCTGCCTCTACTGCTACGGAAGGGTCGATGGATTTTGCTTTGCGAAATTTATCAATGGCTGCCATATAACACAGCGGTTTGCCCCAATCATTTGAACCGCATGCACCGCCCATATAAGCTTTCCCTATGACAATCAAGGGTTTACCCCAATTCTCGCGTAGCGCAGCCGCCTTGCGAGCGTGGGTACGTGCTTGTTGGTTTTTGTCTGTATTCAAGTAGGAAGCGGCAATAAAATAATGGTAATTTGCTTGCTTATTTGCATCGCTTGATTCGGCAATCGCAAGCTCAAAAAGACGAATGGCTTCCGAGTAATTTTTTACTTTATACGCTTCGCCTGCTTTGCGTGCGGGTGAGTTAAGTTTTTCGGTAATGATGCGGTCTTTTTCCGCTTTTGCAGTCCTGATTTCTTGATTTGATGCCTTTATTTTTGCGGTAATTTCTTGTACCAAAGGGTCATTTTCGCCACAATACTTGTCAATGAGTTCTTGGCGTACCGCTACACAAACGTCTATATTATTGGGGTCAGCTTTGTATTTTGCGACTATCGCCGGACGATAATACGAGCAATCAAAACCCGTTTTTACCGAAGCAAATTGAGCTTCAACTTGCGCCGCTGCATCGCTGTATTGCGTTTTTATTTTTTCGTCTTTTTGTGTGGATAAATGATGGTCAACAATAGATTTTATTTGCTGACGAACTTCCAGTAATTCCGACTGATTTATTTTTTCTTGTTGAAACAAATAAACAGACGAAGACATTAAAGGCAACAGCACCACCGATTCCGTTTCATTGCCCGCTACATCAATTATTTTCTTTGCCAACTCATTAATTTCTTCCTGACCTGTACCGAGATAATAAAACATATTCACCAACTGACGGGTACGTGTATAACTCTCTTCTTCAAAGCATTGCACACCTCTATCGTACAAATTATAAATCATATCAAGGTGGGCTTTCTTCTTCATTTCGTCCGTTTCTACTGCCAAAAATGCCTTGTAGATTTTAATTCCATCTCTAAAATGCTTCTTCGTTCCGCCGGGTGCATTTTTGTAGCAATACGTCCAAAAAGGAAGGGCTTCGCGGTAGAGTTCTGCCGTTTCTTCGGGCGATTTTCCCTTTGCATTTTTGATATAATCGCGATACAAAGTATGCTGCACCACCGTTCGCAAACTATCTCCGGGAGTTCCCCAACTTTCGCATTGTGCAAAGCTATTTTCGCATAAAAATAAAAGGGCGATAATCGCCAAGCGTATATTTTTCATATTGTCGTGATTTGTGATTTTTACTTTGTAGGTGCTTTTTAGATGGTTTTTGGTGTATGCTATACGTAGCACGGCGCTTCCAGCCCGTGTCGCATCAGGACAAAATAACGCGACACGGGCTGGAAGCACCGTGCTACGTGTGATACGTACACATCAAAGCTATTTGACTAAAGATTCTCCCTTTTCAAAATCATATAAAGTCAAGCGTTGCAACTCATAATGCGCTGTCCAAAAACCGCTTAAAGCCTCCGTATAATTTTGCTGTGCAGAGATTTGTTCCCTCAAAGCGACATTTAATTCTGTGACATCAACTTTGCCTACTGTGTAGCGTTTTTGGGTAATGTCGTATCGTTTTTCGGCAACTTCATTTGTTCGTTCTGCAATTACCAATTGGCTACGAATAATATCGAATTGGCGTATTTTCAATGAAACATTTCGTTCAAAATTAATGTTTTCTTGTTCGATAGTAAGCTCCAATAATTCGCGGTCTGCTTCTATCATTTGGCGTTTACTTTTCGCTCTGCCCCAGTCGGCGATCGGCACGCTGATACCCACCGAAATATTTTCTTGGTCTTCCAGCGGAAAGGCATAAATATTCTGAAACCGCTCATCTTGTTTCGACAATCCAAAACCTGCTTGCACATCTATATTTACACCATTTTCTTTTTTTACTCTTTCGACATCTCGTTCACTTTCAGTTCGTTGCCTGTTTTGAGTGAGGATAAATTTACGATTGAGTCTTGCCTGTTCGAGTGCAAGTGTAGGACTGATAAGGTATTGTGGGACACCTCCCGGCACTACCAAAACTATTTTATCGACCACATCAATTCCCAAAAAGAAACGAAGGTCGTAGCTATTGCTTTGGATATTGAGTTCGGCAGTGGCTTGGCGGGCTTCGGCTTGCATTACGCCGAGTTCCATTTGCAATACATCTGCCTCTGCTATCTTTCCCACGCTAAAACGATTTTTTGCCAACTCGTATAATTCATCTGCATTCTTTTTGTCGCGTTTGGCAGATTCGAGATTGAGTTGAGCGATGTACAAATCGAAGAAATATGTGACAGCTTGTTGAGCAATATCCGCGAGTTGTTCGGTATATTCGCGCTCGGCTTCTTGGAGTATGAGTGGTTGTATCTTTTTATCCCATTTGAATGAATTAAATCCAAAAATGGGTTGCGTGATATTGATATAAATGGGATTTGAAAAATAGAAACTCTTATTTCCACCATCTTCTCGCGGAAGGAAATTGATTACCTGCCGAAAATCTGTCCCTACACTTACACGCCCACCTGTACGCGCTATATTCTGCGAAATTCCTACACTCAAATTAGAAGAAAGTGATTGTGCACGCCTAAAAGCTTGCGTGCCATCATCTTGTATCAATTGTTGTATACCACTATTAAAAACAGGAAGCCTTGCATCGAGTGAAAGCAAGGGTTTCAATTCCAATAATTGGTCATTATAAGTCATTCGATTGCGTTCCAATCGCGCCTTAGCGATACGCACTTCGGGGGCATTCGCCTGTGCACGTTCGATGACTTCATCCAAGCGCAGTTCGACTACTTTTTCTTGTGCAAAAATTGATGCAGAAAAAATATTTAACAAGAAAAAAAATACAATATATGGGTGGTAACTCATGTGGTGGTGGATTCGTTATTCGTTATTCGTTGATTCGTGAACTCGTTATTCGTTATTCGTGACGAATTAACGAATCCACGGATAACGGATAACGAATAACAAATAACAAATAACAAATAACGAGTCAACGAATAACGACACTACGTTTTACGTTTTTTCTTTTTTGCTGCAGGAAATAAAATATTATTCAAAATCAAGCGATAGCCGGGCGAATTGGGGTGTAGATTGAGGTCGGTCGGTGGGTCGTGTACGAGGTGACGATAATCTTCGGGGTCGTGTCCGCCGTAGAAAGTCCATGTTCCAAAACCAAATTCGCCGTGAATATAGCGGGCTTCTCCGGCAGATTTGTGTTCGCCGAGTACGAGTACGCCTGATTTGACTTCTTTCTTTTTAAATGCCGTGGTTTGTCCCATAAATCCTTTGACAGTACGCGTATGGCACTGCGTAAGCATGGATGGAATGGGGTCCCATTTGGCAGAAAAATCGAAGAGCGTGAAGTAGTCGGCTTTCATAGGAACTTTGCGCCCCTTTGTCACATCAATGGACGAATATTCGTATTCGAGTGGATTTTTAGTTAAGGTAAATTCTTTGAAAGCAAAGGTTTGGGAAAAATCCAATTTGGATTGGGCGGCGGGGTCGGGCGCGTCGCCATCGTGCATGTGGTCGCATATATCGACGCCTTGCGCTGCAAGTGCAATGTCGTAAGTATCTGTTGCCGAGCACATTGCAAACATGAATCCACCTCCGGCTACGTATTCTTGGATTTTTTTGACCACGGCAAGTTTGAGTTGCGAGACTTTTTCAAAACCGTTTTCGGCAGCGAGGGCTTCCATGTTTTTCACATGGTCTCTGTACCAAGCGTGATTTTTGTAAGACGCATAAAATTTGCCGTATTGCCCCGTAAAGTCTTCGTGGTGAAGGTGCAGCCAATCATATTCCGGCAATTTGCCTTGAATCACCTGAGTGTCGTATATTATTTCGTAAGGTATTTCGGCATAAGTCAGCACCAATGTCACGGCATCATCCCAAGGTTGGATGGTTTCGCCTTTGGCATTGACTTCGGGCGTATAGACGGCAATTTTGGGCGCGACTTCGAGCTTGATCACGTCCATATTTATTTCCGGATTGCCTATCTCCGTTAATATTTTGGTGTACTGTGCATCAGGTATCACCTTGAAGGAGACATCTCTCGCGACACATTCTTCCTGCAATTTCGCGCTGTTTTTAAAGGCAAAACTACCGCCTTTATAATTGAGCAGCCAAAATACTTCCTGCTCTGCTTCCAAGACCCAATAGGCTATACCATAGGCTTTTAGGTGGTTTTTTTGGTTTTCATCCATTGGGATGAAGATATACGAGGCATTCGCCTGAATACTGAATAATACGATGGATATGACAAAAATAATTCGTTTCATATAATATGATTATTAAGTTGTTTGATGGTTGGATTGCTACAAATATAACAATCGCAGGTTAAGCGAGTTTGCATAAGCGTAATTTTCACACAATAATAACGTTTTTCGTGGAATGAAGTTTGTATCTTTGGCGAACAAGTTTTATTCCAAATTAAGTTTAAGTTTAAGTCGAAGTTTAAGTTTAAATCAAAACAGAAATCTGGCTGCCATTTTTTTGTGCGAATTGAATCTTAAATTTATGAGCTTGACTTTAACTACAAACTCGAATATTGATATGAAAATTCCCTTATTATTTACGGTATTAATGGCATTTTGTTGTGCATCGGTTTTCGCTCAAATTAATTTTTTGGATGGTTATATCATTTCCAATAAAGGTGATACGATTTATGGCAAAATAAAATACATGACACCGGCTTTGCGTTCGTCAAAAGTCATTTTTATGAAAAGCGGCGATTCCGAAAAGTTGACCTACAAACCTTTTCAAATCAAGGGTTATTATGTCGCAGAAACGACTTATGATTCAAAGATTTACGATATTGATTTGTCGCTGCCCTATGGCTATGGCGCATTCATGGAACGTCGTAATAATGGTATCGTAAAGTTGTATTACTACTGGAATACCGATAAAGAACGCGGCTTCACACAGACCTTCATCGAGAACGATGGCGACTATTTATTGGAGGTCGATTATGTAGGTTTTAAACAACAAATGACGCGATATTTTGAAGACTTTCCGAAATTGCAGTCCAAAATAAAACAAGGCACGTATAAAAAGAAAGACCTCGAACAAATCGTCATGGAATATAATGAATGGAAGGAGAGTGAGTGGTAAGTCGTGATTCGTGGACTCGTTAATTCGTGATTCGTTTTAGGGAAGACGAAAAAAATAATCTACCCGTCTGAATCGTTCTTTGACAAATCCAGTGAAGTGAATGAAAATTTGGGCGTATCCCCCTCCTTATCAGTCGGGGGTCGGGCTATCC
>ENA-ORXT01001994-ORXT01001994.1-marine-metagenome-genome-assembly--contig:-NODE-1994-length-25717-cov-7.935374_pt1 | contig 25717 bp, 28 predicted proteins | sample MGYA00237868_ERZ511482 | MGnify/ENA metagenome assembly ERZ511482
ATAAAGATATAAGTTGATCTTAAATAGTGCTAGTCACACTAAGCTGTGAAGTCTTGTAATTATTGGAATTTTACATTTTACATTTTACATTTACTGGAGATTGATGCATGCCTAAAGTAATCAAAAATTTAGGTGAACATATGTATTTACATTCTGTTGCAAAGATGTACACACTAAACATTAAATTAGAGACAAATGATACGTACAGGAACAAAAGTAAAATGGAAATGGGGTAAAGGAACTGCCCAAGGTAAAGTCACCGAAACTTTCAAAGAGAGTACCACCAGAACAATTAAAGGAAACAAGGTCACTCGTAATGGTAGCAAAGAAGATAAAGCATTATTAATAGAACAAGAAGACGGAGATCGAGTACTTAAGTTAGAAAGTGAAGTCGAACGAGTTTAATTTTTAAAATTTAATATTAATGATGAATCAAAAAGAAAAGATAAAGGATTAATTGGTGACAATCGAGTTGGCATTTTTAAGACTCAAGATAATGGGCAGCTATTCAGTCATCCTATCGCTTATGCTGATGTGGACGATGATAATAATGTGTGGTTTTTTACAGATATTAATTCAGGAAAAACTGATGATATCATTAATAACAAACAAGTCAACTTCAGCTTTGCAAATCATTCTGACAATGCTTATATATCCTTATCTGGAGTGGCTGACCTCTCAACATAGTAGTGACTATCCTAAAAAGCGTCTATCAGATTATCCATGATCGGCAGCACTCGAGGCAGTACGCCTAAGTGATGTACTTGTGGAGTTTCCTCGAGATTAAATGCCTCTCCTTCGATAGATAATACATCTTTGAGTTCTATTTCTATCTGTACAATAGTAGTCTCTCCTCCGGTGACTACTATATTCTTAGCGATCGATCTGTTACGGTAAGCATCGTCGGAACCTATATGAAGGGCAATTCCAACATCCAACACACCATCTCCGTCAGGGTCCATTTTACCTTCGAGCTTGTGGAAGATATAGCTCTCCCAGCCTGCCCAATATTCGCCTGTATTAGCTAAGGGTGAAGCTGTTGTATAGTCAGTAGGATTAGTATTATTCACAGTACCTGGCAATCCTAGAGAAACATTCATAGCCGTATACTCATTTTCTGGAACTCCCTCGAATCTCAGAGTTGCCCCTTGCGCTGCTGCAGCTGCATCAAATTGCTCTGCTGCCAAATCCAAAAAGATAGCATCTGATATATCGTAGGTCGTTGTCGAATTCTCTATACTTAGCTCTGAGAGGAACATGCTGAACTTTGTGACAAAGAATTTAAAACCTAAAGGGTAATCGTATGCTTCTCCTGCTACTAGCGGAGCACCGTCATACAGTAGCTTGAAATTGAACTCTATCGCCCCTTCCTCCTCATCTGGACTACAGGATTGTAGAACTATTACACTAGCTAGAATAACCAAAAAGATCTTTGCGTACTTCATTTTTTTTCAATTGATAATTATGGGAATAAAACGTGCCACACGGATAATAGGTGTATCAAAGACCACAAAATATATTAGAATATTTACTCCCCGACAGTAAGGGTATATTTAGTATTTTTTCCATCTAGCAGTTCTGAGTACCGCTCTTCTCCGAAGCTGATATTGACCATGTTGGATTGATCATCAAACTGCTTTATCAATATTTTATTATCTATCTCAATAGTCTTGACCTCAGCGGGTGCCTTCCCTATCAAAGTGATCCATATCGCTGGAGATGAGGGTGTAGTATCCTCTAATTCGTAATCGATGACCTGATCATTTATCTTGACCTCAAGATTATCGCCCAAAAACTTATTGATAAGGTCATCAGAGTTAGTATAGTTCTCTGGTAATTCTGCACCTAACTCCAGCCCCATCGATTGCATCAAGTCATCCAAGAAAATTTTAATAACCACCTCGACCCGACCATCTGCAGTGATTTCGATATCTGTGACACTTACATGTATATCATGGTCATGATGCGAGGCACTAAAACCATTAAAAGCTAAAAGCAATGAAAATAAGAAGTGCATACCTCTATAAAACGCAATTATGACTAAGAAATGTTACATGGACTCAAGAATAGTCTTACCAGAATTTGGCGTCGATAAGGAGTGTGATTGCTACTCCAGCTGCAGCCCCAGAGATAAAGAGGTTCCAGGCTCTTTGTTTTGTCTTGAATACATTCATAAAAAGATACCCAAGCGCAATCGTACATAAGACGATAATTATCTGGCCCAGTTCTACACCGACATTAAATGCTAGTAGTGGTTGTACGATATTTTCTTCTTTACCTAGTAATGCCCTGAAATAATTAGAAAATCCAAGCCCGTGTATCAAACCAAAGAACAAAGCGAGGATATAATTAAGATTTACCTTTTTTTCAAGGGACTCTTCTCTCGACACATTGAACAGCGCAGTAATAAGGATCGTGAGCGGGATTAAGAACTCGATTATTGGAGCTGGGAAAACCACTAATCTCAATGCCGACAATGCAAGTGTGATACAATGACCAATCGTAAAAGCAGTAACCAAGATCAATATTTGCTTCCATTGATTAGCTCTATACACGGCACAAAGCGCTATAATAAACAGAATATGGTCATAACCTTTGATATCTAAAATATGATCAAAGCCTAGTTCAAAATACGTAGAAAACATTGAGTTAAAAGTATAGAAATTACGCTACGCTTTCAAAGAAGATCTGTTGAAAAAAAAGTTGACAATATGAGCACTAGCAATTATAACCCCACCCATAGTCATCATAACGGTCTGTATCACGCTATGCCCTAGATTTAAGCCTACGAATAGACAGCCTAATCCTAGCGCAACCATAAGCAACGCCTCTACTCTTTTATGTGATTTATAAGACTTAATAAGAGAAAGTGAGGCAAAAAATATGCTAAAAAATAGGAATACCATCTCTAACCAGAAATGCTCAATCCAGAATAAACTTTCGAGTAAGCCTAGAGAAATAAGTAGCGGGAAGATGGCGCAATGGATAGCACAGAGAAATGAGTTGAGAAACCCAAAGAAATCAATATTTGCACTAATAAACTGCTTCATAATATTTGCAACACTGGTGCAAATATACATCATATCTTCTAAATGCAACCATGTTGTATTTAGCCACTTATATTACAGCTTTCGCACTTACCATTGAGCACAATATTAGTCGATTGCACCTCAAACCCCTTGGGAGTGGTGATATAAGGGACCTCTACTTCTTCTACACAAAAGGTCTCATCACAGCTGCTACAGTGAAAATGTACATGCTGGTCGTGGTGTGAGTGTTCATCACAATGCTCTTCACATAGTGCATACTTGGGTGTATCCGTACCATCGAACGCCTCATGGACTAGTCCTTTATCCACAAAACTTTTAAGCGTGCGATAGACCGTAATCCTATCGGCATCTTCTAACTCGTCTTGTATCTTTCTGCTGGATATCGCCGCATTATGACTAAGGAATAGCTGCAATACTTGCTCTCTAAAAGGTGTGATCCTCAAACTATGAGATCTTAAAAGTTGCTTCGTATTAGTGGCCACAAGTATATGTTATCTACCAAATTTACAAAAGTATTCTTCTTAGTAACCAAGTAAACACAGCTAGCGCAAAATAGATGCCCATGTTTAGATAGATTTAGTTTCTTTTGCAAAAAATTAAATTATGCACCGATTAATATTATTGATAGTAGCAACTTTCCTAATAGCCAGCTGTCAGAGCCCTGAAGACAAGATCGCCTCTAATGCATCAGACATCATCAAAGGCATCATAGATAACCCAGATAGCTATAAATACAAGGACATGGAGACCATGGGAAGTAGCACATATGGTGCTAGCATCAAGTTCTGGGAAAATTACTTTCGCCAGAACTATATCAAAACGGCAAATTCTGCTTTCGAAAAAGATATAGCTGAAGCCAAAGAAAAGTTAAGCTCAAAAATGGACCAGACAAGTGTCTCCAAGTACAAGATCAATTACTATGAGACAACAAATGGGAAAATTGATGCCAAATCAAGAGTCCTATACTTCGATGAAAATCAAGAACAAGTAAAAGGCATGGTCTATATCTATGGAATGGATGCTTTTGAGTTTGATGGATTGGATGCTTTTAAGAAGTATGGGGTGATCGAGTGATCATAATAATATGAAATTTCTAGAGGCACAATCAGTACACACTAGCTCATGTCTCACTTTTTTATAAATACAATCGGCAATCCATTTGCATAGCATCTAAATGGGTGTTACATTTGCCGTGCTGAAAGAAAAGCGTAAGCTTTTTTTGCTGGAAAGGTCCGGTAGTTCAGTTGGTTAGAATACCTGCCTGTCACGCAGGGGGTCGCGGGTTCGAGTCCCGTCCGGACCGCTTAGAAAGCCTGTAAGTCATTGATTTACAGGCTTTTTTTGTGCTATATGAGAAGCAGAAAATATGTATAAATACCTAACAGTCTGATAGTTAGCTTACACTTCCTAATTAATCTTCCATTCCTACAAGCTATTGCCTAAGCATTACTAATTTAGCTGTTGCTATTATGCCTAATAACTTGAAGAACACATTGCTATGGTATTTTTAGAATTCGAAAAACCACTAGAAAATCTATATGAACAGCTTGATAAGATCAAGCAGATAGATGGAGAAGGAGATATAGATGTAACCGATAAGGTTGCAGAACTCGAAAAGAAGATAGTAGCCAAGAAAAAAGAGATCTACAGCAATCTCAGTGGCTGGCAGAAAGTACAATTGTCACGTCATCCTGAGCGACCATATACCCTTCACTATATCAATGGTATGTGTAAAAAATTCGTGGAGCTACACGGCGATCGAAAATTTAAAGATGACAAAGCCATAGTAGGTGGTATCGGCAAGATCAATGGTAGCTCGATAGTGATCATAGGTCACCAGAAAGGAGTAAATACCAAGATGCGCCAGTATCGCAACTTCGGTATGGCAAATCCGGAAGGATATAGAAAAGCCCTGCGGCTTATGAAATTAGCAGAACGGTTTAACTACCCAGTAGTCTGCCTTATAGATACCCCGGGTGCTTATCCAGGCATAGAAGCGGAAGAAAGGGGACAAGCAGAAGCTATAGCTCGTAATCTCTTTGAGATGGCTCAACTATCAGTACCTATTCTATGCTACATAATCGGTGAGGGAGCGTCAGGTGGCGCACTGGGTATAGGAGTCGGCGATAAGGTATATATGCTAGAAAACACATGGTACTCTGTGATATCTCCAGAATCTTGCTCCTCTATACTATGGAGAAGTTGGGATCACAAAGAAGAGGCAGCAGAGGCCTTAAAACTTACGGCCGATCACATGCTGGATTTTGGACTTATAGATGGCATAGTCAAGGAACCTCTAGGCGGGGCACACTCTGACCCTGAGAAGATGATCAAAATGCTTAAAACCCATATTAAAAAAGAGCTTACAGAACTACAAACCCTGTCCCCAAAACAACTGATCAACAACAGACTGAAAAAATATAATGCAATGGGAGAATATGACACTAGCGTAGCCTAAATTTGTTATTCTCTTTAGCCAAAGTCAAAAACGATGAATAAATTTATTGGTACAGGTGTTGCGTTGGTTACTCCATTTCTTAATGGTGAAATAGATTTTGATGCGTATGGTAAATTGATAGAGCATGTGATAGCAGGTGATGTCGATTATCTAGTCCCGCTAGGATCTACTGGTGAGACGGCAACGCTAAATGAGACAGAAGCAAGATCTATCCTAGATTTTGTCATCGAAAAAAATAATGGTCGCAAACCAATTGTCGCTGGCAACTTTGGAGCTAACAATACTAAGGAAATAGTCAAGAAGATCAGGGGTTATAATTTTGATGGTGTAGATGCTATCCTATCCTCTAGTCCTGCATACGTGAAGCCCTCTCAAGAAGGAATCTTTCACCACTATGCCGCTATGGCGGATGTATCTCCTGTGCCTATCATCTTGTACAATGTACCAGGAAGAACAAGATCAAATATGGAATGGCACACCGTCGTCAGGTTAGCAAACCATAGCAAGAAATTTATTGGTATAAAGGAAGCATCAGCTGATCTCATACAAGCAACAAGAATCATAAAGAATATGCCTGAAGGATTTTTTGTGTGCTCAGGAGACGATGAAGTAGCAATGCCTATGATCGCCTGCGGTGGGCAAGGTGTCATTTCGGTTATGGCCAATGCATTCCCTGCAGAATTTTCTGGGATGATCAAAGCTGCTCTCTCCGATAATTATAAGATCGCACGGATGCTTAATCTTAAGCTCTACGATCTACACAAGTGGTTGTACATCGAAGGTAATCCTGTAGGTATCAAAAGCGCTACGCATCTACTTGGTATTGGGACTAACGAGGTAAGACTTCCCCTCCATACGATGTCAGAAGAAAACTTCACAAAACTAGAAGAGATCGTTAATTATATTTTGGCTAACTAGATACCTTTCATTCGAGTCCATAGATCATTTGCTAATCCAATGGGGTCATCATCTGGTCTTCGTCTATCCTCTTCCATATCATAGTATCCTTGAGCATTCTTGGTGAGTATGAATTTGAATATGAATCTATCTTCTAATTCGCCTTCCTCTGTGAATGTGCCATAGCGCAGATCGTTCATTTGGAGGCGACCATCTTTCTTTCTCATCACGGTATAGAATCCATCACTAAACCATTTTAGTGTATTGACTGCTTTATCGTCAGATCTTGCTTCAAGCAAATAATCCTTCTTAGGCATATGTATCAACTCAAATTCTTTCTCCTCATCAAAGAAAGAATATAAACCATAAACTATGCTAGTATCTGTCTCTGCAGCACCATGCCAGAGGACATTATTGAGTATCGTAGGACCAGTTACATATTTGTTATAGACCACATTAGAGTCTCTCAGAGAACTCTCGAATATATAATTGATCCTTTGCTTATTATAGATCGTTATCAGCATATAAAAACTACTGATAGCTATACCCACCCAATTAATAATGCGTCTCCTACGGGAGGTCCTTGCACAAAAAGACATCAGAATAACACAACCTAAAAAAGGCACCGTATAAAGTGGGTCAGCTACAGATATATTATCAAAAGAAACCCTCTGATCCGAGAAAGGCTGAAACAACTGTGTACCAAACATGGTGAAACAATCAAGTATGGGATGCGTAACTATCGCCCAGAAAAACAACTTGACCCACATCCAATAATCTGCCTCTGGTAATGAAATTTCTTTAACAAAGTATCTTCGGTATAGAAAATAATAACTACCCAAAAGAAGCACCAAACTCCCTGCCGCTTTAGGGATGTTTACAAATCCAGTAAAAATATTAGCATTGACACCAAAAAAAATAAAGAGGAACAATATACCCCATCCGAAACTGGCGATGTACTTATGATACTTAAGTTGGTAAAGCTTGTCTACCAACCAACCAAATCCAAAAGCCCCGATTATAGCAAAGAAAAAAGAATGTGATATACCTCTATGAAATGCTAATGCATCGATGTCATCCATCCAAAGGTTAGCGATGATATCGAGATCAGGTATAGTACCTGCGATAGCGCCCCATAAGATAGCTCGGTTACCGATCTTCTTACCCGCTACTACTTCTGCTACTGCTGCCCCTAGGGTAATTTGAGTTAACGAATCCATCTAAGTCTCCTGCTTTACGATTTCTATTTTTTTGAGTGCGAGAGCTGATGCCGCTTGCTCTGCTGATTTTTTATTGAAGTCTTCTGCTTGGCCTTTTTCCTCACCATTGACATACACACCTACTCTGAATCTATCTCGCTTATCCATCTTAAACTTTGACATCAATTTATATTCGATGCTATGATTATGTTTTTGGCAAAACTCTAGCAGTCTACTTTTAAAGTTATCGTCCAAGGATTCTAGTTCATGAATATCAATGTACTTCCTTAGAATATCTTTTATCACATATCGCTTTGTCTTGTTATATCCCGACTCTAGATATATTGCCCCTATCAATGCTTCAAAGGCATTACCCATCATAGATTTACTCATCTTCCCTTGTGAGTAATTAGATAAGATCACATCGAGCCCCATCTCAGAAGCCACCATATTTAGTGTTTTTCGCTTTACTATCTTTGACCGCATTTTGGTCAAGAATCCTTCATCCTTATTGGGATACTTTTTGAATAGATATTCTGCAACTACAGTACTCAAGATGGCATCGCCCAAATACTCCAACCGTTCATTATTGTAGAAGTTATTAGGTTGATTATTAAGCATTGACTTATGATAGAACGCTAGTTTGTATAGATTTAAACGCTTAGGTGTAAATCCCAAAATAGATTTTAGCTTCTTCGCTAAGTTCTTATCTGCAGAAAAGTAAAAATTATAAATTTTCCGAATCAAGCTTATTTTTTAGCCATTAAATTGTTTGAAAATTATCGATGAATTATGGCCGCCAAAACCAAAAGTGTTGCTGATCATAGCATTCACTTCTCGCTCTTGTGCTTGGTTAAAGGTAAAGTTTAGTTTGTTGTCGATTTCAGGATCATCTGTAAAGTGATTGATCGTTGGGGGTATAGTATTGTGCAAGATAGCAAGAATACCTGCAATGGATTCCACCGCTCCTGCAGCACCTAACAGGTGACCCGTCATGGACTTTGTTGCGCTTATATTTAGATTGTAAGCATGATCTTTGAATACGGATAGAATAGCTTTTGACTCCGCTTTATCGCCTAGCGGCGTAGAGGTGCCGTGCACATTTACATAGTCTATATCCTCCGTGTTTAATGACGCATCCTTGAGTGCCAGCTTCATCACATTAGTAGCTCCCAGTCCTTCAGGATGTGGTGCTGTGATATGATAAGCATCAGCGGTCATGCCACTACCTCCCACTTCTACGATTATATTCGCTCCACGTGCTTTTGCATGTTCATACTCCTCTAGGATAAGTGCCCCCGACCCTTCCCCTAGTACAAATCCCTCTCTATCAAGATCAAATGGTCTAGAGGCAGTCTTAGGATCATCATTTCGCTCTGATAAGGCTTTCATAGAACTAAAACCTCCCATACCTGCTTTCGTAACTGTAGCTTCTGATCCTCCGCAGATCATCACATCTGCTTTATTCCATCTGATATAGTCAAAAGCATTACCGATAGCATGAGTAGAAGATGCGCATGCCGAAACAGTCGCATAATTAATTCCTCTAAACCCATACTTAATGGATATATATCCCGGTGCAATATCTGATATCAATTTAGGTATCAAAAAGGGATTGTACCTAACTATATTTTTCCTGTTCAGGGTTTCATACGCTTCCTCAACATCAGTCTCTATGGTCTTGAATCCACCTATCCCACTTCCCCATATTACGCCTGCCCTGTCTAGGTCTATTTTATTAGTATCTATACCACTGTGCTCCATCGCCTCGGCAGCGGTCACCATCGCATAGTGTGTGAATGGGTCCATTCTCCTAGCCTCTTTACGGTCCAAATAATCTGTCACATTGAAATCCTTGACCTCACATGCAAATCTGGTCTTGAAGTACTGGGCATCAAAGCGAGTCACCATATCGGCACCACTCACGCCATTGAATAGACCTTCCTTAAATTCGCCGACATTATTACCGATTGGTGTCAATGCACCTATACCTGTCACTACAACTCTTCTCATCAGGGATAATTACGTTTATTTGATTAATTAAAAGTACGGAATTATAAGGGGGCAAAAAAAATCCACAAGACACAGTTGTATCTCGTGGATCATTTATAAATTATTAAATTTTCATTACGACTTCTCAGCAGCTAAATACTCTATAGCTTGTCCTACTGTTTGAATATTTTCTGCTTTCTCGTCTGGAATAGATAAGTCAAACTCTTTTTCAAACTCCATGATGAGTTCTACTGTGTCTAAAGAGTCTGCACCTAGATCATCTGTGAAGCTTGCGCTCTCAGATACTTCGGATTCATCTACACCTAATTTGTCGACGATGATTTTTTTTACTTTTTCTGCTATTTCAGACATAATATTACTTTTTAAAAATGTTTTGCAAATTAAGGCTTTCAAAAAAGGATATACAAGATATTTCGCTAGTTTTTATGGCAAAATCTTTTATTGCTATCTCTATTTTACAGAACATTTTTGATTTAAAAAAACACTTAAGCATTTAATCTCAATTGATTCTAATACCTAACTCCCCTCTTAACCCCAATATTCTAGATACAGTTCCGCCTTTATCTTCGGGAAATTTAATTTTAACAAAATTTTATTTCACATAAAGGGGTTCAACTTCTTTTATAGTCCAAATGATAATCAAATAGGCTTTGTTTTTAGAATAAAATTTGCATATTAGCTATCTTAAGAACTTATAAAGATTGCTAATGGCTATTATTGCCACGCATCTAAAAGATAACTGCAAACTATGAAAATTGAAAATCACCAGAATACTAAGATCGTTGCTACACTTGGCCCTGCTTCCACTTCCGTAAAAATGTTAACAGAGCTTATCAAAGAAGGAGTAGATGTATTCAGATTAAATTTTTCTCATGGTTCTATCGAAGAACATAAGAAAACTATCGATAAGATAGTAATGCTAAAAGAGAAGTATGGTGTGCATGTGGGCATTCTGGCAGACCTCCAAGGACCTAAACTAAGAGTAGGCAAGATCAAGGATAACAAGTTAGTCCTGGAGGCTGGAGACGTCATCACCTTTGTGAATAAAGAATGTGTAGGTACCATGAAGAAGATCTACATGAGCTATAAGTATTTTGCTCGCGATGTAGAAGTAGGCGAGACTGTACTAGTAGATGATGGCAAACTGATGTTCGAAGTAGTAGATACAGATAAGAAGACAACGGTAAAATTAAAAGTACTATTTGGCGGTATATTATCATCTAACAAAGGAGTCAACCTACCTCAGACCAAAATATCCTTACCCTGTCTCACAAAAAAAGACCTTACTGATCTAAAATTCGTGCTTACGCAACCAGTCAATTGGATAGCATTGTCTTTTGTGCGTTCAGCTGATGATATCAAAGACTTAAGAAAACGCATCAAAAAAGCAGGAAGGCTTATCAAGATAATTGCAAAAATAGAGAAGCCGGAAGCAGTTAAAAAAATAGCGTCTATCATCAAGGCTACTGATGCTATCATGGTTGCCAGAGGAGACCTTGGAGTAGAAGTACCGATGGAGCAAGTACCTTCTATTCAAAAGAATATCATAAAGAGATGCATCCAGAAAGGTAAACCAGTGATAGTCGCTACTCAAATGATGGATAGTATGATCACCAACCCTAATCCTACAAGAGCAGAAGTCACTGATGTGGCTAACGCAGTATTAGATGGCACGGATGCAGTGATGCTAAGCGCTGAGACATCCGTAGGTGTGCACCCACATCTAGTCGTGCGGGCGATGAATAAGATCATAGATGAAGCAGAAAAGAACTATGAGATACACTCCAAAAGACCCAAACCTAATCCGAAATCAAGTACTTTCTTATCAGATATCATGTGCTATAATGCTGCACGAGTAGCTATGGTCATCGGCGCTAAAGGTATTGCTAGTCTGACCGTATCAGGTCATACTGCATTTAAGATATCGTCCTATCGTCCTAACTGCCCTATCTACATGTTCTCTAGCAGTCACGATATGCTAGCCACGCTCAATCTCGTATGGGGAGTTAGATGTTATCACTATGACAAATTCACCACTACAGATGGTACAATAGAAGATGTCATACAGATACTAAAAAAGAAAAAGAAACTTAGAAAAGGAGATAAGATCGTAAATACAGGAAGTATGCCCATCCAGAAGAGATTTAGGACCAACATGATGAAAGTGACCATAGTAGAGTGATCTTGGTCATAATAGTGAGTCATCTAAGAATAGTATTTATAGGATAAGATAAAGGCTTGATTGTCAAGACGAAGCTTTTATTGAATTTCATAGCTCCGAGAGTCTATGACACTCTAGAGTCACTGGACCTTAGCTATGGGATGAGAAAAAGCTGAAGTATTTGGCCTTCAATGCTTAGTCTATAGACATTAAGGCAATTCTTAATTGATTTCAAAGTAAATAACGTCGCAGATTAGCACTTTATAAGCTTAGGACATAACAATCTTAGCATTTTGCACGTCGTTTAATTAGTGTTCATCTAAAATATCTCTATTGAGGAATTCACTTATTATTATTTCTCTTTTCTTAATACTCTGTCAGGTCACTTTAGAAGGCCAGCAAGACAGGTATACAGAGGAGGAGATCATGCTACAGGATAAGTTCATAGCTGCCCATACCGAAAAGATGCTGGGCAAGATAGATAAGGCCATCACACTCCTCAAAGAAGTACACAAAGTCGATAGACAAAACGCTACGGTTGCTTTTGAGCTAGCCAGAGCATACGCTATCAAAGAGGATAATGAATCCACAAAAAAATATATAGAATTAGCTTGTAGAAATGATAAGGATAATCCATACTTCCAGCAATTCAGAGCGGAATTCTACGAGAAGTCTAATGACTTGCCTGCTACGCTAGATGCTTTAAACAGACTCATGATCCTAGAACCATACAACGAGTCTTACTACTACAAAGCCTCTGAGCTATACGAGAAAAGTAACAATACAGATCAAGCAATTGCCACCTATGACCGACTAGAAAATAAAATAGGGATCAATGAAGAAACTCGAAGAAGAAAATTCGAGATCTACAACCGAATAGGCGAAAGTGAAAAAGCCGTGAATGAACTAGAAGGCTTAACGACTACCTACCCCAATAATACAAGACTCCTAAATAATCTAGCATCATACTATAAAGAAATAGGTGATAGTAAATCCTCAAAACGAATCTATGAAAAAGTCCTTACCATAGACCCTCAAGATCCTGACGCCACCATTGCGACAGCAGGAGATCTAACAAGTCCGGGTAATGAGTCTACTTACTTATTAGCACTCAAAGGAATCATAGCGAGTCCTGATATAAATATAGATAGTAAGGTAAGAGAACTGATTCCTTATGTACAACGTATGTCGGCTGACCCAACTGACCCAGACAATGTATTATTGATCAACAGCATCGAGGATCTTCAAAATGCGCATCCTCAAGAAGCTAAAGCCTATGCGATATATGGAGATGTCCTGATGAATGTCGGTAAGACCAATGAGGCCATAGATAAATATGCTAAGACCATAGCACTCAATAAAAGCAACTATGCTGTATGGGAGCAGTACATGTATGCGCTAGAGTCAGAAGAAAGATATGACGAGCTAGTAACGGTATCAAATGAAGCGCTGGACCTATATCCTAACCAAGCAATGTGTTATTACTTCAGCGGGGCTGCCAATCTTAAGACTGGAAATAAAAAAGAGTCAGACTCCATGTTTGAAGAGGCGCTACTTATTGGTAGGAAGAATGAGATGCTGAAGGAAAGAATAAGCAACTTAAAAAATGGTAAAACGGAACCAGGATTGCCTAACGAGTCTGACTTTATAGCTTGGACAAATATTTTAGATGTGAAACCACCCTTTACGAGTGAACTATACGAACAATATGGTGATGAATTATATAGTGAAGGAAAAGAAGAGGAGGCGATCGCATACTGGAAGAGAGCACTCAAAGGGACGACTAATAAGCTTAAACTTGAAGAAAAAATATCATCGCTAAAAGTCAAGTGATCAGCTATTCCCATACTATAAAGGTCCTTGTTACTATCTGCTTTGCAGCATTACTGCTAGGCTCCTGTAAATCAAAAAGAATTACTTCAGATAAGATGAAGTCGCAGAAAGAGCTGCAACATGCTCTCGAGCTACATAACCATGACTTCGAGTGGTTTTCTGCCGAGGGGAAAATAAAGTATAAAAATGTAGACGAATCAGGTAGCGCAAGAATAAATGTAAGGATGAAAAAAGATAGTGTCATCTGGCTAAATGTGAAAAAATATATGCTCGAGTGGGCAAGAGTGCAAATAACTCCGGATTCTGTCTATGTGGTATACCGTATGGAAAACATCTATACTCGAGGCACACTAGAGCAATTCACAAGAGATTATAATACCAACTTCAATTTTACCGAATTGCAAGAACTTTTCTTTGGAAATGTAACTACTACTGAAAACATAAATTTTGTAGCAAGGGATAGTACAAAGTATCACCTAAGTGCTGAGAAGAATGGTATCAAGTATGACTACCATGTTAATCCATATAATCTATTACTAGAAAAATTCTATGCCAGTGATAATAGTCGTCGAGAAGTTATCGGTAAGTATCGTGATTATAAAAGGCATTCTGATGGAAATCTATTTTCGTACTTTCGAGAATATACTTTTAAAGAAGAAGATGAGGTCACTTATCTAGCTATCGACTATTCAGATATAGAAATTGATGTTCCAAAAAAAATCAAGTTTAGCATTCCTTCACACTATGATGGATACGAAATGTACTAGTTGGGTCATTTGGCTTTTGGTCATCGGTCTATCCTCTGATCTCTGTTCTCAAGATTCTAAAATATTAGAAAGTAAAAGACAAGTCATAGAGAAACAGATAGATCTTACAAATCAAATCCTAGAAAAAACTAAAAGGAATAAAAAAAGTACGATTCACGACTATAAAGCTATCCGCTCTCAAATAGAAAACAGGCAAAACCTTATCTCGGACATCAGATCAGAACTGGACTCTACAGACACCTTTATAAAAAACTCTAATGTATACATCGGTAAAGTAGAGACAAACGTAGATGCCGTAAAATTAAAGTACGACCAAATACTTAGGAGCGCTTATCGACAAAAGCTAACACAAAATACCTTGCTACAACTGCTAGCTTCCAAATCACTGAAAGAAGCACTATTAAAATGGCGCTACACTAAGCAATTCGAACAGTACTGCAAAAAACAGATAGCATTACTCCAAAGATCTAAACTAGACCTTAAAACAACTCTGGATACCATAGTCGTAGTCCAAAAACTGAAACAGTCACTGCTGGAGGAAGAGCGAAAGCAAAACGATCTACTCGGCTCAGAGCTAGAGCAAAAGAATAAACTTATAAAGTCTCTAGAATCAAACGAAAAAATGCTTTATGCAGAATTATCAAAGCAGAATCTAGAAAAACAAAACATGAATCGTGCTATAAGTAATATCATAGCAGGATACACATCAGCAGATGATATCAAACCATCTACGCAACAATCTAGCGCTAAGGTGTCCAACACTATTACTCCTAGAGTGTCTACTACAAGTTTTACGGAGGACAAAGGTTTTTTAGCTTGGCCCGTAGAAGAAGGGTTTATAATTAATAAATTTGGAAAGCAAAGACATCCCACGCTTCCGGATGTTGAGATCGATAACAATGGGATAGATATAAGAACAACAAAAAATGCAAAGGTAAACGCTGTCCATGATGGGATTGTAGTAGGGAGGAGTTTTATCCCTGGCAACTACAATGTATTGGTTATCCGTCATGGTGAGTATCTTACAGTCTATAGCCGACTCGAAGAAGCATTTGTAAAAAAGGGTGACCAGGTCTATTCTGGACAAAACATCGGTAAAGTAGTGACTGAAGATGGTGTATCTATGATGCACTTCGAAGTATGGAATAATAAACAAAAGGAAAATCCAGCTTACTGGATACAAAGAAAATAACATATGGGAGATAACTGGCAAGTAGGTAAAGAGCGAAAAAAAGGTATCAATAAAAAAGCAGAGAATGCCGTACTGGTAGCACTGATACTAAAAAATCAAACGGAAGAACTCGTCTATGAGCATCTTGCCGAGTTAGAATTCTTGGCAATGACCGCTGGTGCCAAAACTGTCAAAACCTTTGTACAGAAACTCCCCCACCCTAATGTCAAAACATTCGTCGGGTCGGGTAAGCAGCAAGAGATAAAGGATTACATAGATGATAATGACGTAGACATGGTCATCTTTGACGACGACCTCACCGGCAAACAAACTAATGTCAATGAAGAATTCTTTGAGCGAAAGATCATTGACAGGAGTTCCCTTATCCTTGATATATTCGCTAGTAGAGCGCAGACTGCGCAAGCTAAGACACAAGTAGAACTTGCACAGATGCAGTACATGCTACCGAGACTGCGAGGATTATGGACTCACCTTACCAGACAGAAAGGGGGAATAGGCATGAGGGGACCTGGAGAGACCGAGCTGGAGACTGATAGAAGGATAATTAGAGACAAGATCTCTTTACTCCAAGGCAGACTTAAGAAGATAGAGTCACAAGCACAAACTCAAAGGAAAAACCGTGGCCAATTTATAAGAGTAGCTTTGGTCGGTTATACCAATGTAGGCAAGTCGACTTTGATGAATACCCTGAGTAAGTCAAAAGTATTTGCAGAGGATAAACTATTTGCAACACTTGATACTACGGTAAGGAAAGTGGTTTTTGAGACTATGCCGTTCTTGCTGTCCGACACTGTTGGGTTTATCCGAAAACTTCCTCATCACCTTATAGAGAGTTTTAAATCTACACTTGATGAAGTGAAGGAAAGTGACATTCTTTTGCACGTGGTTGATATCTCCCACCCACAATACGAGGACCAGATAAGGACTGTCAATAAAACTTTGCAAGATCTCGATTGCTCTGAGAAACCTACACTTATGATCTTTAATAAGATAGATCTATATCGAAAAAAATACTTCGACCAATACGTTGATAAAGAAACTAAAGAGACAATTCTATCTGAGCTTAAGGAGAACCTAGAATCTACTTTCGATGCCAAGAGTTTATTCATCTCTGCTGTAGAAAAAGAAAATATAGATAAGCTGAGAGATATCCTAAGAACTATGGTCACTGAGGCATATGAACTAAGGTATCCTTATCAAAAGAAAACTTGGTAAGCAATACCATTTACATCTGAAAAATAATACTTATAATTTACTATATTTTTCCAATCTCATTGTTGAAAATACTCGTGATAGCTAAGGTTATCCCTGTGTTTTTCGCCTAGACCTTGAAAAATTATTTCTAAATTCTTATGCGAAATTCTTAAACATAAATGCTATAGATTATGGATATTTTAGTGAAGTATGCTAAGCTACTTGTCAATTATTGTCTTGAAATTAAGGCTGGTGAGAAGCTTTACATTTCGAGCACTACGCTTGCGGAGCCTCTCGTCAGGGAAGTGTATAGAGAGGCTTTGAGCAAGGGGGCACATGTGGAGATCGACCTGACCTTTAGAGAGATGTCAAGAATATTCTATGAGCAAGCTGGCGAGGATCAATTAGCATACATCCCAACGCTTAAGAATGAAGCGATGAAAAACTTCGATGCTTATCTTGCAATACGCGCTCCGTTTAATCTCAAGGAAGATCAAAGCATAGACCCAAAGAAAAGAGCTCAGAGATCAATTGCGATGAAAAACATATCTGAGCTGTATTTTGAGAGAACAGCCAATAAGGAACTAAAAAGAAGTCTATGTCAATATCCTACGCAAGCCAGTGCCCAGGAAGCAGACATGTCTCTTGAGGAATATCAAAAATTTGTTTTTAATGCCTGCAATCTATATGATGATGACCCTCAGCAAGCGTGGCTTGCTCGCCGTTCATCTCAGCAAAAGATAGTTGACTTTTTAAATCAAAAAGATACTATCAGGTATGTAAATGGAGTAACAGATATTTCCTTCTCCGTAAAAGACCGGATATGGATCAACTCTGACGGCCAGACCAATATGCCTTCTGGTGAGGTATTCACCGGACCTATCGAAGACTCGGTAAATGGTACTGTATACTTTTCCTTCCCTTCCATCTTTATGGGCAAAGAGGTGCAAGGTATAACGCTCCATGTGGAAGATGGTAAAGTCCAAGACTGGTCAGCAGAGAGAGGGAAGGATATTTTGGATGAGGTCTTCAAAATAGATGGCGCCAGGTACTTTGGAGAAGTAGCAATAGGCACTAACTATAATATCCAGCAAGCAACTAAGAATATACTTTTCGATGAGAAGATAGGTGGTACGATACATATGGCTGTTGGTCAATCTTATAAGCAGACAGGCGGCAAGAATCGATCAACCATTCATTGGGATATGATCACCGATATGAAAAATGGAGGCAAGATCTATGCGGATGAAGAAATTATCTATGAAAATGGGAAATTTACAGTTTTTCATGTAGAGTGAATGTAGAGGACACTTAAACGTTAAAGTGTCGTATAAAAGAGGATTTAGTGTCATCTTCGCCATTGCTTCTTGTACTATTTATTATTCTTAGTCGAATAAAGATACAAGTTGTAGTTCCGGGGTCAATATTAATTTATTGACCCTTTTTAATTGGGGCCATAGATAAGCGTATTACTGTTCTCTTTCCTAAATACCTCTCCAGCGACTTTCAAGATATCATCTCTCGTAATTGCACCATACTTCTCTCGTTGCAAATTTATCAGTTCCGTATTTTCTAATGAAGCATAATAGGCTAGATTCATTGCTTTATTCAGAATATTTATCTCTCCGAATTCTATTGTAGAGATGATCTGATTTTTTATTTTTTGAAATTCCTGCTCCGGTACCAAAGTACTTTTCAGTATCTCCAATTCTTCCCAGATGCTGTCTATTGCTACCTGATTATTAGTACCCTCCGATACTCTGCCATCAATGATCAACAATCCAGGATCAATCGTGCCAGTTACATAGGCATCTATTTTAGCAAAGTATTTTTTTTCCTTATATAGTTTTCTATAAAGTCTGGAAGAACGGCCGTTACCTAAAATATCTGAAAGTACATCATGCACGTAAAATGCAGGATCATTTTTCTTCGGCATGGCGAAGCTCATAAATATTGCAGTCGAAGGAACATCTTTATTGAGGTGTAATTCGCGCTGCTCCATTTGTATTGGTTCGACCACAATAGAAGTTGGAGCATGCTTTCCTGCTTCTATTTCACCAAACCATTTTTCACATAGATCAAACCCTCTTGCCGATTCGATATTGCCGGACAAGACTAAGATAGCATTGTTAGGCACATAATATGTCTTGAAAAAAGATGCTACATCATCTAAATTCGCATCTTCGATATGACTGATATCCTTACCTATCGTAGGCCATTGATATGGATGTGATTTGTAAGCCTGCGAAGATATATGATGCCACACATCACCATATGGCTTATTGAGGCAGGTCTCTTTAAATTCCTCTACTACGACTTTTCTTTGGACTTCGAGAGAATCCTTATCAAGCAAGAGACTCTTCATCCTATCGGACTCTAGCCACAGCGCAGTCTCAATATTCTGCGCAGGGATAGTGATATAAAAATTAGTGATATCAGAATTTGTAAAAGCATTATTCTCTCCCCCTGCCAGCTGTATCGGGTCATCAAAATCTGGCGCATTCTCCGACCCTCCAAACATGAGGTGCTCAAACAAATGTGCAAAACCTGTCTTGTCTCCCTGCTCATTTCTAGAACCGACTTTGTACAACAAATTAACGGCTACTAATGGAGTGCTCCGATCTTCATGAATGATCACTTTTAACCCATTATCCAGTGTTTTCTCTTGGTAACTTATCACCTTGCAATATTTGATGACAAATATGCGAATTTCAATATTATCAAGTTTAGATAAATCACAACCTAGGGTTACTTATCTTTAGGTATGCTTACTATTACACATGCAAGGATAGAAGACTTAGAATCCATCGTGCCGCTATTCAACGCCTATAGGGTCTTTTACGAACAAGAATCTGACCTGGAATTAGCGAGACACTTCTTATCCAATAGATTACTAAAAGAAGAATCAATCATATTCCTAGCAAAGGAAGACGATAAGCCGGTCGGCTTCACTCAACTCTATAAGACATTCTCATCGGTATCAGCACAGCATAGCTGGATATTAAACGACCTATTTACACTAAGTGAATTCCGTGGGAGAGGCATAGGTGAAAAAATATTGAAAAGAGCTCAGAAATTTGCTGTCGATGACGATGCGAAGGGGCTAGCGCTAGAAACAGCAAAGGATAACCCTGCTCACAAATTATATGAGAAGCTTGGGTGGAGAAAAGATACCGACTACCTGCATTACTTCTGGAAGATAGGCTGACCACTGATCCAGTCCGTCCATTTACCCTGGTTACCTTCTTCCAGCGTATTACGTTTGAGTCTATTATGAAAGTCACCTTGAGATATTAATTCAGCACCAAAACTTCGTAGGTGAGGTGTATCTTGTTGACAATCTATAAGTTCAAAAGACTTATCTCTTAACAAATTGGCTAGGCTGATAAATCCATACTTAGAAGCATTACTCTTAAGTGCGAACATAGATTCTCCAAAAAATACTCTTCCTATAGAAAGACCATATAACCCCCCTACAAGCGCTCCATTATCCCACACCTCTACTGAATGAGCATACCCCATATCATGCAATTCCACAAATGCGTCCTTGAGGTCATCCGTTATCCAAGTGCCGTCTTGACCTTCTCTACTCTGCTTAGCACACTGCTCGATAACCTCACTAAATTCGGTATCAATACTTACATCAAAAGCCTTACGCCTAAATAGCTGCTTCATACTCTTTGATATCTTTAGTTTATCTGGGTATATGATTAGCCTTGGATGAGTAGAAAACCATAGTATCGGAGTGCTTTCATTATACCATGGGAAGATACCTGCTTGATAAGCGCTGAGTATCCTTTGTGGAGATAGATCACCTCCCATAGCAAGAAAGCCATCCTTATCAGCTAGATATGGATGAGGAAAGATATAGTTACTTTTTTCTAATAGGAAGTGCGGCACATCAGCTATTCAGTTAACTAATATGTGAAAAATAAATCGCCGCCTTGATCTTTATTTGAATTTTTCTTCGAAGGTTTCTATAACTGCAGATAATCCTCTTTCGATAAGATCATTTTTCATAGGCTTCAAAACTTCAAAAGATGAAGTCTTGACTACTGCTTTGCCCTTGAAGTGTACTAGCACGGATAATTGCTCAGATTGCTCATAGGTATGGCTACAAACCTCCATTAGGCATTTTATAACCCAGTCAAAGGTGTTAAAATCATCGTTATAGACAATCAACTGGGACTTCTCACCAGTACTAGTTGCTTCTGTCACTTCTACTTCTTTTATCTCCCCGATTGCGTTTATTTCCTCTTTAAACATGATTTCTTATTTGAGCGATTCAAGCGTTTTTTTAACAAGATCAAAATTTGGTACATCTCCAGCATTTTCTAACACCTCAGCATAACAAATCGTTCCTTCTCCATCAATTACGAATGCAGCCCTTTTCGATACGCCTTTCATCTCTAGCACAAAATCATCATACATAGAACCATATGCTCTACTTACTTCCTTATTGAAGTCAGAAAGCAGGTCAAAATTATATTCTTGCTCCGCTTTGAATCTATCTAAAGTAAACAATGAATCGACTGATATAGCTAAAATCTCCGCTCCAAGACTTTCATATGACGACATATCGTCACGCACAGAACATAGTTCCTCCGTACAAACACCTGTAAATGCTAATGGGAAAAATAAAACGACTACATTCTTACCTTTATAGTCTTCAAGGCTAACTTCCTTCTTCTCAGTGTTTCTGAGCGTAAAACTAGGTGCTTTATCTCCAACTTTTAATTGCATATAGGTGTGTATTACTTGACAAAAATATTACAAATATATCAATATACCTTAAGATATGTGTCATTTGAAAATTAGATTGCACAGCGTTAACTCTTCAAGCATTATTCTTCCATATTTTGAATAATAACGGACACAAAAAATGACCTTAACTAGATAAGGGAGTAAAATGAAAAAAAGGAAAAAAGCTTATATAGAAACCCATATTGCAGTCATGTTATTTGGCTTCACGGCCATACTCGGAAAACTAATTTCTATATCTGCATTTCAGTTAGTTTGGTGGCGAGTGCTTTTTACCGCTTTTAGTCTAATAGCCCTTAATGGTGTTAGAAAAGGATTTACAAAACTCCAAAGCAAGGAAAGAAACAAATTTTTGCTAATAGGTATTTTAGTCGGAGTCCATTGGGTTTGTTTTTATGGCTCTATCAAATATGCTAATGCATCTATAGCCCTAGTTACTTTTGCTACTATTGCTTTGTTTACATCTATTATTAATCCAGTGATTCTCAGAACTCCTGTCAACAAATTGGATGTCGGTATCGGTATATTGATAATTCCTGGGATGGCATTGATCGTTAGTAATATCGACGTGAGCCTAGTCCTTGGATTTTGGCTAGGCATTCTATCCGCATTCTTGGCATCTCTATTCTCGGTATTCAACAAGAAATATATTCAAAAGGCAGACCCTATAATGATCACATTCCTAGAGATGTCTGGAGCTTGGCTATTCCTTTCGCTTTGTATTCCTATCTATATTTATGGGATGGATAATTCGATGAGTCTTCCTAGTACTACAGACTTTGGTTATCTACTTATTCTTTCCTTGATGTGTACCACACTAGCATATGTCCTATCGCTTAAAGCATTAAAACATATAAGTTCTTTCGAGTCTAATCTCATTTACAATCTAGAGCCTGTTTACGGTATTGCTTTAGCTATTTTGATTCTTAATGAACACAAAGAACTCAGCATGGATTTCTACTTGGGTGTAGCATTGATTCTTTCTTTGATCTTTATACATCCAGTACTTAGTAAAAAATATTCTACAAATGAATCTTGATCTCAAAGAACTAGAAAATTATTGTTCCGACCATAGCAGCCCTGAGTCAGATATCCTCCATAAAATTGTCAGAAGAACCCACCTGCGGACACTCTCCCCGCAAATGTTATCTGGTCACCTCCAAGGGCGTCTACTCAGCTTCTTAAGTAAGCTTATCAGTCCTAATTTCATTCTCGAAGTCGGAGCTTTCACAGGTTATGCAACAATCTGTCTTCTAGAAGGATTATCAGCAGATGGCAAGCTAGTGACAATAGAGGGAAACGCTGAATTGATTCCAAATCTAGAAGCTACATTCCTAGAGCTAGAGAAAGCACCTCAAATAATTCTAAAAGAAGGACAAGCCTTAGAGATCATCCCTACCCTAGAATATAGTTTTGATCTGGTATTCATCGATGCAGCAAAGAATGAATACAAGGATTATTTTAAAATACTACTGGACAAAATGAATATCGGTGGAGTTATCATAGTCGATAATGTACTGTGGTTTGGAAAAGTAGTAGGCGCTAATAGGGATAACAAAGGGATTCAACTGGATGAGTTCAACAAATTAGTATTGGCTGAACCAAGAGTAGAAAACCTGATCCTCCCAATTAGGGATGGCCTACAACTGATCCGTAAGATCTCAGATTAAAAAACACTCAAATAGCCAAAGTGTATCTTAGCATTTCTTAGGTTAAATGGTATTGCACGAGTTTTACCTACGGCTGTACTGATGCCAAAGATACCAGCCCCAGTTTCAAAATTAAGACCTGCACCTACGCCAAAAGGATTATCCCACCGGTCACTATCAAGAAGATTATTCCTAACAGAACCATAATCTGCAAAGGCAGCTAAATATGAGTTTTCTCCGAGTAACAATCGATACTCTATGGTTAGAATATTATACAGATCAGAGAATATAGTTTGCTCATTGAAACCTCTAAGTTGTTTACTTCCTCCTAGGCGGTATAGCTCATTCTGGTATATCTTCTGCTCTGACACTTTTAGTCCCGACTGTAATGCTGTCTTGATCGTCGATCGGTTTCCTATAGGCAAGTAATAACTCAGATTTGAAATAAAATCAAATTGTAACCCACTAATATTTAGCGAATCGTACGCAGTGGAGAAATCTACCAATTCATTTTTCAAGTTCTTTATCTCTTGGTTTTCATTGATACGTTTTATTCCAATCGAGCTATTTACATTCAACGCTAGACCTTTCCTAGGGTTGAATCGTTGGTCTAGCGTCTCTATATTGGCCGCTAGCCCTATTGCATTGTAGGAAATGTCTAGCCTCGATGGAAGTTTAGCTGACATTAGGATACGCGTAGTGTCTATATCTAACAAGCCAGAGCTATAATAATCCCAAGAAACTTTGACATAATTATTCCCACCTAAAAAATATCGGAGACCAATATCTGTTTCTAGATCAAGGTTAGTAGTAGCGTTACGATAAAGAGAAAATTTAGTGTCTATCCCGAATGGAAGATCAAATAAGTATGGATAATTTAATTTAACATCAAGTTCTTGCACCTCTGGTTTTAATCTTTTGAACTGTAGGAATATTTGTTCTCCTGCTCCTAGTTTATTTTGCATCTCTGCCGAGAAATCATAGATAAATGTGAATCTGTCAGAATCTGAATTTTCATTCTGCAGCAGACCTATGATGAAGTCAAATCTACTTGCATTCTTATTTTGAAGGTCAAGATTGATAACCGCTTCATCATTAAAGAAAGTGACAGTAGGATTATTTTTGATACTTACAAATGGTAATTGTTTAAGTCTTGATCGCATCTCTAAGATCTTGGCCTCACTATATCTATCTCCTTGGGCTATATCAAGGTATTTCTCGAGGTAATTCTCTGAAATATTTACTCCTCCATAGACATTCAGACTGTCTATCAAAATCAATTTTCCTTTTACAATATCTAACTTTGCACTAAGTGCCCCATTTTCATTGAAACTTGTATTGCTTAGTTGCACATTCGCAAATGGATAACCATTGTTAGACAGTGCCTTGACCAATTTGTTGAGTGCGGTGGAAATCAGTTCTACTGATAATTCACTATTTTCTAATCCAATTAATCGATGATCAGCTTCTTCTAATATCCCTTGCTCTATATCTCCGACGTGTAATTTACCAAGACTATATTTTTCACCTACCTGAACCTCTGCGACCCAGTTACTATCTTGGCGATATACGCTATCAACGGCACAAGCTAGATATCCTGCATCGCGCAAGTAACGCACCTTGCTGCTCAACTCCTTTATCACATCTAAGCTGTCGACATACAGCTGATCATCAGACAGTACTAACTTATCTTTATTGAGTTCTCCAGAATAGTTAATAATTAAACTGTCTTGACCATTAGCCTCTAAGCAGCAGCAAATGATCATTCCAGCAATGATGCAAGTGTAGCGTATAACTGTTAATATTGTATGATGAGTCAACATGCCTTAGGTAAATCTAACGAACAGTGATTAATGGCTGGTATTTATATACATATTCCCTTTTGTAGACAAGCTTGTCATTACTGTAATTTTCATTTTTCTACTTCCCAAAAAAGCAGATCTGATATTGTAAAGGCTATTGTAAAAGAACTAGAACTCAGGCAAAATTATCTATCAACAAAAACTTTAGAAACCATTTATTTTGGCGGTGGCACTCCATCTGTGTTAAAGTCTGATGAGATAAGCGACATCTTAACAGCAATAGGTAAATATTTTAATATCGAAAGCTCAGCTGAAATCACCCTAGAGGCAAATCCGGAAGATCTCACGACCAAGTATCTGGAACAGCTCCGAGAGGTTGGGATAAATCGTCTCAGTATCGGAGTGCAGTCATTTATAGACAATGATCTGCAGTTTATGAATAGATCACACAATGCTACTCAAGCAAAGAAGTCAATTGAAGCTGCTCAAAATATATTTGAGGATATATCTATTGACTTGATCTTTGGAGGTCAATATTCTTCCCCTGCAAATTGGACTTACAACTTGAAAACAGCCATCCTGTTAGACCCTGTACATATATCCTCCTATTCACTCACAATAGAAGATGGGACTACATTTGGTAATTGGATGGCAAAAAACAAACTGCAACCGATAAAAGATGAGACACAAAAGGAACAATTCCTAGAAACCATAGAGTCCTTGAGCCAAGCTGGCTATGAG
>ENA-ORXT01001995-ORXT01001995.1-marine-metagenome-genome-assembly--contig:-NODE-1995-length-25716-cov-6.250790_pt1 | contig 25716 bp, 20 predicted proteins | sample MGYA00237868_ERZ511482 | MGnify/ENA metagenome assembly ERZ511482
GTCGGTAGAGCAACGGACTTTTAATCCGTAGGTCCAGGGTTCGAGCCCCTGCGATCCCACTTGGTATCTAAATCACCCGGTAAAAGGCATCTTCAAATGTTTTGCCGGGTTTTTCTACGCGCTGCTCCTGCTGAGTTTGCGTACTCGCTACCACGACTCAGGCGGCGACGCCGCACTGCCCGCGTCGATTTGCAGAACGCCTCCCGCAGGAGTCGCATCATTCGTTGTCTGGGGCGTAGAGGTGTTCCGTATTTGGCCGTCCCCCTTTGCTCCCAAATCCCAGGTATTCACGATAGCGGTGGATACATTTTTGGCTACGCTAATTTCTTTGTCTTGTTGGAATTCCCCAAGAAAAGTAGACGGTGAATCAGTGCTAATCTTTGGGTAAAAAATGCTGTTTGCTTCTCTCTGAATCCACCAACAATGGCAGTTTGAAAGCCCTATTTCAACAACAAACATTGTGCAAGTAACAGTGGACTGACGTAATCAGGCGCCGAGTGCAATCGTGTCGAGTTGTAAAATCGTTCGATATAGTCGTTGGCAACGCGCACTGCCTGCTCGTGTGTTTCGTCGTTTTCGTAATAGAATTCTTCAAACTTGAACGTTTTGAAGAAGCTCTGCATCGGCGCGCTCTGCATCGGCGCGTTGTCGTAACAGTTTCCTTTTCGGCTCGTGCTTTGCAGGAAATCGCAATCGGCAAGTCGTTTGCGGAATGCTTTGCTTGCGATTCACGATTGGAATGGATGACCAAACCTAGGGCTGGCTCTCGTAATGGGGAGTTTCCGGCCTCTCCTTTTCATATGTTTGCGACCGGTCCGATGAGCAACTTCAAAGGACGACCGTAAGTCAAATAGAAAAACGACTGGTCGAAATCGACAGCGAACTTCCGGGCTTGTTGATCAAGTGAGCCGTGCTTGGGTTTATAACAAAAATTGATCCTACGGATGTATGCCCTGCCTTTGTCCGGAGGGTAGCCTTCCTAACCCCACATCCAATCAAAACACCGACCCTAATCTTCAGTGTTGGCAAACCAGTAGCTTCCGTAAAAAATCAGCTTATAAAACTAAGCTGAATTCATAGCACTGTTGAAAAACGTCTTACTCAGGAAACTCCATCGAGAATTCCGCCTGTTTTGCTTCCATAATTTGGTTTCCCTGCTCGACGAGCTTCTGGCCCTCCTCGAGCATTTTTTGGCTCTTCGTTGAGTCCTGGTCACTGCTTGACGCTAACTTCTCCGCCGAAGCGAGAAGCCGCTGCCCCTTCTTCACCATACGCTCGCCCTTGTTCCATTGCTTGCCGAGGTCCTTAGCCGAACTGGCGCGTTGGATCATCTGGTCACCTGCCGATGACGAAGTCGCACAACCGGACACGATGAACAACAAAGATGAAAAGAGTACGAAACTGGCGATTCGATTCATAAGGCACCTGTGATAAGTATGGTGGGCGGCGAAACGGGGACAGAACATCTTTGCCAGTCCAATTTATCGGATCATTTCACGATCTCACTTCAACGAAAAGACATTTTGCAAAAGAATCGCTCAAGTATTCAGCGATAGCACCTTCCGCTATCGCGTGCCGAATGGAACATGCGGTGACAATTTACGGCTAACGCAAGAAGATTTCATCAAGTCCGCCGTCGATATTGATGGTCGGTGTTTTGAAAGTCTACACGTTCATCTAGCGTTGTCGCAAACGGACATCCATCGCAATCACCGCAAGAATCGGAGTAGCTATACTAATGTTCTTCTTAGGAAACTTTTAGCAGGGCGGAAATGACTGAAACTGAGATTCACTCTTTGGCGAGGACTCCGGCTTTCCAAGCTCTTTCGACGTATCTGGCGAAACATTCTTGAAGGAATGAAGTCTGCGGCGTTCTATTGCTCTGCCAACAATTTAGCGCTGTCCAGCGTCGGCGTCGATTGTTGGGGCGTTGCTTGGCATTCCACAACATCTGTTTGGTTCAATCGTTGATGCGGGTACAAAAATCGGCAATGTGCGCGAAGAGGTTTTGTCGGAGACCGGTTTAAGCGGCGAAATTGGGGTTATCTTACCTGCGTCTCACGACACCGGATCGGCGATCGCCGCGGTACCGGCGGAAGAAGATTCGAATTGGACCTGTTTGTCCAGCGGAACCTGGTCTCTTTTGGGGGCCGAGTTAGCTCAGCCTGTGACGACGAAGGAAGCTTGCGACGTTCCGTTTACCAATGAACTTGGCGTCAATGGTTCGGTTCGATTTTTGAAGAACATTACAGGGGTGTGGATCATCCAGGAACTACGGCGGGAATTGGTCGATGGCAATGGCGACATGCCGGAGTTTTCAGACATGATGAAGCAAGCAGAGTCCGCGGATGCTTTTCAAGTTTTGTTTGACACGGCGGCTTCACAATTTCTTGAGCCCGGCGAAATGTCAAAGAAGATTGGCGACTATGGTCGCAAGACGGGGCAAGCTGACTTGCAAGATACTGTCGACTTCGTCCGCAGCAGTCTCGAAAGTTTGGCGTTATGTTACCGCGATACGCTCAAGCGTTTAGAGAAGACGTATTGGGCAAACATTTGATACGCTGCATGTTGTCGGCGGCGGATCTCAGAGCGGGCTGTTGAATCAGTTTATTGCCGATGCGATCGACTGCAATATTATTTGCGGTCCTGTTGAATCAACGGCGATCGGCAACGTAATGGTTCAATCGCTGGGAATGGGAATGGTGGAAGGGTTGGATGAAGCTCGCGCCATCGTTAGAAAATCATTCAATCCCCAAGAAGTCGTGCCAAGTTCAACCAAAAGCGAATGGAACGACCGCAATATCGTTCTCTTAAATGGGTATAACCAGTTTGTGAAATTTTAACATCCGGGCTTGTAGATTTTATCAGCCGTCACGCGATAGCGTCCGGTTTAATGGCAACCAACGACCGGGGGCTATCGCCCAGCGGCTGATAAGACTTTCCGTCGGATCATTTAAAGTAAGTGCCATTTTGGTCGAGGTGCTTTATACGTAACTCGCTCCCCAGTTTTCGGGTGGTTAAATTCGATCGTCCAAGCGTGTAAACACATCGGAGGATCGTCGATAGTAAGCGTTTGCGTCGCAGGCTGATTGGGACTTTTCGATTCGGCGCCGGAGTCATACGCTGGATCACCTTGGATGGGGAAACCTAAATGCGAAAGGTGGATGCGGATTTGGTTCGTCCTACCTGTCTTGGGGCGACAAATCAACAAGGATGTGCCATCGTCAAAACGCTCTATCACCTCAAAAGAGGTCGATGCGGATTGGCCATCGGCGCTGACCGACCGAGTGCCCACTGTTGATGGTTCGGTCGATATGGGTTGGGCGCACTCAAAGGTATCGTCGGGACAATGGGCGGAAACCCTAGCGAGATAGGTCTTAGTGACGGTTGCGTTCTTGAATTGAGGGAAAAGCTCGTTGGCATGGCGTTTCTTTGTCGCGTAAACTACAACGCCAGTCGTATTCGCATCCAAGCGATGAATCTGACGAAGCTGATGGTCGTTGTACACTAATCCTAAAAAATAGCTCAGCGTGTTGCGATTGAATCGGCCACAAGGATGCATCGGTAGCGGAGCCGGTTTATCAACGACGACAAGCGCTTCGTCTTCGTGGATGATTTTGACATCGCAGTTGACCGACGGTTCGGTAAGCTGCGGTGTTGAGTGTTCGAGTCGCCAGCCGGCCCTGACAATTGTATCGCCTGTGATCGGTTGATCTTTATAGGTGATCCGTTGATTATCCAACCGCTCTTGCCAGAACGGACGGTCCAACGTGGCGTGCATCCCGACCAAGAAATCAATTACCCGTTCATTGTCAAAACGCAATGGGACGTTCATCGGCCGGACGTTGTCGTAGGCAATCGAACCTGGCAAGGGCTCAACGGCCAAACGCAATGCCTCGGTTCGCTCCGCTGCGGCAGCCGCATGTTTCTGCTTCGGCGTTTGATAGCAGTGGGGGCAGCAATGCGGAGGCTGATAGTGGTCGGACTGCTGATCTTCCAAGGTCAGCACCGTCTGACACGCGTAGCACTGCTGAGCTTCGGTTTCGGCCAAGCTTGGATCGACAGCAACGCGTTTGTCAAAAACGAAACAATCGCCATCGTAGTGATCGCCTCCAACTTCTTCAAAATACCGCAGTATTCCGCCGTCCAATTGATAGACTTGTTCGAAACCATTCTCCTGCATTAGCGGACCAGCTTTTTCACAACGGATTCCGCCGGTGCAAAACATCACAACCGGTTTCTGTTTGGAACCCTCGGGCAGCTGATTGATCGCATCAGGGAACTTTCGAAAATGATCGACGCCGATGGCAGTCGCCGTTTCAAAGGTGCCGACTTCAATTTCGTAGTCATTTCGTACATCCAGAAGAGTGATGTCCTTGCCTTCATCCAGCCATTGTTTTAATTCAGCCGCCGAAAGTTTGGGGCTGGTGCGTTTTGCCGGAACGATGGACTCAACACCCATCGATATGATCTCTTTCTTTAGCCGCACCAGCATCCGGCTGAACGGTTGATGGTCACTGAGACTTTCTTTGATCGGAAGATTGTCAAAGTCAGGATAACGGGTTAAATGAGCAAGGTAGTTGTCGATAGACTCCCTTGTCCCGGCGACGAACATGTTGATGCCCTCGGTGGAAACGAGAATCGTACCTTTGAGACCTAACGAACGGCAAATCGGCAACAAATCGGCTTTGACGGCAGCAGGTTCCTTAATCGGAACAAACTTGTAGGCAGATATATTTATAAAGGTTTCTGGCATGGTTGGCGGCGGATGGATTTCGATCCTCTGATGGGCTTTGATAAATCTAGGTCGGTGAAATAGTTACGTATTTTATTGGAACATTGAACCCGAAATTGTGGAGACTTTCGAACGTTTGCGTTAGTATTTATTATTGAATTGTAGATAAAAAATCCAATAAGGCGACGTGACTTGCCGAATAGGACGTTGTCAGCCTCTCCCATTCGCTACCCTTGCTTCAAAATGCTCTGATGGCTAAAAAACAGAACCCCTATCAGTTATGGCTGGGTTTAAATCCTAAACTCACCAATCCTAATTTGTTTCAGCTTCTCGGGGTAGATCCGCGCGATACAGACGAAGCGGCGATCAAGCAAAAAGCGGTTGGTTCAGCAAAAGTGTTGTTGCAAAAATTAAAGGCTGTCGAAGTAAAGAGTGACGCTGAAAAAGTGTTCAAGCAAAAGCTACATGCGAAGATCGTATTGGCTCATGAGACGCTGGTAACGCCCGAGAAACGAAAACAATATCGACGGGCACTGATTGCTAAAGCGGAGGCTGTAAAACAGAGCGCTTCGAAGACCCTTCCGGCCCCTCCAATTACCACCGCCACCAATCGGGCCGCGCCGACGTCGCCTCCGAAAATTCCAAATACTGGAACCCCTAACGCCGCGAACCCCACTGCGGGAAGCCCGCTGGTCGGAGCTCCCTCTGAAATTCCGTCTGCGATTCCAATGGCCATGCCGGTCTCTTCGGTGCCCCAAACGACCGGAGCGACAAGCGACACAGCGGAGGCGCCTGCGTTTTCGATGGTTGATGCGCCGGCGGGACAGTCGGAGCCGAATTTCGACACCCTCGACGCTCAACCTCAAGTCAGAGTCTATGCAAAGAAACGGAAAACAAGTCGCAGTTGGGTAGTTCCGATCGTCGTCTTGACCCTTGTGGTTGGCGGCGTCGGTGGACTCATTTCTATGATGACCAAATATAGCAATATCTTCGAGCTTATTCCTAGTCTAAAGGAGAAGGTGACGGTTGTTTCGCCAAACGAACCCAATGATCCGGCACCGAACGCAATTGCCAAAGATGAATCTAAAACCAAGTCGCTGACGGTACCTGAAACGCCTCATCAAGCGATAGATTACAGGGGCGATGAAGACCCGGATAGGGAGGGGGCAAATGTTGAGAAGCCGCTGCTAGACGAAGAAGAAAGTGTGGGCAGCATGACGAAGCCAATTGAAGCAGCGGAGATGAAGCCAGACAAAAAGAACTCTCAAAGCAATCAACCTAGTGCCAAAGAAGACGATCCCAAAAATACTAGCTTTGATGGCTCACCTAAAGAAAATCGCAAGATCGTCGATGCCAGAATAAACACGATTCGACTGGCGTTGCACCGCAGTCGGGATGCATTGTTTCGGCAGGATCTCTTATTGGCGAAACATTTCAATGGCGACGTGAGAAATCTGCTTAAGCGATATGAGATCTCTGAAGACGAGGCGGTTGCGCCGGAGCAGCGCGGTTTAATTCGCGCGGTCAAAACCAACCAACAGGTCATCAAGTGGGTGGATGATTTTTGGAAACAGGTAAAGTCGTCCTCGATTGAAATGTCAGGTGGCGACAGTATAAAGATTGGTGATAAAACGATGGCTCTGGTCGAAGGGACCGATGAAGGTGTCGTTTTGAGGATCGCTGGGCAAAACGAGGCTATTCGATATTCCGATTTAACGCCGGTCTTGGCGACCACGCTTGGAGCGCTGGGGGCAAAGGAAAGTGTACCGCGTTGGAATCTCGCGCAGGCAGCTTACTTGGGCATGATGTCCGATCAATATCCTGACGCGAAGCAACTTCAGTACCGAATCCTAAACCAACTAAAAATCGACGGCTTCGACATTGAGAGCAAAACGATTTCTGATTTTACCGAACCAGATTGGTTTCAACTCGGACTGCCGAAAGAGAAAATGGCACCGCTGGATGACGACCGATTTAATGAAATTATCGCAGATCAGCGCAAGCTGCTCGACTACGAAGATCCATCTGACGTGCCCGTTAAACGGGTCGATGAACTTATTTATAAATTGACCCTGAACGTTCGTAGGAAACCCGCAATTCGTGTGGCCCGTCTTTGGGAAGCCATAACGATAATTAAGAAGGGGCACCGTTTCTGGGATCTAATGTATGTCAACCGCGAATTGAACGATTGCTGTACAGAGGTGGACTTCGGCAAGTCGTTTGTGGATCCAGTTTTACAGATCGCAAAAGAAAACCAGGAACCAGCGATTCAGGATCGAATTGCGCGTCAGATTATTATCTTCGTAAAGCAGTTTGATGGCAATCCAAGCTTCACACCTGCGATGAGGAAGAAACTGGTACAGAATGTGCGAAAGATTGGGAAAGACCTTAAAAGTGGCCAACTGAATGCCATGGCGGAGCAGCTTTCGCCATCGCCGAACTAAGTAACTCTGACGTTTTCAATTTTTCAAAGTCCTGATAAAATTCCGCTTGATTCAATGCACTAGGTTTTTCAGACTAGGCATCCCCATCCTTCGGAATTACTCAATGAAGACTTTCAAATTTTTGGTCCGATTCGCTATCGCTATCACGATGTTGTTACTGCTGGCTTCCTTTTTTACGGGGCCCGTTGAGGCGCTGACGCCAGCGAGTCCGTTTGAAGCGCCCGTTGCGGAGGCGACGGCCGATAGCGAAGTCATTCACAAAGCAACGGACTTGATTGCTACTCATGATAGCGCTGGGGAACTTCAATCACATTCCTTGGCCGGAAACCTGATTACGCTTGGTCTCTTAGTGCTGCTTCAAGCCGTTTTAGGTTTTGACAACTTGCTTTATATTTCGTTGGAATCAAAACATGCTCCGCCAGAAAAAAGAGCTTCGGTTCGTGCGTGGGGAATCGGCATCGCAATTTTCTTGCGAATTGCATTGCTGTGTATTTTGGTGTATTTGCGTGAGCTGTTTGAAACGACTTCGGTGTGTGCGTTTGATTACGAACTTATTAAGGGAAATTTTAATCTTCACAGCGTCATCGTTTTGGTGGGAGGAATTTTCATTATCTATACCGCGATGAAGGAAATTTGGCACATGACGCGTCTGGAGCATGACGGTCACGGTGGAGGAGAAGAAAAGAAGAAATCAATCGGTATGATTATTTTTTGGATCGTCTTGATGAATGTGGTTTTTTCATTCGATTCCATTCTCAGCGCAATGGCTTTGACAAACGTCTTTTGGGTGATGGCCGCCGCGATCGTTATTAGCGGCATTGCGATGGTTTATTTGGCAGATCAAGTGGCAAGCTTTTTAGAGAAGAATCGAATGTACGAAGTTCTTGGTCTCTTCATCCTTTTCATCGTTGGCATCATGCTGATCTCTGAGGGCGGACATCTGGCTCACCTGAACTTGTTCGGCAGCCCGGTAATGCCGATGACCAAGACCACATTTTACTTTGTGCTGGGAGTGTTAGTGCTGACTGACATCGTTCAAGGCCGCTATCAAAAGAAGCTGCTGGCCGACAAGCAACACGCGTAATGAACGTGGGGCAGGTTTTTTCCTGACTTGACGCGCCTGGCAGGTAGAAAACCTGCCCCACAGGCGCGTGAGACAGTCTGGAAAACTGTTCTACAAACTTGTTCCGCTTCGCGGATTGCTATGTTCGAAGTGGATAACTTTCCACTGGTCGTCCACTTTCTGTAATTTTAGATCGATCTGCCTTTGGAACGGACCCGTATACCGTTGATGCGTTGCTGATCCAACAATTACGAAGCTGATCGAAGCGGTTTGAGGGTCGGCGTCCGTCTGATTCTCAAAGTTCTTCACGCCCACAATGCGGAGATTCTCAAAGGTCGTTCTGCCCAGTTCTTTGGTTAAGCGGTCGATGGCCTGCTTTTGATCGGGATGAACCAAAGCTATTATCTTTGGATCATCGTTCGCGTTGGCGGCACGAGCCCCGGAGTAGATTAACTCAAGTGCAAGCTCTCGATCGGTGACGATCGACGATTCGATAACGGCTATCGCGGCGATGAGTGTGGCAACCACCAGCGCCGCGATGTACATGACTTTTTCGCCCGAATACACTGCCAATCCCAATAGGCAGATCGCCAAAAATCCTCCTCCGATGATCGGTAGCAAGGCGTCTTCGGTAAACCATTCAATCATTGTTTGAACTTACAGAGTTAGACATGAGAAACAGAGGCTGGGTTTAGTCTGATGCATTTTAAAACACTGTGAGCGGCAAGGCGCTAGCCGCCGGTATCACGGCCTGTTAACGGTCGGCATCCTACCGGCGGCTAGCGCCTTGCCGCTCACATCATCAGCCTGAGCGGTGTTGCCAAAGCGTACTTCTTTTCACGTATTAGAGTTTCTGCTTTTATTCGTATTGTTCGGACATTGTGAAAGCCGGACTCAATCTAAGTCAGTTGATCGAAACGGAGCAACCACTTTATTGGTCTTGCGTGACCGAGGTTTGGAGAAAATTATCTTCGGTGCATCCGGCGAACGATGGGAATGGCTCGCAGCACTGGTTGTCCGGGATTCAGCCGCAGAATTCGAGGCGGCCAGCCCACTACTTGCCCCCGGCAATTCGATGTCACCTAAATACTTCGACTTCACCTCTGGGTGTTGCACGATCTCTTCGGCCGATCCACTGCAAAGAATTTGTCCCGCGCTGACCACATACGTTCGATCGGTGACCTGTAGAATCTCACGAGCCGCATGGTCGGTAATCAAGATCGCAATCCCCTGTTGGCTTAGCTCCTTGATCACGACTTGGATGCTTTGTACTGTGACGGGGTCAATGCCGGCGAACGGTTCATCCAGCATGATGATCTGAGGGTTTGAGACCAAGCAGCGCGCGATCTCAAGTCGTCGACGTTCGCCGCCGGAAAGATCGCCGGCCTTTGATTTCCGAATGTGCGTGATCTTGAATTGTTCCAATAGCTCTTCGCAGCGCTGTTTTTGTTGGCGACGCGAAAACCCCAGCAACTGCATCATGCCTTTGAGATTTTGTTCGCAGTTGAGTTTCGTGAAGACGCTGGACTTCTGGGGCAGATATCCCATGCCGCCTTCGCGCGAACGCATGTACATGGGCCATTGCGTGACGTCTTTGCCTTGCAGGAATACCTGACCACGATTGGGTTTAACGATGCCGCACATCATCTTGAACGACGTCGTTTTACCGGCGCCGTTTGGCCCCAGCAGTCCTACGATTTCGCCGGAGCTCACCTCCAGCGACACACCATCGACGACTCGCCGTCTGCCGTAAATTTTGACTAATCCGTCGGCTCTTAAAATTGTCATTTGATAAAGGTCATCCGGCCAAAGTTTGGCATATAAGGAATCGGTTCACTTAAGGTATGTGGCCAGAAGACAACGATTCCGCGGCCTATCAATAAATCGCGTTCAAAGAAGCGCGGCCCATCCCACACGCGGCCATCGAGACTCTGGGCACTGTTGTCTCCCATTGGCAGAAACTGGTCCTTGCCGGGATCATCGGAGTCCAAAAGAGGAAACATTGGTTGCGTTTGGCCCTTTTTGGCCATGAACAAGCGACGCGTTTCTTCGGAATTCCAGCGCGTGGGGTTGCGCATCGATTCGATGATCGTGACGGGATCTGCTCTCGTTTCATTGCTCATAAAAGCTGAATCAGCTGTGGAGATGTAGTAGAGATCTCTAAACACCTGTATTCGATTAATCGCGACTTCCAGATTCTGACAACCGATCCCTATCGGTTCGGCGTCGCAGGGATCCTCTTGGGAATAATGCGGCACCGGAATGTCAGTACGCGTATAGGTGCAGCCCGTGAAGTCGATCAGGCTTCCGTTGACCCATAGGTGGATTTTATCGTCTGCGTTAATGATGCGAATGTCGTAGCGGCCAGGACCGGTGATGGGTGTCTGAGCGATAGGTGTATCGACAGGATTACCCTCAAGGTCGGTGAAGGTGATGACCGAATCAGAAACGGGGTTCTCTGGTGTTTGAGCCGAAAGTTCAAGCTTTCCCGATCGGGTATCAAGGGTCATCTGAAAATGGGCTCCGCCTTCGACAATGTCAAAGAACAGATTGCCTGTACCGGATTTGACTTGTAAATCGCATTCAAAACCAATGTCACCCACCCAGTGAAGGCCCTTATTAAACGCCGTGATGAAACCGGGTTTCGTGGGAGAAACTCCGTCGACCTTCATCGCACCGGATACCAATTGGTGGGGGTTGTTCACAGAAATCGTGAAGTCATTGTAGGCGACATAATCATTGATCAAACGACCTGGGGTAGGTGGCGATTGAAAGACATCTCCATTCTTTGACATCTCCAAAATGTTTGGCCAATGTTTATCTTCGGGCCCGTTGTTTCGGAACTTCAGCCAACTTATCTCAGGGCGTTGGGCCGCAGAGAATGCACGTCCTTCGTCGCTAGCTTCCCAATTGGTTTCGCCCGTTCGTTGGCGCCATTGAAGCGGCCATTGAGTCACTTCCAGATCGTGGGCGCGATAGTGGGTGTCGGCGATTTTTTCAATTGAGTGCCACAGTTTCGTCGATGGCTTGCGAGCAATGGCTTTGTCATAGCTGTCGTCGTCAAGTTGCTCCATGGTGTAGATGTCACCGTTTTCGATCAAGATGTTTTCACCAGGCAAACCAATCAATCGCTTGATGTAGTTCTCTTTGGCGATGATCGGGTTTTTAAAAACGATGACATCAAAGCGCTCTGGTTCTTGGAAATCGTAAATGAATTTATTGACCAGTATACGATCGCCGCTGTTGGTCGCATGAGAGGCTTCGCGTTTGCTCATCCGGGTTGTAAAGTGGCACAGAGGACATGTCGTCCCTGCTATATCGACGCCTTCGGGAACACCAACGCGATACTGATGGCCGCATTCGCCACAGCTGAGATCTTTGTGTGAACCCTGTAATGAGGGAGCCATCGAACCCGTTGGAATAATAAACGCCTCGGCTTCGAAGGCACGAAAAACCAACGCCAGCAGAATTGCGATGACGAATGATTCGAACGTCTCGCGCACGCTGTAGTCTTTAAAAAATCCGAAGACGCCACCTGCCGGTTCTTCTGAGGAAACCGTGCTAGTGGACTTCTTGGCTGCAGGGCGATCTTCGCCTGGAAATGAGCGTCGTTTACGTTTGGCCATGTCGAAAAATTTTGGAAAGGGCAGAATGTTTTAGGTTGAGGTCAATTGTAACGGCTTCACAATATGGCGAATACACGAGATTGGCGAAGAACGTGCCTTGATTCCCGACGCCGTGAACGATTTCTGTGCCTTAATCAATTAGCCGTTTTGGAGCTAGCCACGGTTCCGTTCTTTGAAAGCACCGTGGCTAGCGCCAAAACGTCTTATAACGTGCGATTTTTAAACGAAAACTCTTATTGGTTTTGTCTGATACACTGAGAAATTGCGTGGTGTTTCGAAGATTGAAGAAGATTGCAAGCTGGGAAGCGTTACTTCTGTACGATTCCAATCACTCTTTTGATCGGTCCGAAATGGCGGCTGTCGCGCGATACGGCAACATTATCGCCCAGCACAAAATACTCCCCCTGCTTCAGCGTCATCGGTAGCTCAAATTTTGGCGGTGAGGCATCTGAAAAATAGTGGATGTCACGCCAGATTCGGCACCGGTTTACGGTTCCGTTGGACGAACCACTGAAACCAAACTTGAGTCTGGGCACAGACGATTTTGAAGGGATCGCTCGACTGTCAAATCTATCGGGCTTGTCGTCAACTCTATCGAGATTATCTACGAAATCGCTGTCGAGCTCATTTATCAGAATCACGCCATCGACTGAAACCTTAATGCGTTCGTCAATATTTGAAAACAAAAGTGAGAATTCAAATGGACCATTGCCGCCGGACTTAAATGTCCTCTTTGCTGTTGCTGCAGGCTTGACATTGAAGAATGAGATTTCGTACTGAGGTGAACTTAGATCAACCCAAAACGTGACGAAATATGTTCTTTTGGGTCGCCTAATTTGTATCTTGAACTTTGACCCACGCTCCACTTTAAGATCCAGCTGAACCGCCAGTTCGTGCACATCGTTGAGTTTTCGGCTGACATTTTGGTTGAAGCTGTTGTTGTCTTGGATCGCGGGCCACTCCGTTTCGGTAGTTTCATCGGTCACTTTTGTGAAGTGCGGATAGTTGCGTTGGTGTCGGTAGCTGATCCAATCATAACTTTCGTGAGGAAATCCGCGCTGGCGATGCACGAAGGTGCCACCTTCGTTTTCCCAATGATCGGCATTGAATTCTAACTGCCATGGCTTACTCGAGTTTGCTTGGCTGCGCTGATCTGAGTCGAACACGAGATATTGAGTTTGTGCCGAGATGGAATTTGGTTTAACGGCCACATCTTGATTGATGATAATGTTGCCGCCGGTGATCGAAACCGTTTCCCCCGGTAACCCGACGACGCGTTTGATCATCGTGCTACCATTGTTTTCAAAGGCGATGAGGTCCCAGCGCTGCGGGGCATTGCCAGGCGTCACCTGTACACGGTCCGCCGGTTGTGTTTCGGTTTGCACCGGGAATTGAGACCCGCAATTAGGACATTGAGCCGAATTAATATCCTGCCCCTGCCTGCAGGCGAAAGTAAAGTCACACTGTGGGCAGGATTGACGCAAGTGCAATCCGCACAAAAGCGGCGCCATCGAATCGCCAACAATCTCCGCAGGAATAGGTTTCGATTGCCGGCAGCCTAGCGCCATCAACAATACGGTGGTGGCGAATAGGGACCGACTCAAGGGTTTGCTGTACCGGAGAACTTTTGACGGCATCGTGTTAATTGAGATCCAAAAATGGGATATGATAAAGGCTTGTTGATGTCATCTTATAACGTATCGCGGGTAACGGAGTGGGCAATCAAAAATTCTGGATGATCGTCGTTGTTTTGATGATCCCTCTGATCCCATTTCTTTTATTAGGGCACTGGCTGGAACCGCTGATCGAGTCGCAAATTTCGAATGTCTCGACCGCGAAAGCTCAATGGTGGACGGCTTTGCTGGTTGTTTCAAGCCTGACAATCGACATCTTGTTACCCATTCCCTCCAGCGTTTTGTTGGTTTTTGCGGGACGCTGTTTTGGTGTTTGGGGCGGTGCAGCGATTGGATGGCTGGGGTTGAACTTTTCCGCGGCCGTTGGTTTTTGGATCAGCCGACGTTTTGGCCAGCGGGTCGTGGAACGATTTTCAAGCCGCGCCGATGTGGATGACTTTGAGTTGTTCGACGCGGCAGCCGGCTGGTGGGCGCTGGTGGCATGCCGTCCGCTGCCGATCTTGGCAGAAGCGAGCGTCATTTTTGCCGGGCTGAGTGATATGAGAGCCCGCCGTTTTTGGCCTCCGGTAATTTTCGCAAACGGAATCATTGCGTTACTTTACGGCTTGTTGGGCGACTATGCGGGAGGACAGAAATGGTTTGTGGCGGCTGTGATCGCATCGATAGTTTTACCCGTGCTATTTATTGTGCTATGGAGATGGCGTCAGAAGTTTCGTCGGTAACAGAGGGTTACTCAACCAACACGCAGCGGCTAGAATTATAAGGTCCGTTTGCATTGGCTTTGCTGGAGAGAGTGAGGCTGGGCCAATGAATTAAGTTGAATTGTGAGCCGCAAGGCGCTAGCCGAATGGCACTTACTTTAGACGAAACGTGGGATAATTTTATCAGCCGCCAACGGAAAAGCGTCCGGTCCTACGCGCTAAAAACCGGACGCTATCGCGTGGCGGCTGATGCGCAGATGCGTTGCATCAAGCTAAAGTAAGTGCCATTGGGCTAGCGCCTTGCCGCTCAGTTCATCAGCCGAGAGTCAGGCAGCGACCGGAGAAGACCCGTCCTCATGTTTTTAACCCATCATTTTATAAGAGTCCGATGAGCGAAGTAAAAATTTTAAGTCATCCGTTAGTACACTGCCATTTGTCAGTGCTGCGATCCAAAACTACGCCCAATGCTGAATTCCGCCAATCGGTGAAACGGCTGTCGACGTTGTTGGCTTATGACGCTACGTCACAGTTGGAAACCGAACGTTATGACGTTGAAACTCCAATGACGACTTGTGATGGGTTTCGTTTAAAAAAACGGGTTGGTCTCGTTCCAATTCTGCGGGCTGGCGTCGCAATGGTGGAACCTATGTTGGACCTTATCCCAACGTCGGAAGTTTGGCACTTGGGGATGTACCGCGATGAAGCGACCGCCAAACCAGTTCACTACTATAGTAAACTCCCCCAGAGTTCACCTGTCGACGTAGCGTTTGTGCTTGACCCAATGCTGGCGACCGGAGGATCGGCTGCGATGGCGATCGAGGCGTTAGAGGAGTGGGGCGTGGAACACATTAAAATGCTGGCGATCATCGCGGCTCCAGAAGGCATCGACCGATTGCAGCAGCAGTTTCCTAAACTTGAACTGCATGCCTGTGTGGTCGACGAAAAATTAAATGACGATCACTTCATCGTGCCGGGCTTGGGCGACGCTGGTGATCGGATCTTTAATACCGTCGGTTAATATGAGAGGCTTATGGATACTTTAGTCTTTCGTTGCCCCGGCTGCCAACAACCGTTCCAAGTTCTCGCTGAACAGGCCGGCCAGATGGTACGCTGCCCAGGCTGTGACGATACCGTACAGATTCCCGCTGCGCCGGCGACAACAACGACGAAAACGGAGGCTGTGTCGACTACAAAATCGCTTCCCAAGCAAAGCGAAAATAAGTCTCAGTCCAGGGTGGACGCGACAGCATATGCTAAAACGAAGTCGGAAGAGGTGCAGGCTTATGGCTGTCCCAAATGTGAGAAGCCGTTCGGGATATACCCTTCCATGATGGGATCGGAGATGGCCTGTCCGCATTGCCAACAGGCGGTGTTGTTGCAACCCAGAGTCAAGTCATCGCCTGCTGTTGCTTCTTCGCCTGTCGTGAAATCGAAATCAAAAGCGAAATCAAAAGCGAAATCGAGGCCTAAGGCCAAGACGCCTGCTCAAAAAAGGCGTTTGCCCGAAACTTCAGAACAGAAGCCGATCACCAAACCGCCGATCTCTGCGGAAATAAGTACTCCATTAATAAAATCTACTCAGCCGAGCGTCAGTCCGCGGGACAAACTGGACGTTGAACTGGAGACCTCGGATCTATCTCCGAGCCTCGTGATTTTAGATCCGAGCGATCAAACGGAGATTGACTTAAGCGATCAAAAAACGCAAACTGAACAAACGGAGCAAAGCGACGAATTGGTCGAGGTTCCCGTCGTAACATTTGTTGCACAACCGGTTGATCATTTGCTGCCCCCCAAGTTCGGGGCCGTCGATCCCGCATTTTTCTATCGTCGGCATCAGGACGGATCGCAGGTGCTGCTGCCGAGCGAAGATGGTAGCCTCAAGGTTGTTGATAATCGGATCGTGAAAATCGAACACAACGGCCAAGTTTACGAGCTGATTTCTTCGCCTGAGTACGATCGAATGCAAAGGGCAATCGTGAACAATCTCTTGGCCGTGATTATTTGCGGCCTTCTGATAGGGATCGTGATGACACTGCTTAACGAGTGAGCTCTGTATTTTTAGGCAGAGAATTTTTTTTCTTTGATAGATATGCTTCAACTAAATATTTTGTAGATGGTGGTGTGGCGTTATCTGTATTGGCGTAACCGGTCGGATTGGATTGATGCCACTTCCAAGCCGTTTCGATAATCGATTTGGGCGTGGTGTATTTTGGTTCCCAGCCTAAAACTTCTTTTGCCAGCGACGCGTCGGCGACCAATACCGGCGGATCACCGGGACGACGATCGCCCTCGATAGCGGGAATTTCGTGACCGGTGACTGCGCGGCACGTCTCGATAATTTGTTTTACGCTGAAGCCATTGCCGGTTCCCAGATTGACCTTAAAACCTTTGCCCAGTTCAATCCGCTCCACTGCGGCCAAGTGAGCGGAGCATAGATCGTCGACGTGAATGTAGTCACGTATGCAAGTTTTGTCGGGTGTTGGCCAGTCGGTGCCATAGATCGAAATGTATTTTCGTTGTCCAAGTGCGACCTGTAGAACGAGTGGGATCAGATGAGATTCTGGATCGTGGTCTTCGCCGATACCGCCAAGTGGCGACGCACCGGCGGCATTAAAGTATCGCAAGGCGGCAAAACCGAAACCGTAGGCTTTGGCGTAGTCCTCCAGCGCACGTTCGATAACCAGTTTTGTGAATCCGTAAGGGTTGACTGGGTTTTGTGGCGTTTTTTCAGAGATAGGCACAACGTCTGGGATCCCATAGGTCGCGCAGCTGCTAGAGAAGACGATGCGTTTGACCTCAACTGCCCGCATCGCGTCCAACAGCTCGATCGTTGCCAACACGTTGTTGCGATAATACTTCGCGGGTGAAGCCACGGATTCGCCGACCAACGCGTAGGCCGCAAAATGCATAACGGCGTCGATGGAGTGATCGGTGAGAACGGATTTGACCAGTTCTTGATCTGCCATGTCTCCGACGATTAGATTACCTGCGGTGACCGCATCTGGAAATCCGGTGGAAAGATTGTCTAACACGGTGACGCGGTGCTCGGCAGAATCAAGTTGGCGAACCATATGCGATCCTATATATCCGGCTCCGCCGATGACAAGTATGTTCATAGATTCTTCCGATCTTCAGTCTTTAAAAGTGTGGTGGGAGAGTAGTGCAGAATTGGTCATCACTGATTGGCAATCAAATGACCGACGGTGCGAAGTGGATTGTGCATCGCAAACCAGTGCTTGGCAAAATTTTCTGCCGACGATTTGTAGTGGTCGTAGTGCTCGACCATTTCGGCCACACTAGAGGAGAGTTGGTTTGAATCGGCGGCAATGATTCCGACGCTGCTTAAGGGGATGCTGCTGGATGCACTGTTGGTTGCCATTGTGAGTAATTCAATACGAATATTCTTCAGGATGGCAGTCGCCGCAGAGAATGCGTTGCTGATCGCGATTTCGATCGTTTGGGCGTCGCTTCGGAGTCGGAACAGGCAGTTTGGGCTTTGCTTGGATGGGCGATGCCCGACAATTTGCTCGGCGGAGTCGATTGAGTTGCCTTGGCCGTCTTTTTGCGTCAGGCATATTTTAGCAAACGTGCCTAGCTCAGTGGGGAACTTCCAATCAAAACTCAGTAGCAAAAGTTGTTCTTGAGGCTGGCGATTGAGAGAGAATCGGAAGGGATGTTTTTCTTTATCAAATGTGACAACTCCACCTGTCGCTGGAACATTGTCTGAGCCGTATTCGACGTCTTCAATTCGAAGCACGCGTTTTGAGTCGGATTGTCGGCTGAGGCTCTCACCGTATTGAAAGTTCGGCTCTGCGATCTGTTGTGCCAGCCAACTACCTGCGGAAACGATCAGCGGTTTGCCGGCCGAAAGCAATTCGCCCAGTACGCCCGCGCGACGGCTGAAATAGGTGCGACTGTCATAGAATAGGAGCCCGCAGTCAGTATTCTTAATAAAATCAATGTATTCGTTTCGTCCGAGTGGGTGGGCAAAGTACTCAATCGCGTCGCTCGGTAGCGCCGAGGCGTCATTGGTTTGAGGTAAGGTCAGTTCGATTTTCTGCCCGCGCAGTTTCTTTGGGCGAGGACGCTGAAGGGCGATTTTGATTTTACCTGAAGCAAGATGGGTGTCCCACAGTTGATTGACCAAAGGTTGCAGGTAGTCCAGGCAGCCTTTCTCACGTCTGATTTGACCAGGACAAGTAAATCTTAATGGGCTTTGTGGCGAGTTTGTGTTACTCAAAGAAGTGGTTGGTTCTGGAGAGAAGTCTGATTCAATCGGGCTGCATACCGCTTGGATTTGTTCAGCTTTGGCATTGTCTGATTTGCCATGCGTGATTCGTTTTGCTGTGGCTTGGAACTGCTGGTTTGCGAAATGGGGCTGACAGCTGTCGCCGGTGATGGAATCCGAATGATGCCGGGCCGTGTCCATTGCGAATTCGGGAGCCACGGGGTATGGCAGCGACGTTAAATTCTCTATGCCAAGACGATTATATTGATCGGTTAGCGTTTGTGATGTCGTGTAGTGTCGAACACGATGATAACTAAGACGATTTTGTGTCGATTCAAAACAATCGAGTGTCATCTTTTCGATGGCCGATTGCGAAGCATATTCGGGCGTACGCCCTTCAAATATGTTGAAATGAAATTGCAGATGCCATGTGGGAGAGATTGTGGCGGCGTTAGATCGGAGAAAGATCGCCAAACCCATCATTTCTAACTCAGAGACGGTGGTTAAGAAGATGTGATCGTCGGGGCCGAATGAAACGTTTTCAAAAACGCTCTCGCAATCCTTAGCAAATTGATTGATGACTTTGCCGCGACGTTTCTGTAGCTTGCGCTGGCGAAGGCTGGATTTGAATTGGGTCCACTGGGAGTCGGTTGGTGCAGATTGACTGCCCAAATCAATTTTTGAACGTTTTAGGTGCCTTAGCCCAGCAAGGTAGCTATTGCGTTGGTATACCGTATTCTTGAAAGGCCGGTGAAGCTGTGTATTGGGGATAACGGTTTCCGCATCGAGGTTCTTGTTGGCAAGGATGATGGTTTCGAACCCCATCGTATTGGCGGCTTCTGCGACACACGTGGTGTAGTCGTAATGATGTCCACCACGATTAACCAGAGATTGATCGACGATGTAGAACTTTGCCACGGGATGCCGTTTCCTGTTTTTCGACGATGGATACAAATTTGCATTACTGAAGAACTTGCAAAAGATTAGTATTTATAACGGCAATAAGTCAATCGCAGTTCAGTTTCCCAATTTGTCTGAAGAAGAATTAAACCAGCTTTACGGAGGCTTCTGTGGAGGCAAAATCAAGATTGACAGCGTCCGCAAAAATCCTGTAAAAACCGCTTGTTATCAGATTAATGAGGAAGCTTCGCGATGCCAAGTAAACGCCACGTTGTTATTTTACCCTACTACTGTCAGGAAGAAGTCGATCGCTATCTGAAGATCGCTGAGAAGATTGCTTCTTTCCCCAAGTCAAAAACCGAGACTGATTACTTGTTGGCCGCCAGTCCTCGCGCCCAACACAGCCAATCTCTCTTCGACGCCTACGCCAAAATCGGTAACGCGTTTTCATTTCAGTGCCCGACTCAGATATTTGGCTACCCTGAAGGTCCCACCGCGATGTTTTGGGATTGCATGGATTATGTCTCGGAGAACTATAAGGGCGGCGACGGATTCAGTTTGTGGTTGGAGTCTGATATGGCACCGACTCAGCCCGATTGGATCGACCGCTTATCAGACCAATGGTACAGCCACAAGGAAGTTCCCATCATGATGGGTTGTTATGTGCCAGAGGTTTACAAATCTCGTTTGTTCAAGAAACGCAAGCTGTTGCTTGAGCCACACATTAATGGTGGTGCGTGTTACTCGATGGATTTTGTAAACCATATGCCTCAAGAAGCACGCGAAGATGTATTTGACATGGCTGTTTTCCAGTATGCACAGAGCATGGGGCGCGCGGTGTCCACCAATTTGATTTCGTTTTCAACTCACAATCGAGTGCGCCGCGACCTGCAGGATCAGGATAAGGTTCTTTTGCATGGGTTTATGCAAGAAAAGGACTCGTTTATTCAGCAGTGCCTCGATCCGTTGAGTGAGAAGGAGATTTCAGGTGCCGTTTGGAACGGGGCACGCGATCAAATCGAAACGCTTCAGCGTAAGCTAAAAGTTTGGTTCGTAAGAAAAGGTCGAGAAGCGATGCTGGAGAATATGTTTCTGGCAAAAGCAAAATTTGATTCAACGAAGTCCGGCCAGCCGTTGCCGGCGCCGGTGAAACGAGCTGCCTAGTGGTTTGTCAGCACTGGATTTTAGGATTAGCCGTTTGGTCGCTAGCCCCAGTTTCGTCACCGCAGAACCGGCGCTAGCGATCAAACGGCTAATGTTCTCAGACCAAAAATTTAACTTTGACAAAACACTAGGCGGCCATAGGCAGTTTAAAAACCTGCCCCACGATTCGCGTACTTACCGGAGCGTTCGATGAAAGTTAGCCACTTCAGCACTTTCCCATACGGCGGAGCAGCCGCAGCGGCGCTACGGACCCACCGGCAGCTGCGAAGGCTGAATGTCGATAGCCGGTTTTATTATCACCGCAATGATCGGCTGGCCCCGGTCGACGATACCGGAGAGAAAATTCAAAAGATTGGTTTTGCGTCGCCTAAACAAGGAATCTTCCAGCGTTTTACTAGCGGCAAAAAGACCAAGCAACGCAATAGAGAAATTTACCGGCTCTACGGTCACCATATAGCGGATCGCGACTCGCAATCCGAAACGTTTTCGATGGCACGGCTGCCTGGGGTAAGCCATCTTTCGCCTGAATCTGTCAACGTGGATGTTGTTCACCTTCATTGGTTGGCGTTCTTCGCCGATTACGAGAGTTTTTTCGGCTCAATTGAGCGTCATGTACCCATTGTTTGGACGTTGCATGACATGAACGCGTTTACCGGCGGTTGTCACTATGCTACAGGATGCGAGAAGTTCAAAAGCGGATGCGGCGGGTGTCCCCAAATCGTTAACCCATCGCCCAACGATGTCTCGGCTGATTCATTTCAAGCCAAACGTTCTGCGTTGGCCGGACGTCGGATCCATGTAACAGCGCCCAGTCAATGGATGATTGATTTAGCGAAGCATAGTTCTGTTTGGCCTGAGGAAACGACGTTTGAGAAAATTCATCTTGGATTTGATCTTAGTCAGTTTTTCCCTGTTGTTAAATCCGAGGCGCGGAAACAGTTGGGAATCGAATCCGACGCGGTGTTAATCGGATTTGGTGCAGACGATTTGGCAAGTCACCGTAAAGGGTTCCATCACTTGTTGAATAGCCTAGCGCAAATGAAATCGAAGGCGGCGGTTGAGTGTTTAGTATTTGGGGCAGGCGAGATTCCTTCTTCGGATCTATTGCCTAAATTTCACCCACAAGGTTTTGTTGACTCGGTTGACCGACAGCGATTGATCTATTCAGCGGCGGATCTGGTGATCGTTCCCTCGCGCGAAGACAATCAGCCGCAAGTTGGTTTGGAAGCGATGGCGTGTGGAACACCCGTGGTTAGTTTTGACGCGGGAGGAATTCCCGAATACGTTCGTCAAGGTAAAACAGGTTGTGTGGTACCGCTTGGCGATGAAGGCAAGTTAGCCGAATCGATTTCAAATCTGGCGGATTTGAAATCGCTGCGTCAGAGGTTGGGAGATAGTGCGCTCGAAATGGTGAAAGCCGAATTCGAATTAGCCAAGCAAACTCAGGCCTATCAGCGCACCTACGAGAAACTTTGTTCTTCTATTGCTCAGCGATCCGCTGCTTAAGGCGAGCGGCAGAGGGAAATTTGCACTTGGCGGGTTGAGAACCTGCCCCATGTGGAGCAGGTTTTCAACCTGCTGCGAGCGCTCTTGTTCAACAAACCACAGTCGCACAAGACCAGGCCAAGTTCTGTGATTTACCTAGCGGGCGAGATTTTTCGCTTCTTTGTGCCTTGAACCTTTGGGCTAGTCTTCGGTTTCCTCCTCCTACGGGTGGGCTGATCCTTTATCGTCTTCTTCGCAAGGGGGCTGAATTCCTCCAGCCGCGAACCCCAAACTTCCTCAAGGTGCTGTGCTTTTTCGGGAAGTGTCTTGATCAAGTTATGTAACAATTCAGCTATCTGAAGTTGCACTTATCAGCCGCCAGGCGATAGCGTCCGGTTTTTAGCGCGTAGGACCGGACGCTATCGCGTGGCGGCTGATAAGATTATCCCGCGTTTCGTCTAAAGTAAGTGCCATTGGGCTATCGCCCGGCGGCTGATTTGCGTAATCCTTCGGATTTAGCACCACAACTTCAGACCGCTGAAGTACTACCGTTTTCGTAACTTTTAGCGGGTAAGTTTTTCGAGTCGGAGCGAAGATGCTATTATCAACGCCAGCTGTGTTGTACTTAAAAACGTTTACTCGATAACAACATCGTCCAAGTAGAAAACAATTGGTTTCCCTTGACCGGCCACCGAGAAAAAGAAAGCCGATTTGATCCGCGAAAGATCTTTTCCGGTGAGATCAAATTCGATCTTCTGCCACGTTTTGGTCAGACTCAACTCCTTTTCATACTTGGCAGTGTCGAAATAAGGTTTCTCATTTCCAATAAGTCCAATCCCAAACTTCACCTTAATACCATTATCCTCACTTCGAACGCGGAAATTTAGATTTTTCGCGCCCGTTAGATTCAGCCCACCGGGCTTATCTCCCCAATCACCTGCTGGATCCTGCCAAACCACCCCCGCCCAATCATCGCCTTTGGAATAGGTAACCCTTAAGCAATGACTCCCAACGGCAGGATTGTCGGTGAAAGCTTCGTCGAGTTTTAAACTATCTGTCGACCCCATAAAGCCGGATGGGATGAACATGACTGCTGTGTCTGCTTCGTCAAAGATCTTTACTGGAAATTCTGCCGTCTGGATCTCGGCAGGTTTTTCGTCTCCCTTAACACGCAAGGGTACGTTAGCCGTCGCAACGCCCAAGCCATCGTCGACGTAGGCGTAAATACGGTAGAGGCCGGGATCGTCGGGCATCTTAAATTTTGCGCCGCTCAAGTCTCCAGCGATCAAACTCTTTTCGATCACATTGGAAGCCTCTTCAAAATCTCCACCGGTTCCGTAAGCCTCTCTGTTCCGCACCATGACCCACTGAACGTTGAGAGGCTGTCCTTCGGGGTCAGACGAATTTAAACTGAGACTCACAGTTGCATTTGGATCAACTAATTTACTGCCACTGAGCGACATCTCTATGATTGATGGACAAAGGTTGGCTACCGGTTTCCCCGCCCAAAATTCTGACATAACGTCGACCATGTTTGTTTTGCGACCATCTGGCATCAACATGCTGAACCACGTTGCTGTCCTTTCCTGTTTGTTGCCCCAGATAAATGCGTACGAACCCAAACACAATTGCGTGTCTTTCTCAAGCGCCTGCTGAGCGGTCTTGTACTCTTCTGCTTTGGAAGAACTGGAAAGTTCTTCGACAGTGTTGATCTCATTTTTGGATACCTCCCACCAACCAGTAGGACCAAACTCAGTCACGATGTACGGCTTTCTTTCGATTCCCGCATCGACCAAAGGCTGCGTCAGCTCACGATACTGATCAGGAATCTTCAAACATTCGCCATATGCATTGATGCCGATAATATCGATACTTGGACAGAGCTTGTGAATTGCCTCAATTTTGCGCCCGCCAACGCCTGCGACGACGGTCATGACTGGATGATTTGGATCTATTTTTTTTACCTGACTGGCAAGAAATTCTATGTGTGACCAGATCGCGGGATTGTCGTTCCAATCTGGCGATTCCATCTCGTTGCCCAACCCCCAAATCAGCAGCGCCGGGTGATCTTTCAATGATCGCACATCGGCGAGCGTCTTTTCGATTTGCTCTGTCATGCGGTCATAGTTTTGATAGTCCATTCCCTGGCGAATCTGTCCCAGCCAAACTCCTATCGTGACAGTGACGTCGTTCTTCTGAGCTTCGTCGAGTCTACCAACGGCATTCTCCGTTGCCCAAGTGCGAGTAGAATTCCCCCCATGCTCCGCCAGCAACTTCAAGGAACCTTCACCGCCAGCGCCCTTCACTCGGAATGGCTTTCCATTACGAGTCATCTGCCACTTTCCCTGAAAGTCTTTGAGCAATGCTACTTTCGATGGAGGCCCCGTTTGTGCGAGGCTTACGCGCACAGGTATCAAAAGCATGAGTGCGATATTCAAAAACATCACCAAAAGAACTACCTTGGTCAGGTTGTGGAAGTTGTCACGCATTATATTTATTCCGACAGAAACTATTTTGTACCAATCAGCGAGCGATACCGTGACCAACGGTTAATTCTCTTCTCTAACACTGTGAACTGAATACATAAGCCGATTTCTCGCTAGCCACGGTTTTATCGCACAACGGAGTCGTGGCTAGGGGGCTATTGATTAAATGAGCCGCTTGCACGCTAGCCACGGTTACGCCATCGCAAAACCGGGGCTAGAAGGTGTTTTTAAAGCAGTATTACTTTGCCGCTAGCGTTTTTTTGATTTCGATTCCATTTTTGTTTACAACTCGTTTTTGTGTCCGCATGTTTTTGGAGCCACAAAATGAGTTATTTAGTTGAGTCAGTTTCTACCGCCTATCCGAGTGACGTGAGTGACGCCGAGTGGGCCTTGCTCGCTCCGTTGATGCCTCGCAATGAGCCCAATGGCCGTGACATGACTACGTCGATGCGTGACGTGGTCAATGCAATTTTCTACCAGAATCGCAGTGGCTGTCAGTGGCGGATGCTACCGGGCGATTTTCCACCATGGAGTACCGTTGCTGGTTACTACTATCGCTGGATGAAGGACGGCACGTTGAGCGAAATGCTCGATCTATTGCGTGAGAAAGAGCGAGTCGCTCAAGGAAAAAATCCGCAACCCACCGCTGGGATCGTGGACAGCCAAGCGGTGAAAGTTCCTCCTCAGGCAGGCGAACACGGTTACACCGGACACAAGAAAATAAACGGGCGCAAGCGACATTTGTTGGTCGATACGTTGGGCCTGATGCTGGCCATCACGGTGACTGCTGCCAACGTGGACGATCGTGTCGGAGCTGCGTTGCTGGCTAATGACTCAAAAAAAAGTTCCCCAGTCTGCATAAAATCTGGGCGGACAGTGGCTACATCGGAGAAAAGTGGAAACAGTGGTTTGAATGGTTTTGCAACTGGACGCTCACCGTTGTCAAACGAACTGACAGCACTGCGGACTTTGAAATCGTGCCGCGACGCTGGGTCGTCGAAAGAACTTTTGCATGGCTTGACCGTTACCGCAGGCTCAGCAAAGACTACGAAGTGCTGAACCGCTCAAGCGAATTCAGGTGTGAGTTGGCGACGATTCGCATGCTCTTACGCAGGCTCGGAGGAAATCGAATGGAATGCAACTACAATAAATGGCAGTAGTTTCAAAACACCTTCTAGGAGATACCACCAGCATAACCAGAAAATCTTACGTACATTTTAATCTTTTCTCACTCGACCCTTGCTATCCAG
>ENA-ORXT01001997-ORXT01001997.1-marine-metagenome-genome-assembly--contig:-NODE-1997-length-25704-cov-4.942131_pt1 | contig 25704 bp, 19 predicted proteins | sample MGYA00237868_ERZ511482 | MGnify/ENA metagenome assembly ERZ511482
GGGTTTGTTACGTCTAACGCGTAATATTCTCGTCCTCCCCGGCGTAAACCGAAATACAATAAAACCCGCTCAATATTGCCATCTTCATCGCGAATTATCCGCTTACTCATAATGCCATCAATGCCATAAGCATGCTGCCCGATAGTGGAGTTGTAGTACTGAACAGGAATATTCTTCATTAGAGAAGACGGCATAAACGCAAATAACTCTTTGCCGCTGACGGTATTAAAGGCATGCAAATACCCTTCGTTCGTCGTTGCATAAATAACTTGGCCATTTTTACCAGGGCTTGAGGCGTAATCTTCACTATAAGTAACAATTAATGGCTCCGTGTGCAGCATGTCACCCATGTGTGGGAATAGATCATAAATACCCGCTTCTTTATTCCACTTTCTCCCACGGATGAAATTAAGCATATTAATTCGAGTGGAATCACTTTCATCCTCAGCCAACCCCAATACCGCATTAGTAATAACTCCGCTATTGCTCTCATCATTTTCAGGATGGATACGATTGGCATTACTGCCAATTAGCTGGCAAGGGTAGCTAGTACACCCAAGTTCGGTCACCGCGTGTCGAGTGTTTGCGTTAATTAGTTGAGCAACCCCTCCTTTGGACACTTCGCGGCCATCACCAGTCGATGAGGTAGACCATAAATCAACATTATTTTCGGTAAATACCCCTAAGTTATCAACCGCAGGGACGTTATTTTTATCTGCAACATAGCTATTGCCTGAACTATCAGTTTTCAACTGAAACTTCTTTAAGTTACCACTCCAACGCGGCGTCAGTGCTTTATCAAACACTGGAATATAAATATCATCTTCATTAAACAACCCTGTTTTTAAGTCAACAGAATAGCCCGGTGACGCAAATGAGGTGGTGGTTGAACTGATTTTTGCCAAAATGTGACTGAACGCTTGTGAAAGCTGAACTTCATCTTCAGCGGAAAAGTAACCTTCCACCTCAGGCGTTGAAGGGTCATCCGTTGATACCAAACTTTTTAGATAGTCCTGCGCTGAAGGCTCTCCATCTAAACCAAAACCAATCGCGTAAGTATCGATAGTCTGCACGCCATCCAAATCACTGTTATCAGCACTGGCTAGAAAGCGTGTTAACTCGGGCCCACACGTACCACTTCGGTAACCACTAGGAGCCTCATTGGCATCACAATCGGTGTGATCAAATCGGTTTGCCGTATCAACCTTATCAACCATTGGTGCAAAACGACCATCCTTAAGGCCCGAGTAGGTCGGACTGGGTGAGCTTATTCCGTCATTATTACTAGAGTTGTCGTAGGCACGCGTGTACTCAGGTTTACCGTCTGATAACAGTACAATAAAGTTACTCTGACAGGCCTGAGTGATCGGCGTTTTATAGTTTGGTTCAGCGGTGTGGCCCCCGTCACATCGCTCATAATCACACCGTGTCTTCGTCACCTCATGATACTCATTATTCTTGCAGTAGCCCTCAACCCAAGCACCCGACGCACAGTATTGTCGGCCCCCCTCATCATAAGTGTACTGAGAACAATAACCCCCAACGTAGTTCTTGCACTCGCTTTCAGTGGTTGTGGTGCATTTTTCATTGCTCTGGCAATTTTTATAACTACCCGGAGACTTAGGATTGCTTGTATCTGCAGGACATCGATACCAAACATACTCCTCCTCTTCAAAATTGATTGGCGCCTCCAATGTTTCTGTCCAAGTAGTCTCACAGCGATTTGAATCCCACTCGATGGGGTCGCCTACATAGGTAGACGGGTGTGCTGACCAGCGATTCCAAAAACCTGCGTCACCCAAACCAAAGGTTACTTTTTCGCCGCGAAAATACAGGGCTGCCTCATATAATGCATCGACAATAGGAGTCGTCCCCACGTGAGACATTTCCTTAACGCCTCTTCCAATGGAGTCTTCATACCAGTTATCTTTCCAGTACCACTGCGTTATTTGACTCAAATACTCTCTGACAGTGAAGTCATTACTTGGCTGTGGAATACTACTATCCCACCATGCCCGATTGCCCCAGTCATCGATGGCAATCTTCTCACTCACGACAGGTTCCGCTAGTGCCTCAATATCGGTGGCAGGAAATTTCACACCGTGCGCTTGATCCCGCTCTTCAACCTCACCGTAGTTCATCAGGCCAACGTTTAAGTTTGTTGGGGCCGACTTCAATACGGTCTTAAGTGCGCTTTGCATCACGCTCAACCGACTTTTACCCCCTGAACCGGTTACCTCCTCATCCATAGACCCTGACACATCGATTACAAACATAACGTTTGGATTCACTGATGTGGTCGTTTCTGAAAAGAATATTTCTGTATCATCTGCAATAGCCGATTGACCCAATAGCACAACGAACAAGCTCAATGCCAACATGAATAAACGAGAATTAGTATTGAAAACACGCATAACCTAAACACCTTATTTTTATTATTTTAATCAGTGGTTTTCACTGAATAATAATTCTAGTCTAATTCAATCCTGCCTAATAATTACTGCCATTAGACTGATTGGGAAACTGCTTTCCAGCCCCTTTATAATGCCTCTCTTGCGCGCCGGTACCCTGTAAATTTGAGTCAATAGCAAATAAAAAGAGCTTGCATGACGGTGCATCAGGTCCAAGACTATTGGCAAGGTTGCTTTTTCCTTTACAAGGATAATCGCGATTCAAATCGGTCACTTTAGCGTTGGTCACCATCTTCTCTTTAGTCGTGGTGGGTGGCTGTTTATCGTCCATCATCCAGTCATGCAGTCGATAAAAGCTAACATCCCTTCGAATTTTTGTTTCAGCCTCTTGATAAACCGAAAGCTGTTGTTGGTAGTTATTTGCAACCAATAGATCAATTGACGAAATTTTTATGGCCGTTACACCGATAATAGTCATTGCCAGCAGCATGATTAATGACGTGATCAAGGTAATGCCTGATTGACGCGTTATGCTTACTCTATTCATAAGGAAATACTCACATTAGGCAAAACGATGGTGGTGGTATATGCCCGATAAATTCTTTTATCTTTTGGGGTCGTTATCTCTTCATCAAGTATTAAAAACACTTTTGATGCCTCTTTTTGAAGCACCTCTTTTTCTGATCTGACCAAAATACCAACCTGAACAATAATCACATTGCCCCATTCATTATTGTCGTCAACATCCTTAGCATTTCGATACACCAAACTATCTTCGCCTTTTGAGACCCCATATAAAAATTGTAAGCTTTCAATATTTTCGGCAATGGGCTGCGAGTCCCCTAATGACCCCATACAAGTCAATGCACGGCGCCCTGACGGGGTATTGATATAGAGGTAATTGTAAACGCGTGCTTGAGAATTATTGTAAATGCCCTCTACAGGATCTGAGCTGCACTGGGCCTCTACAGCAGCTCCACCGCAGTCCTCAGTGATATTGGCAGAAGCCCCTACGGACGCATTGCTTGGGCTGTCTAACATACTGACAACCACCATTGTGTCGCGCTTAGCGACGGCTGCATTGGCAGTCTTTTTGTTCTTGATGTATCGATTGGTAATGACCGTATTATCCGTTCCACCGCTGCGACATGCAGGGTTTGGCATATCATCAGCGTCGGCATAAAAAGGCTTCTCAATGGGCAGTGGTGCCCTTTCTGAGGGGTAGCCTGCGTGACTGATTATCTGCCTCATCGTGATCAATGCGGTTCGGGCATTTTCCTCCATCTCACTAACTTGCGCGCGCATCTTGTCTGAGGTCTTTGAATTCATATAGATACTGCTCAGCCCTCCCACTAAAAAAAGGCCAATAACCATCGAAATCATCAATTCGATGAGCGACAAGCCTTGCATTTTTAGACTATTTTTCTGAAGCACTTGAGTGACTCCGATCTTATTATTAGGTTATGGAATAAAACTCAATGTATAGCTTCGCACCTGGACATCATCATTTGCATCATTATCGTCGGTTTCATTCCAGCTAACGCTAATTAAATGCTCGATACCCGTCGTGCAAGGAGGTACATCACACCCCACACTTAAACCCGCCTGAGGCAAGTCGTACTGCACGCCGCCGGTTTGATACATCCCGGCGGTCACGCCGCAGTTAACACGATGTAGGTCATATTTCGCCAGCTCTTCTGCGCTGCACTCATTACCCGCCTCACATACTTTCGCTAACGTTGCGTCACAGTGCGTAATATCTAATGCACCGGTGTATTGATTATTTGCAACCGCTAAAGGATTAGCCCGCATTCGATCGATCAAATCAGTCGCCGCTAGGCTCGCAACCGTTCTAAAATGAGCATTGTTGGCACCCTTTAATGAAGACAGCTGTAAACCGCCAAGACCTAGCAAGCCAATGGATAAAATGAGTAGTGAGATAAGAATTTCTATCAATGAAAAACCCATCTGCGTTTTGTCGTAACGCTTTGATGCCATTCTTATTCCTTGCAGAGCGATACTAAGGTCCGTCGTCTCTGAGTTTTATTTTTATGATGGCAACAAATATAATCTTTACACTTAGATCAAGCAATGACTATCAACGCAAAACCGATGAATGGGCATTCATTTGAAAAAGCTAAACTGTTGTTTTTTAGTATTATTTATTAAATTTCAAGGGCTTAAAAAGTAAAAAAAAGACAGCGCCACCATCAAGGTGTTACTGTCTTTTTTTTAAACACTAAAATAGCGATTGACTGAACCGTTAACTTAAAACAGTCAATCCCCCCATATACGGTTTCAAAACGTCTGGAATTATAATACTGCCATCCGCCTGCTGATAATTTTCAACAACCGCAACCAACGCACGCCCCACAGCCATACCCGAACCATTAAGGGTGTGTAGTAGCTCAGGTTTACCGGTTGCGCTGTTACGAAAACGCGCCTGCATGCGTCTAGCCTGAAAGTCTTGAGTGTTTGAGCAAGAGGAGATTTCACGGTACGCCTGCTGACCTGGCAACCAAACTTCTAAATCATAGGTTTTCGCCGCTGAAAAGCCCGTGTCGCCGCTGCATAACGAAACCACGCGATAGGGTAAGGCTAATTTTTGTAAAATGACTTCCGCATGACCGCGTAAGCGCTCTAGCGCAGCCCAAGAGTCATCTGGCTTAACAAAGTGCAATAACTCAACTTTTTCAAACTGATGCTGGCGAATCAATCCCCGCGTATCACGCCCGTAGGAGCCGGCCTCTGAGCGAAAACACGGTGTGTGCGCCGTAAACTGTAAGGGCAACAAAGACTCATCGACAATTTCATTGCGCAGTAGGTTCGTTACCGGCACCTCTGAGGTTGGGATCAAATAGTAGTCGTGCTCCCCTTCCAATTTAAAGAGGTCTTCTGCAAATTTTGGCAACTGACCGGTTCCAAATAAACTCTCTTTGTTAACAATGTAAGGAACGTATACCTCTTGATAACCATGCTCGCTGGTATGGGTATCTAGCATGAACTGAACCAACGCGCGGTGCAGTCTCGCCATGCCTTGGTGCAACACCATAAAGCGTGAGCCCGTCAGCTTGCTTGCTGCACTAAAATCCATCCACTTATGACGCTCACCAAGGGCCACATGGTCCAGCGCTTCAAAGTCAAAAACAGGCGGTTCACCCACTTTAGCCACTTCAACATTGTCACTCTCGTCCTTGCCAGCAGGGACAGACTCATGCAATAAATTGGGAATGGCATGGACAATGATGTCAATGTCTTCTTGTATCTGCGTGAGTTCATGCTCAGCGGCTTTTAATTTTTCACCCAAATCGGCGACGGCATCTTTTAAAGGCTGCGGATCTTCTCCTTTACCTATCGCCATACCGATGGCTTTGGAACTAGAATTACGTTCACTTTGCAGCGTCTGCGTTAATGTCTGAACGGACTTTCGTCGTGTCTCAAGCGCATTAAACGTTTCAACGTCAAGAACAAAGTTACGGCGCAATAACTGGGCCGCTGTCTCATCAAGATTATTTCTTAGTAATTTTATATCTAACATGATTATCTTTTAGTAAACCGTCATTTTAAATGTATTAATAAGCAAACACTGAGCGAGCAACTAACATACCCACCCAAAGTGCTAACAGACTGAGGCAAACGTTAGCGGCGATATTCACCAACCCTTTGGTCACTTCACCCGATTCTAACAACAACAAGGTGTCCATCGAGAAGCTAGAGAAGGTCGTAAAAGCGCCTAAAAAGCCAATTAAAATCGCCACTCTCAACAGCGGGTCGGCACTTGTTTTCGTCAGAAAATAAATACTAATGAACCCCATGAGCAAAGAGCCCAGCACATTGACAATCAATATACCGTACGGAAAACCCTTACCCAGTAGCTGGACAGAAAGCTGATACACGGCGAACCTTGACAGCGCACCTAATGCGCCCCCTAACATAATTGCAAATAGTTGCCCCACAAAAACGGCCTACTCAATCTCTTAGAAGCAATAGTTTATAGTATCAATCCACGATGTGAAATTATTAATCCCATATCCCTTTAAATTCCATTAACGTGCGATTAAGTCCATTTGATCTTTAGCGTTGTGTGATAACATCCGCTGCAAACTTATATTTGGAAATTTTATGCTTAATAACGAAGCTTTTCGCAGAATTCGTTACGCACTTGAACTAGATGACGCAACCACCGTTGCCATTTTTGCAGCGGGTCAATACGAATGCAGTCAAAGCGATGTGGATAAATTTTCCAAAAAAGAACCCGACGCATCCTCTGAAGTAGATGTGCTTTCTGACGAACTTTTCTCCCGTTTCCTCAATGGTCTAATTGTGCATCGCCGTGGCGGCACACCACCGCCCGTGACAGCGGACGAGTTGATGAACAATAATAAAACCATCAAAAAGCTGCGTATTGCACTGGAACTGTATGAAGATGAAATGAGCGCGATTTTTGATCATGCGGGTATCAAACTGTCGGGGCACAAACTCAGCGCCCTGTTTCGCACTGAAGGCCACAAGCATTATCGAGAGTGTAACGATCATATGCTGCGTCAATTTTTAAGGGGCCTTGCAACACACAATCAACGCCAAAAACCATCGTCTGAGTAAGCGTTAAGTCACTTGATGAATTCTCTGACGTTTATTGGCCGTTCCCTTCCCAGATTTTTTTTCTACGTCAAGCGATGTCATTGAGAAATCTGGCTGGCCCTTAAGTCCTGCCCGCTGGTAATCTTTCATCAATACATCACTAACCGGTGATGCATCTAAGCCTAGCTCGTTGGTTAGCACGCGGTAAAGTAAATCAAACAGACGTTTCAACGCAATTTTCCAAGTGCTGCCAGCGGTCTCATACAAAGCGTCTGATACCGTTAAAAATCGCTGAAAAGGTGAATCCCCTAACATTAACGGCAGGGTATTAGGAAACCTGCCTGAATTGGCAATCACATCCCAATACCTGGCAAAACGATTGACACGCTGCATGGTGACAAAATCGATATCTCGTGTACTTAAGATATTGTACGGCGGACTTGGGTTATATCGCAGTTGATATGCTTCGGTGTGGCGGTTTATAGGTGCGCCGCGCAATCGTTTAAGAATCCCTAACTGAATCTCTTGCGGTCGAAGTTTGGCTAGCTGGTCAAAACTCTTGCCAAAATTGTCTAAACTATCACCCGGTAATCCAAAAATTAGATCGGTGTGCAAGTGTGCACCTGTGTTTTCACGCAGCCACTTCAGGTTTTCAATGGTTTTGTCATTATCTTGGCGGCGACTAATCAATCCTTGAATCTCAGGGTCAAAGGTTTGCACCCCAATTTCAAACTGCAGTTTATTGGGTGGAAAACGCTGCAGCATATTCTTTAGTGGTTCAGGTAAATTATCTGGAATTACTTCAAAATGTAGGTATAAATCATCATCCATTCGCTCCAAAAAAAATGCCAAAATAGCGACACTAGTAGCCACTTTAAGGTTAAATGTGCGATCGATAAATTTGAAATTTCGCGCACCGCGCTGATACAAATCGTCCATTTGTGTAAGAAATTGATCAAGCTGAAAAGGCTTGGCTGTTTTATCGAGTGCCGATAGACAAAACTCACACTTAAACGGGCAGCCTCTGGACGCCTCAACATAGGTAATACGATTACGAATATCATCTTCAGAATAATATCGGTACGGTAAAACAAGCTGCTCTAATGGCACTGAAACGCCACTAATTATCTTATTTAGCGGCTTTTTCCCGGCCAACAATTGCTCACAGAGCTGACGAAAACTGAGTTCGCCGGGCCCCGTGATGACGTAGTCAGCTAAGGCGGTAACCTCCGGCAAGTCAGGCGGGTGACTCACTTCAGGCCCGCCAAGTACAATGACCACCTCAGGCGCAATTTGCTTGAGCATCGCCACTAGCTGCGTAATTTCAGTGATATTCCAAATATAGACGCTAATACCAATAATTTCAGGTTGATCGCAAAGTAACGCTTCAGCAATATTAATAGGCGTTTCATGAATAGTGAATTCACGCAGTACCGCATCAGATTGCAAGTCACCTAGATTGGCTAAGAGGTAGCGAAGCCCAAAAGCGGTATGCAAAAAACGGGCATTTAAGGTTGTTAAAGTAATTCGGCTCATGGCGCGGACTATACCATGAACACCTAAAATCTGGCTGGCTTAAGCGCCTATTAACTCGTACTATAGATGACAAAAAAAGCAAAGACCCCAGCCTTGGTGTGAACGCTACAAAACTGTGCGGTACCTTAGTAACATCGCCCTAATAACTAAAAATGGATCAGTAATTTAATGAAAACTAGCAGCGCCGAATCAATTGGCTCATGTCACGCAGGTTCTGACAGCTTACCAACGATTGTAGCGGGACCCATTTTACGCCATGTTAGTGCTGAAAAGATCGTCGTCTGGCTGGTTACTAGCTCAGAACAAGCCATTAAATTGCAGTGCTTCCAAAGCGATCAGTGCTTAGCCAAAGCGGAATTTTCAAGTGAACACGAAGGTTACGTAAAATTGGGGACGCGTGCCCACCTCCACCTGCTTCAGCTAAGCCCTGACACACCGCTCCCACAAGATGAATGGTTATCTTACGACATTGGTGTTGGTGAATCGGGCAACGAGCAGTGGCTTAGTCAGACCATTCCTGATTTATGTTATAACGATCAAAAACGCCCCGATTTTATGATCAAATCAAGAATCGACCATGTTTTACACGGTTCTTGCCGTAAACCTCATCACGATGATCGTGACGGCCTTTTAGCGGTCGATGAGGCACTTGCCGCTGCTCGACAACCTAGCGCTAAGCGATCAGAACAACCGGCCTTATTGATGATGAGCGGTGATCAAATTTACGCCGATGACGTGGCCGGACCGATGCTTTCTGGCATTCAGCAGGTCGTTGACCTGTTGGGGTTGTGCGAAGAGAAAATCGAAGGCATAGACATTAATATATGCAGCGGTGACCTTCCCAATCATCAACACAATCTTTATGGCCGCAATAAATTACTGCCTAATACAGAGGCCAACAACACGCTTCGTGAAACGTTTTTCATGGGCTCAAAAAAGCCTGTCTTCACCTCGGTTAATTCTGACAATCACCTAATCAGCTTAGGTGAAATTTTGGGCATGTATTTATTGGTATGGTCACCGGCACTTTGGCAATACCTCTCGTTAGAGCAAACTAAAGTGCCCGCTAAACATATTGAGCGCTACAACGCCGAACTTGAGAGTATCAATAACTTTGTTGATGGTTTAGCCGGGGTTCGCCGCGCCCTCGCCCATGTGCCGGTCTATATGATTTTTGATGACCACGACGTGACTGATGACTGGAATCTTAATCGCTTGTGGGAAGTAACCGCCTACAACAACCCTTTTTCTAAACGAATTATCGGCAATGCACTCATCGGCTATTTGCTGTGCCAAGGCTGGGGCAATGCACCACAAAACTTTTCACCTGACTTAATCGGTCAGGTCCGAGAAGCACTCGATGATGATTCACCAGAACATCAAGACGCCGTCATCGCACAGTTGATGGCACTGCGTAAATGGCACTACATTGTTGATACAACGCCTAAACTGGTCGTGCTTGACACCCGCACACAGCGCTGGTGGTCTGAGCAGAGCCAAGAGGCCCCCTCAGGCTTGATGGACGAGGAGGCCTTAGCTGAGCTTCAGGAGGTTCTTCTTGATGAAGAATCCGTTATATTAGTGTCACCCGCCCCTATTTTTGGTGTCAAACTTATTGAAGTTGTGCAGCGCATATTTACTTGGTTTGGTCACGCACTTACCGTGGATGCAGAGAACTGGATGGGCCATCGCCAAGCTGCTCATAAAATTCTGGATATTTTCAAAAACCCCCGCACTCCACATCACTTTGTGATTCTCTCAGGCGATGTACACTACTCATTTACTTATGACGTGCGGTTACGGCGAAATAAGGAAGACCCATTGATTTGGCAAATCACCAGTTCCGGCGTCATGAGTACGTTTCCTCCGCGCCTGTTGCGCGTATTTGACCGCTTAAATCGCTTCTTGTTTGCAGGCTACTCCCCGCTTAACTGGTTGACCCGTCGGCGCGCTATGTACATCCGCCCGCGCCGGCCTATTTATGAAGAAGGTCGCTATCGTCATCAGCGTTTATTAAATGGTAATGGCATAGGACGTGTTCGCCTTGACGAGTCGGGCAAGCCGACCGTTATTGAGTCTTTACAAGTTAATAATAAACAGCCCGTTGCCTTTGAAGAAGGCTATCACTTAGATTGGCTTTAAGCGTCATGTCAGCACCTGCCTATGGATTATCGTGCGAGCAAGGTTCTCTTTTTTGTGGGCGCTTTTAAAAGTATACAAATCTGGCATACTGAGCCGTTAATTTTCTAGAGAAACAGTTCATGGATAACGATACCAAGATAAAAGCGGAAGCTGCCGCTTTTCGCAGCTTAGTCGCTCACTTGCAAGAACGCAAAGATGTACAGAACATCGACCTGATGAATCTATCAGGGTTTTGCCGAAACTGTATGAGCAAATGGTACATGAGCGCGGCCAATGAAATGGGCGAGGCCATCGACTATGATCAGGCACGTGAAGCAATCTACGGCATGCCTTTTTCCGAATGGAAAGCAAACCATCAAGCCAAAGCTAGTGATGATCAAATAAAAGCGTTTGAAGAGACAAAGCCACTACATGCCAAAATCAGCGGCCACTAATAACAAACGCGGCACGCAAGCTTTTTTCAAACCGATAGCGCTGGAGCGATTAAGCGCTCATTACACCCATTTTTAAGGTAACAACATGCCAAAGGCAAGCGAAGTCAAAAAAAACACCGCGATCAATTTTAACGATCAAACCTATATCGTTCGTGACATTGAACGCTCCGTACCACAGGGCCGTTCAGGTGGAAGCCTCTATCGTATGCGGATGTATGATGTGGTCACAAACAACAAAATTGATGAGACTTTCAAAGACTCAGACATGTTGGAATTAGCGGACTTGAGTCGTGTACCCGTGACATTTTCATATATAGACGGCGATGAGTACGTCTTTATGAATTCTGAAGACTACACCCCTTACAATTTAAGTAAGGCGGCAATTGAAGACGAACTGCTTTTTATTACAGAATCTACCCCGGGGATTCAAGTGGTCATTGTCAATGATGCACCAGTAGCGCTTGATCTACCTACACACGTTGAACTAGAAATTACAGAAACGGACCCTTCTATTAAAGGCGGCTCTGCAACGTCTCGCACCAAGCCTGCTATTTTATCAACGGGTCTGACGGTTAATGTACCTGAGCACATCTCAACAGGCGATGTGATTAAGGTGCACGTTGAAGAACGTAAATTTTTAGGTCGTGCCGGCACTAAATAGCGGTACCCGTGCTAATACCAGCGGTGCATCGTGCCTTGATTGTCTGTTTTTAAGGCACGGTGTATGGGTTACCTGTCACTACCGATTGGGTAGTTGAAAATTAATGGCGCCCTAATCTCAGCTTATTAATTTGGAATAATCCGGAACATAAATTTTGACTTCACCATCACCCAAATGGTTAGTAGTAACACCACATGGATTAGCGTGTTAATCCAAAAATCGTTCATCTCTGGCAGCGGCGTGTTTGCGATAATCAATAAAAAGAAAATATGAACATAAAAGATATACAGCGATGCCTGACCTAGCGGGATAAAAAACCACCCCAGCGCCTTATTAATAGGCCCCCAGCAGCGCGATAAAATGGCATACATCGTAATTAACAGTACGGCGACATTCAAAATCCTGCCCGGCCCCAGTTTATATTTTTGAAAATATTGCCCATACCAAGCATGAAATGTCTCGGGTGAAATGATATGGAGACTTGACCCTGAAAACTGCGGCATCGGGTTATTCCACGTCAATAAAAAGAATGCGGCTGTTAACGCAAAAGAAACATACAGCACCACGCGGCCAATATGGGTTGCAAAAAAGGCTATGAGCTCTTTCTTAAAGTAGCCTGCGACTACCCCATGCACATAAATTAATTGCCACGCCAAAATAGGAAAGGCGTATTCAAACTGTGCCCCAGTAGGGCGAAACGCGGGACTGCCATTATTGGGTTCGTGCGCACCGAAGTTGATGAAATAAATGACCCAACTAATACCCAATAATAGCCCAACGCGCTGACGGCTAATCATGAAAAATACAAACGGGGTAACCAAAATAAACATGGCGACGTACATGCCAATAATTTGAAATTGATGCGGCCCAATGCGCAGCAAAAACGCCTGACTCATCAACTTGAATATCCCGGCGTCGACGGGTGGAAATAGCGGGTAGGTTTTGCCACTAAAGGGGCTATGAAAGGTTGTGATGATGGTGCTATCAATTTCTGGGATATAGCGTATCGCGGCAATAATAAAAATCAGCGCTACATTGGTTAAATAGAGCTTTACAGAACGGTCCATCAACGCGGGCATAGCCGCTGCAAGCCCGTCATTACGCAGTCGCTTACCAAACACCATACCCACGACGACGCCTGCTAGTATCACAAAAATTTCAGCCGTTGAAACGACTCCGACCCTTTCCCAGCCGATATACATTAACGCGGAAAAGTACTCGAAATGGCTGGCAAACAATAACGGTATGACAATGCCGCGCATGAAGTCTAAACGTAAATCTCGTGTTGACCCAGTGTCCACGTACGTCCAACTTTCAGCGTTTGGCCGAGTGATGGCCTTTTGTTCTAATAGCGATTCTGATGCGCTCATTATCAAATGCTCTTTTTATTATTTTTAGACTCTTAATGTGGCACAAAGCCACTTAATATCACGTTAATCATTCATATTGCTTCACATTAAACTAGCGAACTAAAATTTCCAGTTATAGCTTAGCGCCCACGTCCCATTCTCTTCATAGTTATGATAAGGAATTTCGTTAGGCCCGTAGTTTGAGTACTGCAAATTCAGTTTATTAGGACGCCAGTCACTGTAACCAAATCCATACGTCCATTTTGGTGTGCCGTCGCCCTCTAACGGCTGACTAACAGAGGCATTGATATACCAATTTTTTATTGGCGACCAGCGCAAATTGCCAGCGATAGAACTGTTCCCATCGATAGGGATGTTAACTGCCCCTGACAAACTCAGTTTATTTTCTTTTAGAAAATCAGATTTTACGGAGTAGCCAAAATTGGCAACGGCTTTTTCAAGCGCTAAGCCTTCCTCAGGTTTAATTGGCCCCCAATTGTTTAGCTGCGCTGAAAAAGTCCCCGGATGCCAATCGCTGTAACCAATTCCCCAAGAATAGGTAAACGGGTCATCTGACTCCTCCAAAGTATAGTTCCAACCGACTCTTGCTGACCAATAACTGTCTTCAATTAACTTTCGATTGATGGAGCCGCCGATAGCGTTCGTACTATGTTTAAGCGACTGCTTAAGGTACACATTGCCTGCTAAACCAAGCGGGTATTTTTTAGGCTTTGACGGTTTTTTACTACGTGGCTTTACCTGCTGTGTCGATGAAAGCATGCCAGCGGTATCGTTTTTGAAATCACGACTGATATTGGGCAACGGTGCGGCACTAGACAGCGAAGTGGGTGCCGCTGTCGGTGTACTTAGCTGCTCAGTGACCAACGTATTTTCAAACACACTATCGGCGAACCGTTCATTAGAAAATGGAAATGCCGCGGATGTATCGCTTGGCACTAAGGTACTTTCAAATACCTCATCGGATAACCGATCCTTATTCAAATTGAAGGTTTGGTCGTTGCCATCGTTCTTTATTTGCGTCGCCTCAAATACTTCATCATCTAGATAGTCACCTGAAAATTCAAAACTACGGCCCGAACCGTTTTGCTCATCGCGTCCATCTAGACGATTTGTCGACTGTTGAATAATCATTGTATCCAACAACGGAACGCTTAAAGACTTCGTCGCGTATTTTTTATAAATGCGTATTTTGCTGTTTAATTTAGGGACGATAACTTTTTTGTTCGCCGCTTTTAGCATCCAAAGCTCAGTATTTAGTGGTGGCACATCCCTCATAACCGGTACGTCCTCCATCCAATAGATTTCAGACAACAACTGTGGAACATTAACTAAACGGCGGCGAGAATCATTCACCCGTTTTTTTTTAGGTAGGCGACCTGACTTACGGCGCTCTTCATACGCTTGATACTCAAGCAGAAGCTGCTCCACCGACTTTTCTTTTACACTAGGCTTTCCATTAGTATAGGGCTTATAGGTAAATAAACTGGACGATGTGCTTCGCGTGTCTCGATGAGGTCGAGTCGATTTTTTCAACACATACCGTCGTTTTATTTTATTTTTGCTTTTAATTTGAACAGGCCTTGGTGCGGCGCTCGCGCCGACCTGACTCACTAGCAACATACTTTGCAACTCAGGCACCGCAAGATAAGGAGATTGTTTAACTGTAACGGCTTGCTGACTCACCTTGTTAGAGGGTTTAATTTGTGCAGGCGGCGCTTTAGGAGTGTTAATAGCCTGAATAATTTGTTGTTTGCGCATGACGGGCAAAGCCTGCAGCAGCTCTTTAACGATGGCAGGTTTTGTTTGCATTGAAGTCACTGTCGTGCCGATGTCAGAACTTGATATGGCCGTCTCTACCGTGCCATTGTACTCATTCACAGTAAATTGAATTTTATCGACAATCAATACATTGCCCGCACCAGACAAACCGCCCAATACTCGCTCTAAAAGCGACGCATTTTTATCCAAAACTCTAGGCCGGTTAACGACTGATGGCGCTACCACCTCGCTTGCAGTATTTTGAGTATAAACTACCGGTTTATGATTATTTCCTGCGTTGTAATGACCACCACCGTTGCCTGTATAGGTTTTATTATTAGCGTACTTTGGAGGGGATTTTTTTACCGTTATCCGCTTGGGCTTATCAATTTTAACAATCGCGGCCAATACGGGAACATTTAAAGTGACAGCCTCCATCAACAAAGTCGATTTTAACAAGGGAACGGCGACGGGCTGTTGCTCTAGCTCAAGTCTAGCTGTCAAAACAGGCACCGTCATAGGCAGCTGCACTAACTCAAGCTGAGTAGATAATGTTGGCACCGTAACCGCAAGTTGGCTTAGTTTGAGTAAGGTTCGCAACCTCGGCACAAGCTGTGGTGTCGCTCTAATTTCAACTTTTGATTGAAGCGGTGGCACAGCAATTTGCTGATCGGTTAACGTAAGTTGAGTAATCAGCCTTGGCACAAGTTGCGCCACTGGCCTTAAACTTAACACCGCCTTCAACGCAGGGACACTCAGCGGCATAGCCTCTATGCTTACCTCAGTGGCAAGTTTAGGCGCTTGACGGGGATAAATGCACTCTGCATCCCATTGATAGGGATATTCTTTAACAGTCTCTGTCACAGGAACGATAGGATTGCGCTTTAAATTAAACGATGACGGATCAAACAATGCTGAGGTATCTGGATGCGGGAAGCACTGCTCACGAAAGATACGATGAAATAACCACTCATAGTCAGAACGCAAACCTTGCTGATCTAAGTCTAAAATATTGGGTATGAAACGATTTTCAGTTTCACCCATAAACCCTAGCGCTTTAAATCCTTGCCAATTTTCAGGCGATACCGTCGCAGCCCTACTGCGTGTGAGAGTGCTACCACGTCGCTCAAGGTCATAAAGGACGCCCTCTTGAAATACATCGCAGTAGTTCCATTTCAATAACGTTCGCTCCACCTGATTTCTTAGCGAAGGAAAGCGCTCAGCCGTGTCGAGTAGGGACTTTAAAACAATGTCTAATGTGGCAGCATGAAGCGTACTGCCACCATCGCTTTGCATATTTTCATCCGGAAACTTATTTTGGCTGTCCTCTACTTCCCAAAGCGATGATAGTGCAGCTTTTGCACTCGGCTCAGTCTGGGCGCACACTAGTATTTTACTTTGTTTAAGCAGTAGTGGTGTTGAGTCATCAGCGCAGGCCTTGCCAGATACGACAACAAAGCACAGCAACAAGCCTAATGCTTGCCACCAGTGCTTTTGCGCTAAATAATTGTCAACACGCCGCCGCACTGTCGTTATTTCTGCTGACGTTTATAAATACTAGGGTCAAGGCGCAGCTTGCGACCACAGGCATTACAGAGCTCGTAGACAGAGCCATATTTTTTATACAATAACGTGCTTAAAACGATGCCATTAGTATTGGCCGTTGTCGCTTTATTGTAGCCGTTGCCGTTTTCATAGATGCCGGAGTACCACCCCTTTTTTAGATCATAAGCACTCTCTACTTGGCGCTTTAACACTTTGGTGTACTCATCATCTGGATAGAGCAGTGCCAGCGTTAAAGCCGCTTTTGTTGAGACACTTTTAAGGTCATTATATTGAACGCCTCTATCCGTTGTGGTATTCCAAGGCAACCCTGCGGTAAAAATCGTGTTGTAAATAAAGTAAGGTTTGCGGTCAACGTTATCCTCAGACACGGCCGTTACAATACCGGTACGTTTCCAACGCTCCTTTTGTACGTCATAAATATTACGCACCAGCTGAACGTTCTCAGTATCTTGGCCATGCTCCATCACATCCAACCCGTATGACTCAGTCACCACGTAATTATAGGCACCTAGCTGACGTGGATCACGGCTATCAAATGCGATGGGAACATCGTAAATATCCATGCCACTACGGAACTTGTTGTTATAAGTTGAAGAGACCGACTGGTTAAAGCCAAGCGCTTTGAACACTTTACCCGCGTATTGCTCATAACCTAAGCGGCCTTCCTGCAGTACACGAACCTTCTTAGACACCGGGTCTAGGGCTAAGCCGTACATTTGGCCTTTATTAATTAAGCGGTCATAATTCCAGCGCGATAACACATTGCTTGCGTGGGTTTGGTATTTGGGGAACTTGCAAGATAACGTGTTCAACCACGAGATAAGGCGAGCTAAATCTAACGTTGATACGCCGATACCGTCCTCGGTCACCTTGTTACGATAATCAACCATCTCACCTGTTTTGGTGTTGTACACCTTATTAGGCGCCTCACCGTTAAATAGCTTAATAGTGCTTAACGTTTTGATCAATGCCACGATGCGGTCATCAAAGGTTTTTTGATCGATAAAGCCAAAGTCATGAGCGGCAATGGTTGCCGCTAAGCCTGAGCCCGTATCCCACATTGTCGTTGATGGGTACTTATTGGCTGAATTAACCAGACCCGTTTTTGGTTGATAATTATTTTCATAATAAGTCCAGGCGATTCGAGCCGCGCTTAAATCCGCTTCAGACAGCGAACCTTTAGGCTTGAAGCAGGCGTGAATCGCCGGTTCTAAAGCGCCTGAAAAACCGGCTATTTGACTATTTTTCTTGTTAGAAAATAACTCTGATACATCCCTGTCACCGCTAGTTTTCTGCACTTGATAACTGGTCCAAGCGATGATGCCAATACCAATGACCGAGCCGATAAGGAGCGGTAAATAACGCTTATACGATGATTTTTTCTTATTATTATTTTGCTCATTCATGTTATTTACCTTTTTCCAGAATGATTTTGTCCAATGCTGAGTAAATGGATTGAGCAGAGGCGCTACCATCCCCTTTATTCCAAGCATTGACGGCGGCATCAATCTTGGGCATCAATGCTCTGAGCGTTTTTTGATTGTTTTTATATGTATCACCCGCTTTCCAGATTTCTTTTTTAGTCCCTTTTAACAAAGCCGATGCCGCTTTGTAGCTTTTAGCTAGTCTTAACAGCTCAGCTTTCATCACCGCCGAGCGAGTCTTGTGAAGACGGGTAAGATTTATCTGACTGGCCAGTTTGCCTTCGACCTGTTTTTTTTCAACACCTAGTTTGTTTTGACTGAAAATATAAGCCTGTATTTCGGTGATTTTTTTGCTCGTTTCCAGTTGGGCACTTGCAGAACGTTCGGCGGTTTCAGTCACGAGTGCTTGCATCGTACTAAGCTGCAAACTCATTGTTGAGGATGACTGCATAGAACTATAGGCAAACCAAGAAAGCAGCAGAATGATTGCTACACTGATAGATCGATAGAGCATAAGACTGTACTCGAAGGTTTCTTTTTATTCTTATATTTGACGGCATGTTACTTAAGCTTGGAGAAAGTGCGTGGTTCAGCAGTCCGTCTATTTATTTTTGTTGTGTTTTACATTAGAAAATCATTATGTCACACTTGATTTAAAAGTTACAAGCGAATAATAAAAATTATTAAAACAATGACTTACCTTAATATCCCATGAATATTCTGATTGTAGATGACGCCAAAGACATGCGCTTTATCATGTGCAGTATCGTCAAAAAATTAGGCCATACCTTTGCCGAAGCCATCCATGGCGAGGACGCTTGGAGCAAGCTCAAGCTAAGCCGCTTCGACGCCATCATCTGTGATTGGCAAATGCCTAAGCTGGATGGCCCGGGCCTTTGTCAACGTATCCGAGACTATGATTTTCCTAACTATATTCACATTATTTTACTCACCGGATTGAGTGGCAAAAAGAATATTCTCGATGGTATCAATGCAGGTGCCGACGGCTTTGCTTCCAAACCGGTTGATTTAGAAGAAATTCGCATTCGCTTAACGGCGGCTCAACGTGTTGTCACCTTGGAAAATGATATCGCTGAAAAAAATAAAGCGTTAGAAAAGGCTCATGAACACATTAAAAAGGATTTAAGAGCGGCCGCCTCTACTCAATTTAAATCACTGCCAGAGCCACTAAACGAAGGCTCCATTAAAACAGATTGGTTTTATAAGCCTGCGGTCTACATCGGCGGCGACACTTTTGACTACTACAAGACCCAGAACGGCTGCCTAGTTTTTTACAGCGTAGACATCTCTGGGCACGGTATATCAGCGGCTATGCTGTCCATGTCATTGCAAGTGTCACTCGGCCTAAAACGGGGCCTCTATGGCGGTGCCGTCACGAGGGAGCGCCTCGAAGAAATCCCTGCCCTGTTTGCCAGCAACCTTAACAAACGACTATTAGAGCAAGGATCAGATCACTACTTAACCATGTTATTTGGCATCATCGATATGCACACGAACAAGGTTTATTTTGTGCAAGCGGGCCATCCACACCCTTATATAAATAAACAACGAAACAATACGATATTGCCTTTTGAAGTGAACGGTTTTCCCATTGGGTTGTTTGACGGCGCTGACTATGAGACGCAGGTTATCCAGATGGAAAAAGGTGATCAATTCATTATTTATTCTGACGGAATCAGTGAAAATAAATCAATGATTAACGATGAGCTATTAGAAGGTAACAATCTCACAGCGCACTTTGACGCCATTAAGCATCTTAATGCAAGCGACATGAATAAAGCCATTTCAACCCAGTGGCTTTCACCCAAACAATTAGAAGAACTCCCTGATGATGTGAGTTTTCTCATCATTGAATTTGACACCCCAACCCCAAGTGAGAAAGACCTATGAATATTAATTTACAACAAGAAAATGGCCTCACCACTGCTGTCCTGGACGAGACCAGGCTTGATGCCTCAGTCGCCCCTGAATTTAAATCGGCCATGGAAGCGATTATCTTATCCGGCAACAATCAACTGATCCTAGATATTACCCGACTAAGCTTTATGGATAGCAGCAGCTTAGGCGCTATGGTAGCGGTGCTAAAGCAAATTGGCGGCACGGGAAAGATGGTAATACTCGGCGCATCGGGAGCCGTTTTGGAGTTATTTAAACTGACTCGAATGGATCGAATTTTCACGTTGACCGACGATCTTGAAACAGCGAAACAATATTTCTAATCTAATATTGTTTTTTACTACCTACTTTACTGAGGGCACAGTGGTATAGCGGTTTATGTGACCGCTATACGCTTATAAATAATGTGTAAACTAAATATAAACAGTACATTTTCAGAAGTGCGGCGTGCTTCAGATTTGCTGCAGGAATTCTGTGAAGTGCATAACATCGCAGTTGAAGCTCAAGGTCAATTAGAATTGATTTTAATAGAGGCTTTAAATAATGTCGTAGAGCATGCTTACCTAGAAAAGCCTGACGGTACGATATTAATTGAACTTGAAAATAGTAACGCTAATACGATAATAAAAATTACCGATGCGGGGATCGCAGCACCTGGAACAGTCGTTATCGAAGGCTCAAAGCTTCCAGATGAAAATAAGCTACCGGAAGGCGGCTGGGGTTTATGCCTGATTCAGGCGCTTGCTGATACGATCGAGTATTTCCGCTATTCTGACCACAACACATTGGTATTGACTAAGAATTCCGCCTAACGTAGGCACATGCGAAAAATATAAGCCCTATAAAAATAATAACAAGGTCATAGAACCATGGGATTTTATTTCGACAAATTTGAGAATCGAAAACCTGAACCACCCCTGCCCCACTCACCCTTACGTGAGTTACTTTGGCAATACTTAGCAGTTATTAATCTTACCTTGGGTGCTTGGTACGTTTACTGGCGCTGGACATCGTCTTTAAACTACGATGCGCTCTGGTATGCCCTACCGTTGATTTTTGCAGAAACTGCGGCTTATATTGGGCTTTGCCTCTTTACCTTTAATCTTTGGAAAGTAAAAGACACACCTAAGCAAACAGCCCCTGCACGACTAAGTGAGGTTGTAAGCTATACACCACAACAAGATAGGCCACTTGAAGTAGATATCTACTTCCCAACCTACGATGAAGACCCAGAACTTGTGCGCTTGAGCTTGCAAGATGCACTCAACGTTACCTATCCTTCTAGTATTAATATCAAAATCCATGTGTTAGATGACGGCAAACGCCCCGAGATGCAGCAGGTAGCAAAAGAGACCGGTGTTAATTACATTACACGCAACAATAACATGGGCTTCAAGGCTGGGAACTTGCGAAATGCGATGGAGCAAACGGGGGGTGACTTTATTGTTATTTGCGATGCAGACACGCGTCCTTTTCCAACCATTCTTGAGCACACACTCGGTTACTTTCGCGACCCAAATGTCGCTTGGGTGCAAACGCCACAGTGGTTTTTTGATTTACCAGAAGGCCGCTCACTTCCTGAAAGCTTAGGAAAATACCTCTCGACACCAGGCAGATGGCTAGGTCAGGGCATCGAAAAGCTCATTGGTCCAGTAAAGATTGGCGAAGACCCTTTTGTTAACGAACCCAAAATGTTTTATGACGTTATACAGCGGCGCAGAAACTGGTGTAATGCATCGTTTTGCTGTGGCGCAGGCTCAATTCATCGGCGTGAAGCCGTTATGGAAGCCGCCCTTAAAGTCTATGCAGAATCAATCGATCTTGAAGTCATCAATAATAGCGCCCAAATTACTAAACTCACTGGCGAAGATAAGCTAGACCCCATTACCGAGGCGGGGTTAAAACATCAAGTATTGCAAGACAATGAATTTACACCTTACCGTTTTCATGTTTCTGAAGATATCTACACGTCAATCGTGCTGCATGCAGATGAGGACCGCAACTGGAAATCGGTGATGCATCCGGAAGTGGAATCTAAAATGTTATCCCCTCAAGACTTACTCAGCTGGACCGTCCAGCGATTTAAGTACGCAGGTGGCACACTGGATATCGCCAAAAATGACAATCCCATTACCCGTAAAGGAATGAGTCTGCCCCAACGACTAATGTATGCGACGACTATCTGGTCATACCTTGGTGGGCTTTGGAACGCCATTTTTCTCTGTGCGCCGCTAATCTATTTGTTTACAGCCATCGCACCGGTCGAGGCGTATTCGATGGACTTTTACTCACATATCTTGCCGTTTCTCTTAATGACAGAACTCTCTTTTATGGTGGGTTGCTGGGGGCTTGCAGGTTATCCTTCCAAAGCCTCCTACCTCGCCTTTTTCCCCAATAACTTAAGAGCCATTTGGACAGTCATTAAGGGTGAAAAAATCAGTTTCCCCGTCACGCCGAAAGACCGTCAGGAAGGCACCTTTCTTCACTTAATCATTCCGCAAATTAGCATTATCATTTTGACAATAATAGGCATTGTCTATGCCTGGTGGCAGATTTCCAGAGGGCAAGTTAGTTTTTCTCTTGATGGGGTACTGCTAAATACCTTTTGGGGGCTAAACAATATTCTAGCGCTCAGTGGCATCGTCTATGCGGCACTTTGGACGCCTTATGAAGCAGCAGCGAGTGAACTTTCTCAACAACAAACGCATTCAAGTGCGGTTGAACAATCCTTAGCGGAAGGTCAGACATGAGTTTCAAAAAGAGCTTAATAAGAGCGCGTAGCCATATTATTTTCATGCTAGCGTTACTCACCGCATTTGGTATTGTCATTACCTTAGAGAAAGTTGATTTTGAGAACCGAGTCTCTGCACGCGTGAATATAAAAAACGACATTATTATAGAACTGCCTGAACGCCGAGCACTTACCCCACAAGAAACTGAATGGGCTAACATTGCATGGAAATATTTTGAGAACAACACCATTGAAGCGACGGGCATGGTGAATTCGGCGCATCAATATAACGCATCAACGCTGTGGGATACCTCCTCCTACATGATGGGCTTGATCGCCGCTCAGCGACTGCAAGTTATTACTGACGTTGATTTTCAACAGCGCATGAAAACGCTATTATCAAGCTTGGCTAAACTCCCGCTTTATGAAGGCCGATTACCCAATAAATCTTACAATACCATCAGCCTTAAAATGGTTGATTACAGGAACCGCGTGAGTCCACAAGGCATCGGCTGGTCTGCGATCGACATCGGTCGTGTGATGGTACCTATCAATGTTTTAGTCTGGAACTATCCTGAATTTACCAGCGACGTTCAAAATGTTATTAAGCGCTGGGACCTTGACGCGATGGTTAAAGACGGCAGCCTTTATGGGGCATTGCGCGAAAATGGTAAAACACTGTATCTGCAAGAGGGCCGGTTAGGCTATGAAGAATATGCCGCCAAATCAATGCAGCTTATGGGCTACGATGTGGGCGAAGCACTTGATTACCAATCTTGGCTAAAATTCGTCAATATTTATGATATTAATATTGCTACAGATAGCCGTAGCCCTGAGGAATTCACCGCGCATAACTACGTCGTTAGCGAGCCGTATATTTTAGATGGGTTAGAATTTGGTTGGGATCAAATCTCACAGCAGTTTTCAAACCGTGTGTATGCGGTGCAAAAAGCCCGTTACGATAAAACAGGTATTTTGACCGCCGTGAGTGAAGACAATATTGATGTAGCGCCCTACTTCGTCTACAACACTGTTTTCACTGGGGGCAAAGCGTGGAATGCGATAACAGAGGATGGCAAAGATGCCAGTGAGTTTAAAAGCTTAAGCACCAAAGCAGCGTTTGGCTGGCATGCCTTGTATGAAACCGAATACACGACAACACTGATGGACACTGTCAGCAAACTCTTTGATGAACAAAAGGGCTGGTACTCTGGCCTGTATGAAAAGACGGGCCTGCCCAACAAAGCACTCACCGCCAACACCAATGGGATTATTTTAGAGTCGTTAGCCTATAAAGCCTTAGGGCCCCTGTTAAAGCCGGGACAAAAGATTGCCAGCAAGTAATTCCGCTTAAATACCTAACCATAAAAAAGCCCTTCTTCGGTCAAGTAGAAGGGCTTTAAATTTTGAACTATTAAACGCTAAGCCGATAAACGTGGCGGTCCTAGCAACCAGTACTGCAATACCTTATCAAGCTCATCTGTATTGATTGGCTTAGTTAGGTAACCATCCATACCCTGCTCTGTATATTCTTCAAAAGCTCCCAGCATCGCATTGGCAGTTAACGCCACGACAGGGATAGCCACACTCCCTGCTGTTACGATGTTAGCCTTAATTGTTTGCATCGCCTCAACCCCACCCATACGTGGCATTTGAATATCCATAAGGATTAGATCAAAGCGCTGCTTCTGACAAATCTCAACGGCCTCAACACCATCACCTGCAATTGTGACTGTCATTGCGCGCTTTTTTAATAGAGAGCTTGCCACTATTTGGTTCACTTTATTATCCTCCACCAGTAAAATTTGTGGTGGTGTTTGGAACACTTCAAACCAAGCGGCATCTTTTAGTGCAGCATCAGCCGCTTCTAAGTTTTGTGTTTGCGTGTCGGCATGCAGGTAATCTAACAGTCGCATTTGACATATCGGCTTCATCATTGAAGCAATATTGTTTTTTTCAATCAATTCACTCAGACTTGTCTTAGTTTCGTTGATACTGCGAATCAGCAGCCAATCCTCTGCAGCGGCGTGACGTTTCACGTATTGGCTGAATTGCCCAAATTCCACTTCATTAAGACTTTCGATATCAACGATGTACCTTACATTGCGCCTAGAGCCTTCAGTGTGCCAATGCAGTAACGCCGCCAAGGAAGAGGCCACTTGCACAGTTGCACCCATCGATTGAAACTGTTGCTGCATAATAGGCACAATCGACTCATTGGCTTGATACAAAGCGTACTGATCATCACTTAAGGTGCGAACTTGTTGCGAGACGCTATCGACCGCAAATGGAATGGTTACCCAAAAACAACTCCCTCCAGAGGGTAAGGCGTTCAGACCAACATCCCCATTCATCAAACCTGCCAATCGCTTACAGATAGAGAGCCCCAAACCCGTTCCTTGTGGGTTTGAGATATCATATTTTCCTTGCGTAAATGGCGTAAACAATGACTCCCGTATGGCTGCATCGACGCCTTGACCCGTGTCATTTACCGCGATGTGCAAGTTGACAGTGCCGTTTTGCGCCGGCAATGCACTAACGTTAAGACAAACATGGCCTTTGGCAGTAAACTTTAACGCGTTCCCTAAGAGATTGACCAATATCTGACGCAGCCGCTGGGGGTCACCTTTTAAATCATTAGGTACATTACTATCAATCTGGCACAGCAGTTCAAGATGTTTATTGGCAGCGGTAATGGCCATAGAGCTAACGATGTCCGCTAGCAAGGCATCGAGTGTGAATGGAATGTGTTGGATTTCGAACTTACCCGCTTCAAGCTTAGACAAGTCTAAAATGTCGTTGATAATTCTAAGCAGCGATTCTGAAGATGAGCGAATAATTACCGCTTGGCGGCGTTGTTCTTGTGTAAGGTCGGTGTCTAGTAGCAGATGAGACATACCAATAATGCCGTTCATGGGAGTGCGAATCTCATGACTCATCGTGCTTAAAAAAGTAGTCTTAGACCGATTGGCCCCAAGCGCTGCGTCTCGTGCCTCTTCAAGTTCTTTAGTGCGCGCCAGTATCTGCTCTTCTAAAGACTCGGCTAAGCCTTGTAGCTCATTATTGGTCGCGTAAAGCTCACGACTTTTTTTCTCAAGCAATGCTTCGGCCTGTTTTCTAGCGTTTCGCTCACGCTCAAAACGACGCTGCAGCAGCTTTATTTCATCACTCAC
>ENA-ORXT01001998-ORXT01001998.1-marine-metagenome-genome-assembly--contig:-NODE-1998-length-25699-cov-8.320194_pt1 | contig 25699 bp, 25 predicted proteins | sample MGYA00237868_ERZ511482 | MGnify/ENA metagenome assembly ERZ511482
CAGGTAAGAGCAAATTCTTTCCGTCGATATCTACTTGATCTACTAGAAGAGCCTTTTGGTATTCTTTGGGCTTTACAATGATCCATTCGATTTCACTCAGGACAAGTTGTGCTTGCTTACCCAGCTTTACTAGCCTCTGTATCAACTCTTACAAATAGATATCCCATATCTATTTGTAATTCAACTATTCGTTAGAACCGACTTTTGTAGTCCTGCTTCCTTCAGACTAAGAGTCTCCTCTTACGCCCTTGCAGCTTACTAATGCTTCCAGATGATAAGTCTGGCGCATAAGAGCCTGCACTGAGCATAGTCGAAGTGGACTTACACCCTTTAGAATATATAGCTACCTTTTCAGATAGCTGCCCATGCTGGGCACACATAATAGATGATGATCGCATATCTACTCCTTCGTCGTAGAGACGCAACATACCATTATTCTCATCCGAGGACACATACAAAATTCCATCATTAAAAGAATGTTATTGTAGTAATATATTGAGATAAACACCTAATTGTGGTATCTTTATCGAAATGTTACTAATAATTGACCGTATCAGACTACATACATCATCTACAATCAATGGAAGAGTATTCCTTTTCCTGGAAAGAATTAGTGGAAATATGCAACAAAACTGAAGTCTCCTTAAAAAGAGAACTCTCAAGACTTGTTAATAAAAACAAAATCATAAATCTCCGAAAGGAGTTCTACTTAATTATTCCTCCTAAGTATTCTAGACTAGGACAAATACCAGTTCAACTTTACGCAAACAAGCTATTTAAATCTTTAAATAAAAAATACTATTTGGGTTTCTATTCAGCAGCAAAGTTTCATGGAGCAAGCCATCAACAGTCTCAACAAGAATATGTAATGACTGATTATCCCAAAATTGGTGATATAGATAGAAATCAAATAAGATTAAGATTTATTACAACTTCAAAGTGGCCAAAGAATAACTTAATAGAAAAAAAGTCAGACGCGGGAATTTTCAAAATATCAAGCCCAGCACTAACTGCAGTCAATTTATTACAACACCAGAATAAGTTGGGTGGATTAAATAGGATGCTATCAGTAATCGAGGAATTAATTGAAGAAATTACAAAAGATGATATTTCTAAACTTCTTGAATGGTATTCACATAAAAGTACATTACAAAGGTTTGGCTATTTGTTGGATAAACTAGGAGGAGAAAAAGAAAAAACATCCCTTATTTCAAATCACCTAAAGTCAACTAAATACTTCCCAGTTTTATTAGTTCCAAGGTCTAACCAGAAAGCAGGTAAAGTAAATAATGGTTGGAAAGTAGATGTAAACACAATTCTTGAAAACGACCTATGATAGCAAAACCATACATAGCAAAATGGCAAGAACATACACCTTGGATGCAATTCTATCAAATTGAACAAGATCTTGTTATAAGTAGAGCTTTAATAGAAATATTTTCAGATGAATTTTTGAGAGAAAATTTAGCCTTTAGAGGAGGAACAGCCTTACATAAACTCTATTTGCATCCTGCACCAAGATACTCAGAAGATATAGATTTAGTCCAAATAAAAGAGGGTCCAATAAAACCCATTATGCAAAGAATACAAGAGGTCATTACCTTCTTTGAAGAACCAAGAAAAACACAAGTAAAAGGTCATGGAGCAAAAGCATTATATAGATTTACATCTGAACACGAAGGAATAAGATTAAGATTAAAACTAGAGATCAATTGCAAAGAACATTTTAATTTATTAGACTGGGTAGACTTTCCATTTAAAGTTGAAAACGAATGGTTTTCAGGTAAAGCAGATATAAAGACTTACAACATCAACGAACTCTTAGGAACAAAGCTAAGAGCACTTTACCAAAGAAGAAAAGGAAGAGACTTATTTGACTTAGATTACTCAAGACTGAATAGAGATTTAAACCCAAAAGAAATAATTAATTGCTTTAAAGAATATACTTCCTTTTCTACAGGCACAGGATACCCTAGTCAAAAAGAGTTTCTTAAGAATATTGAAGAAAAAGAACAAAACGATGAATTTATAGGAGATATGGAAGCTTTATTAAGACCTGGAATTGAATATAATCAAGAAGAAGCATTTGAATGGCTTAAGGATGAGTTAATAAATAAAATATGAATGTACGAAAGGACGAAAACATAACACACGATGACGATGGCATACTCTTCGGGATACGCCACGTATCATAATTCCATTAGAGATAATCAGCATGCAAAATATAATTGTATTCAAACAAAGGAGCAGATTTAAAATCTATATTCCGTAAAATGAAAACCAACTTGAAATTATTTATAACCTAATTTTTCTGAATTGAACTACATAGAAGTAACTGAATTTGTTTTACAAAAGACTAATATAAAGGATGGAGAAATACTCAACATTAATGATCACCCTGCATTTGATTACTGCTAACTAGTCGAGTGGACGGCCATAACCAATATAGCCTACGATGCACCTCTTCCTACGACGCTGTAAAGAAAATGATTCACAGAAGGAATAGGTTACAACAACTAATTATGAAAGTAAACTTTGAAAAATATAGCTTGATTAGACATTAGCTTAAAACCCAAAAAACCATCAAAACCCTAAAAATAAAAGCTGGCCCAACAGCTAAGAAAATCCTAGAACAAAGAGGGCTAATTCCAGAAGATGTAAGAGTCATCCCCGCTGCCGCAGGCGGCCCAAAGTGGATGACCCTATACCCTCTCTATAAATATATTTTTGGAGAATGGTTAAATCAATCTGATCAAAAGATCTCACTGATAGGCGCGTCAGCTGGGGCATGGAGTATGGCTAGTGCTGCTCAGTCCAAACCGTTAGAAGCTTTTGAAAAATACCTCAAAGGATACGCCGAGCAAAAGTATCCTGACGCTCCGTCCCCAAAAGAAATAAGTGAAAAGTGTAACGGAATCATAGCTGGTCTTCTTGGAGTTAATGGTATAGAGGAGATCCTCAATGCTGAGCGTTTTAATCTCAATGTCATAACTAGCCCGAGCACTTTCAGTTATCATCCTAAAAGCCTCAAAAGAAAGTTATTCACTGCCGCCTCTTGGAATTTGATATCGAGAAAGAATATTGGGAAATACTTTGAAAGAAATGTCTTCTCAGTTGACTCTGCAGACCTTATTGAAGAGGATAATATACCTACAGATATCATATCGCTTACAACAGGAAATATTCGAAGTGCTCTACTGGCCTCAGGTGCGATACCCACGATCATAGACCCGATTACAATTAATAATAAAATACACTGGGATGGAGGAATCACCGATTACCATCTAGACCTCAAATATAAATTAGAAGATGGTATAGTGCTCTACCCTCACTTTCATAAAGAGATAATCCCGGGCTGGTTGGATAAGTATTTAAAACTTAGGAAAGCAAAGCCTCAAAATCATGATAGGACGGTATTGATCTATCCTTCCGATTCTTTTATCAAGAGTCTACCTACACAAACGATACCTACTAGAGATGACTTCACAACCTACTTTCAAAAAGATGAGGAGCGAATTAAGCTATGGTATGAGATAGTCGAACGATGCGAAGAATTGGCACAAGAATTTAAGTCTTTAGAAAATAAACCCATCGATTCTAAATTAATAGAAGACTTCCATTAAACCTATAGTAAATATAGCAGTCAAATAGTTGGGTTTAAATTTGAGGTCAGTTTCTTAATTAACAGAGGCTACTTTTCTAAATTTTGACCATTTCATCAAAATCCAAAATATGCAGATACTTAAATATCTACTAATAGCATTCATCATCCTACCTGTTATTGGGACTGGTCAGACTTCTGGTGTTATCTCCTATACATCTGTCATGAAGATGGACAGACAATTGCCGCCAGATCTACCTGACGATGTCCGCAAAATGATTCCCAAGGAAAGAAAGATCAATAAGGAATTACACTTCAATAAGACTGCTGCTATTTATAAAAATGGAGAACAAGAAAAACCAGAAGAGGGAGAATTTGAAGGTGGCGAAAGAGGTAGGAGGTTCAGAATGAGAATGATGGGTGGCAGGGCTAACGAACAGACCTATACGAATATCGAGACAAAAGCTACTGTCAAAACTCGGGAGATCATGGGTAAGTCTTTTCTTATAGAAGATGAACCTACGATATATCAGTGGAAGATGACGGGGCAGAAAAAACAGATCTTAGAATACCTCGCGATGGAAGCTACTACGGCAATAAATGATAGTACATCTGTGACTGCATGGTTCACCCCGCAGATACCAGTATCGGTCGGGCCTGGAGATCTCAGTGGTTTACCAGGTGCGATATTAGAAGTTGCCTACGACGATATAGGAAAACGAACCGTAACCGCTACAAAGGTCGATATGAGGGAGATAAAAGAAGACGAGATCAAGCAACCTAAGAAAGGCAAAAAGGTATCTCAAGAAGAATTCGAAGAGATAAGAAAAGAAAAAATGAAAGAGATGCGCGGACAAAGAGGTCGCCGCGGAGGATTCAGGGCAAGAAGAGGAGGATAACGCCATGAAGAAAACACTAACCACAATACTCCTATTTGTTTTCTCTCTTGTTGCTTATGGCCAGTCCACTTATAAAGTCGATGGCAATATTTTGGATTCATTAGACCAAGCAATAGAACTAGCTTCTGTAGTATTACTCCAAGCACAAGACTCTGTCATGGCTGGTTTTTCGATTACTAATAAAGATGGCAAATTCCAGATCGACGATATTAAGCCTGGGATCTATCTTATCAATGCAAGTTTCTTGGGCTATAGGGACTACAATAAAAAGATCGAGATAGCAGGTGATGAAGAAAATATATCTCTAGGTAACTTGATGATGAGCGAGTCATCTTCGCTGATGGACGAGGTAACAATTTCCACTACTCATGTACCGATAAAAATAAAAAAAGATACTATCGAGTACAATGCTGCAGCCTTCAAGACTCAAGCGAATGATGCAGTAGAAGAACTACTCAAAAAACTCCCCGGCATAGAAATAGAATCAGATGGCACCATCAAAGCACACGGTGAAGAAGTCGAGCGGGTCTTGGTAGAGGGCAAGGAATTTTTTAGTAATGACCCTACAGTCGCTACTAAGAATCTACCTGCCAATGCGATTGATCGCGTACAAGTATTCGACAAGCTATCGGAGATGGCGGAGTTTTCTGGTGTAGATGATGGGGAAAGAATGAAGACGATCAACCTAGCCCTGAAGGATGATATGAAGGCTGGATATTTTGGTAGCGCAACTGCTGGAGGAGGAACAGATACAAGATATGAAGGGAAATTTAATATCAATCGTTTCACGCCTAAGCTTCAGATATCCACCATAGGAATGCTCAACAATACTAACAAACAAGGATTTTCATTTAGGGATTATGTAAGCTTTATGGGAGGGCTAGGCTCGCTGATGTCTGGTGGTGGGGGTCGAGGCTCTAGCGGTTTACCAATTTCTGATGGTCTCGGGAATGGATTCGTAAAAACATATGCAGGGGGTACAAACTTTAACTACGACTTTGGTAATAAATCTGATATTAATCTTAGCTACTTTTATAACAATATTAATAACAAGATTGATAATACCGTATTCCGAGAGAACATATCCGATCAAGTAGGTTTCACTACTGATGTAAATAGTCTACAGGAAAATACTAATAGTGCTCACAACATTAGTGGTAGGTATAAACAGACTATTGACTCTACTCAGAATTTCACCATGAATCTCCGCTTTGGGCTTACCGACGGTAATTCTAAGATATCAAGTACTACCCAAAACTTCACAGCTGCTTCGGTATTACAAAGCGCTGCTATGCAGAACAATTCTTCGGTCGGGGATAAAGTGAGTTTTAATACAGATATCACTTATCGTAAAAAACTTCAAAAGAAGGGTCGGTTTATTACATCTTCAATTGCTTACGGCTTGAATAACAATGACCAGACGGCTATTTTAAATTCTATAAATAGTCTAAATAGAAGGAACATATTGGAAATTGATACGCTACTCCAAGATCAATTCAATATCAATAATCAGAACAACTATCGAATAAGACTGAGCTATACCGAACCATTAGGAGGACGAAAATATCTTGAACTTAATGCCTCAAGAAGGAATTTTAAAAATGATTTTGACAAAGAGTTTTATGATTTATTCCCTGGTTCAACACCATCTCAAATAATTAATGACCTACTGAGTAATAGCTATATAAGAGACTATAGTTATAACCAAGCTGGTGCTAACTTCAAGATCAACAAAAATAATATTAGTCTTACTACAGGTGTAACTTTTCAGTACTCCGACCTTGATGGGACCATCATTGATAATGAACAAGAGATCAATCAAAATTACTTCAATGTCCTACCCTCTCTTAATCTGCAATACGATATTTCTCAGATGTCTAACCTGCAAGTAAGGTACAGGACCAGTGTCAATGAACCATCACTAGAGCAACTACAACCGATTGTAGACAACTCTAATCCATTGAATATTTACATTGGGAATCCTGATCTTGATCCTGAATACCAACACACACTAAGAGTCAACTATAACACTTTTAGTCAATTTTCTAATACCGGATTCTTCGCTTATATTAATGCCAGATATTCTACAAATACGATCACTAATACAAAAACGATAGACGAGTTCTTGGTGCAATCTACTCGACCAATAAATGTGGACAATGATCTAAACCTAAGTGGATATTTGAATTACAACATGCCCATCAAATTCCTAAAACATAGATTGACAGTCGGAAGTAATAATTCATATCGTAGAAGTATACTCTTCATAAATGAAATACAAAACAACACAACTAGAACGAATAACGGAATTAGAATTTCGCTTAATAATCTCTATACAGATAAGATAGATGTAACCTATGGAACTAATATAGGCTACAATACCACGAAGTATTCTGAGAGTAGTGAACTTGATCAAAACTATATCAATCAAAACTACTTCGCAGAACTCAACTATGACTTTCCTAGTGATTGGGTATTTAGTACTGATATCGATCATACCATATTCTCTCAAGAGACCTTTGGTGATGCTGAAGCGCTGACTAACTTTAATGCTGCTATCTCTAAGGTGTTTTTAAAATCTAAAAAAGGAAGATTTGAATTGGGCGTTACAGATATCCTAAATCAAAATCAAAATATCAATAGATCTTCTAATCTTAACTTTATCCAGGATAGCAGGATCGTTTCTTTAGGCAGGTATTATATGCTTAGCTTTTCCTACTCCTTCTCTGGATTCGGTGATCGGGGTGGTGGATCAGGTAGAAGTGGAGGCGGCAGAGGCCTAGGCAGGTCTAGAAGATAATCAATAACATAAGGAAAAGTGTGGTATCAAAAAAGCACTATCAATGCTAAGCGTGCAGACTTAGCCCTTGTACTGTCTTCTCTGACTTTCACCAGAATATTCATTTTTTGTAGTTTATGGTTTTATAAGTAAAGAAAAATATAGAACCGAAAAGAAGGCAGATAAAAAAAGGCAGAAAAAGTTTTCCTAAGCCCTCAAACCCATCCTTTGCACTGCGTATCATAGCGAAATTGATATAGCAAAATGCACCAGTAATAATTACCGCCATACTCGTCATCATACGCGAGCTATTTCTGTAAGCTACTTCTGCATTATCCCGATCTATCTTCATAGGATAGTTGTATGTATGTGGTATTCTAGAAAGCTTTCTTAGTCCGACATAAGTTACAGTACCTATAAGCGGCAGCAACCAGATGACCCACTTACCACTATAACCATCAGGCTCTCCTTTTGCATTAAAATGAGAAGCAATAGTCTCAGGCAATGACCAATAATAAATCGCTGGCATAACTATGAGGATAAGCAAGAATAAGATACCTAATACCTCAAGCATCAAGTCAAATTCATTCTTTTGCAAATCCAGTATAGGTCGTTTTTTCATTATTGCAGATTTGGTATCCACTTAAAGTACAGCAATAAAATACGCGAAATTAATATAAGCAACTATTGAAATAACAGAGAACAATAATACCAAGACGCTCAACTTAAGAAATTTTGAGCCTAGTGTTTCTTCCTTATAAGATGACTTTGCATTAGAAGAAGGGATATAACCAGTCTTATAATTTCTAGTTTTCTTGAATAACTCAGGAGTCCTAAATTTTACGGTTGTATTGGTATTGCTATAATATTTGATACTCGGAAACTCATTGATCGCTGCCATGACTTATGTATTTGTTTAATCATAAGTTAAATCAAAGAAAGTCCATTACAATATCATCTCGATAAGTCGGGATGAAATCTCGACGAAAACTGAAACACTAAACCCCACTAACAAAAGACCTGAGTAACAAATATGATATATACCCGATGATCAAGAGAATAGCTATCACTTCAACTAGCTTAAGTATCTTGACCCATACACTGTCTTCTGTATAAATTTTGCCTTTCCCTATCCCTCCTCTTTCATACTTGATCTTTGTTGACTTTTTTCCTTTTACAAATAACTTAGATTTTCTAGCCTTTCGATCAGAATGACCTTGTGAATAATATCCGTGCTTAAGCATAGCTAAAAAATTTGATCTCCTAATAAATTAGAAATCAAAAATTTGGAAATCTATTCATATAGATTATTGACTTTAGAAGTTCGTCGAATAGAATAATTTATTTAGAAAGTAAATCCACTTTCTTGGTTTGTCGATAATTCAATCGCTCTCGTCGATTCCATGAAACTTCTGCACCACCAGATGAGGTTATGCTAGTAATCAAATTGAACAACAATGAGTTTATTAAGAGTTTTATTAGCAATTATATTCCCTCCTCTTGCGGTCATCGATAAAGGATGCGGGTCACTGATCATCACATTCCTACTGACCCTTTGTGGATGGGTACCTGGCGTCATTGCAGCGCTGGTAATTCTCAATAGATGTGATAAAGAAGATTACTATCAAGCAAACTAATTTTAAAGTAATCTTAAAAAAAGATCAAATCAAGAAATAGGCGAACTAGGCAACGTACCTTGTCATCGCGTGATTACCTCTAGACTATTATTGACCATTGGAGCTTGCTTGGCATATAATCTTTGCTATGCTGATTATAAGGTCTCCGGCCGGGTTAACCTGTCTGATGAGTGGCAGCCTCAGATATTCCTAGCGGCTATCGATAAGCTAGATGACTACTATAATGCTTATCCTGACCTTATAGTAGATGCTGCCAACATAGAGCCTGACGGTACTTTTTTGCTACAAGGCTCCTCCTTACCCCTAGAGAAAAAATTCTACAGGCTTTATCTCATGAAGGAACAAAACTCTGAGTTTGATGCCTGTTTTTATGGTGGAGATGATCATAACTTTATTCACGTAATATTGGACAATGACATGGAGCTGATCATAAATAGTGATGCTACTCACGTTGCGCCTTTTGGCAATTATAAAGTAGACGGCGACTATGATAATGAAATGATGAAATCGCTTGCCCGGTTGGTATATCCAACTTTTTACTTCCACCAGATCAAGTTTCCTTCAGAACTAAGGTTTTCTCAAGAGAAGTTTAATCGTGATCTTATAAGTTTTTCTGATACTTGCGCTAGCACCATGGTTTCGCTCGCAGCAGTGATCAATACTGATATGGATAAATATCACAAAAGTAATTCTGCTTTCTACTCTTCTTTTGCTAATAGGCTTAAGAAAGACCTAAGCGAAAATAGCTACGCTGAAGATTATAAAAGAAAACTCAGGTATTACTATCCAGAAACTAAAACAGAAAGTAACTGGCGAGAGCTGATGTTATTTTTCCTTGGTGGGCTATGCTTATTTTTAATTTGGAAAAATATACAGCTCAGTAAAAAAGTAAAGCAAGCAGTACTACAGATAGAGGACAAACCAAACCCAACGGAACAACTCACAAAAAAAGAAAAAGAAATTCTCGGACTGATAACAGAGGGGAAATCCAATAAGGAAATAGCCAGTTTCTTATATGTAGAGCTAAGTACCGTCAAGACCCATATCAACAAGATCTATTCTAAGCTCAATATTTCTCAAAGGAAAGAAGCTATTAAGCTCGGCCAAAACCATATTCTATAGGGGTCTAGTACTGATATCCACCCCTCCATCTCTAAATATCCACCTGCCTATATTTTCATCTAAAGCTATTCCCAAATAGATTTACAACATTATTTAACTATTAAATCTTAACTAGATGAAATTTTTCAATGCTATTTTTTTAATGATTCCATTCTTACTTTTACAAACTCAATATGCTGAAACCACTCTTCAGCCTAATGAGATCACTACTTCTATTTCTATCGAAGAAATAGAGGCTATCGCCAAAGCAGATGATAAAAGAGTAATCATCAAACTATCTGCTACCTGGTGCAAGCCTTGCCAGAAACTCTCTAAAACTTTAGAGGACCAAGAAATTAAAAGTTACCTGACTGAGAATTTTCACGTTGTAGAGTTTGACATTCAGACCAAAGAATCTGTGACTTACAAAGGCAAATCATACGATTATGTAGATGATCCTAAGATGGGATATCATGCATTAGCTTATGAGCTATTGGACAATAGATTAAGTTTTCCTGCATTACTTATTCTCGACGCTGACCTCCACAAAGTAGACCTCACCAGAGGATATAAAAATAAAAGGCAGTTGATAGAATACTTGCAGGCTATCTAGAATTTGGATATGGACTGGTAACTGGTAAAATATTAATAGGCAAGTAAATGACTGCTTGCCTATTAAATTTCTACAAAAGTGCTTAGTATAGAATCCAATAGAACAATTACACCTCAAATGACACGACTTATCTACTTCACCTTCCTCCCCGCAATGAACACTTGCTCCACCTCTATCTCACTTATCTGATCAGGATCTACAGTCAGAGGATCTGATGCTAGTACAATAAGATCTGCCTGCTTACCAACCTCTAGCGAGCCTATACGCTCCTCAGCGAATAACTGCCATGCTGCGTTGATCGTCACCGCTCTCAAAGCATCTTTGATATCAATAGCTTGCGCTATCCCTAGTGGCCTTCCGTTCAGTGTTTTTCTGGTGACCGCCGTCTGTACTGCTAGTAATGGATCAGGGGGATACATCGGAGAATCATTATGTAGAGACACTTTTAAACCAGCATCCACTGCATCCTTAATTGGCATAAAACTATTCGCTCGATCCTCCCCTACTATCCTTGCCAGAAAATCTCCATAGTAATACACATGATTAACATGAAAACTCGGATAGATACCCAACTCAACCATCCTGTCGATATGATCTTTTTTCAACAATGCAAGATGTTCCATTCTATATCGGTGATCATTCTTAGGGTGTTTTGATAATGCACTTTCTAGTACGTTCAAAGTATTGACACAAGCACTGTCTCCTTGAGCATGTATCGCTATCTGATTACCTGCTGCCGCATCCTTAGTCACTAAATTATCAAAGACCCCAAGTGGCATCATGACATGACCAAACGAACCTTTATCGATGCTTAATTTATCTATGCTTAATTCGCTCTCTGCATATGGCTCTGATAGCAACATAGATCCTGTATAAGGTGAGCCGTCCGACCAATACTTAGTACCCTGATATCTATAGTATGGGTTATCCGCAAAAGAAGGTCTAGCGCTATAATCCAATCCACCTACTCTATACATGAATACCCTCAGCGAAGGGTCATTCAGCGACATCTTTTGCATCGTAGATTCTGCTTTGGGCATCATGGCATCGATGAGCCCTAACACACCGATACTTGTGATTCCATGACCATTATACTTTTGGTATACCGAGCTGAGCATAGCTTGCTCTACTCCATCTGGCAGACCATCCATGACGCCGAGTATGGGCGCTAGTGCAGCATTCTCCGTGATCAGTCCCGTTAGCTTACCATTTTCATCTTTTTCATAATAACCTCCACCTGGCGGATTTTTTACATCATCCTCTATTCCTGCTACCTCTAGCGCATAGGAGTTAAAATAGTGAGAGTGCATACTCTGCATCATCACCCAGATAGGATGTTTCTGCGAGATCTCGTCTAGCACCTCGCGGTATGGAGGGAAGGCACCTTCTAGCAACATCGCATCCCAACCAAACCCAAGTATCCACTTGCCCTCAGGAGTCTTAGCGGCTGCAGCGCGGAGTTCGTCGAGCGCATCTTCGGCGGTCTTATGCGTGATGCCACTCACATCCACCCACTGGTACAGCCCGGCACTCGCAGCAGGATGTGTATGTGGCTCTATCAATCCAGGCATCAGTGTTTTACCTTTTAGATCTATGATATTAGCGCCTTCATAACTAACCTCGAAGTCATCTCCTACATAGACTATCGTATTACCGCGGACTACAATAGTGGTTGCTATACGAAATTCATCATCAACCGTGATCACATTCCCATTTTTGAAAACTAGATCACCTCGCTGTAATGCTACAGATGGAGCTTGATCACAAGCAGTAAAAAGGAGGATACTTAAAATGAATATTTGAAATATGAATTTCATAGGATTTGTTCTAAATAGCAGTTGGTCTATCGTGACTTAGTAATGAGATATGTAAATGATCAGCTGTTCCTACATGCCTTAGGGTATTAAATCCCATCAACTTGAAGTACAACTTGGTAAGTGAATTTCTGATCTCACTACGATCTTTCGTTCTGAGGTCAAGCGCATGTGTATAGCCATCTTCTTGTTCATAATGCAATGAATGAGACTTTTGTTTTAACCCCATATTCCTATAATCTTCTGGTTGGCGCTGAGCATCTGTGATCAGGAGCCCTTTGTCTAGATATATCAATGTACTTACACTCAGCCGTAAGATGGGATGTACCTCAGATATCGCATTTCTAATATTTGATGTTTTAGCATTATCTGAAGAAAAGAATAATATCCCCTGAAGACTAAAGAGAACCATAAGAAGAACAGCAATCGTAAATCTCCTTTTCATAGCATCAAATCCCCCTAGACTACCTGTAAGCTTACCATAAAAGAATGAGAAATAGATGAAAAGCAAAATAGCACTGAAACCAACTCCTCCCATAGTGCTTATCCACGGAGCTAGACCGTATCGCTCATGTAGAAAAACTGCCCCTCTGATCAACAGAATAAAAGGGAAGATCAAAAGCATGATCAGTTTAAAAAACTCATATATCAACCAAAGCATAGCCCAAATTAAGGTTTGTTAACTAATATGTCTATTCTGAAAACCTGCATAATTCGCCTATAAAGTAGGGTCTAGACCTAAATTCCACCCCGATTAACTACAAATATCCTTTAGCCTTTAACATATCTTCTTTAATTTTGAAGTTATAATACAAACTACCATAACAACAAATAATGAGATTTACATTTTTTATCCTATTGACAGCAATTCTATTTTCTTGTGGCAATACTGCTCCTGCAGAGCCAGATAATTATACAGAGATCCCATGGGTATCCATGAGTGAAGTAGAGGACCTAGTAAAAAAGAATCCTAAGAAGATACTCGTCGATGTATATACCCCATGGTGTGGGCCATGTAAGATGATGGATAGAAACACTTTTACTAACGAAGAAATAATCAATCAAGTAGGCAAGAATTTCTATGCCGTAAAATTCAATGCAGAAGGACCTGACAAGGTGAACTTCTTAGGCAAAGAATATGCTAACCCTACCTATGATCCTGCAAGAGCACGAACGAGGAATGGGAGACACCAATTATCTTCATTCTTCAATGTGGGAGGTTACCCTTGTTTGGTCATACTAGATGAAAACATGAGAATCATAGACAAGATACTTGGATATAAAACGCCTACGCAACTTGCTCCAGAGTTAGCAAAACACGGAAAGCTTAGTATGCTTGCAGAATAAAACAGATATTTTTTATTGAAAAAATAAAAGCTTATTATCATTCAATTGATAATAAGCTTTTTTAGTTTGAGGGTCTTTGAACGTAACGGGTATAAATAGTAAGTCATGCAGAAGATATTGAGAGAGCCTATATTCCATTTTCTGCTCATCGGTGGAAGTTTATTTTTCCTTTATAGTTTTCTTAATCCAGCACAAGAGCGTCTAGACAATAATGTTATAAGAATAGATGATTCTGATGTCCAAAGATTGATTAGAGGATACGAGCAAAGCTGGAACTCTCCTCCCGATAGTGCTACTCTAAAAAATCTCATCGCAGAAGAAATCAAATCAGAAGTGTTTTACAGAGAAGCAGTAAGGATGCAACTTGATCATAATGACGAGATCATAAGGCGCCGATTAAAACAGAAGTATGAGTTTCTGGTCAAAGACTTAGCTGATAGCCAAGAACCAGCTGAATCCGAATTGAAAGAATACTATGACCTGAATAAAGCCAACTACAAAGAGTCAAGCAAATTATCATTTTCGCATATTTATTTTAGCCCAGATAAAAGGAAAGACCCCCTCAAGGATGCAACAACGTTATTGAGTAAGATAAATAGTGAGTCAGAACGCAATTACAAGGAGCATAGTGACCCCTTTCATTTGCAGTATTATTTTGATGCGCTAGATCGTGATGCGGTAAGACAATTATTTGGGTCAGATTTTTCTAAAACTATTTTCAAAAATAAAGAACAGGGCTGGCTTGATCCTATCCGCTCAGGATACGGTATCCACCTGGTTAAGATTACTGGTATCAAAGAAGAAGAATTCACTCCCTACGAAATGATAAACGAAAAAGTCCTATCAGACTGGAAGTCAAATCAGCAACAACTTTATAACGAGCAACTTTATAAAAATTTGCTGCAGGAGTATGAGGTAGAATATGCCTTAGAAAATTAAGAGGGTAATTAATGGCTACATCTAGAATTAGTATTTTCCTATTTTTCGTTTGGTGCACTGTTTTTGCACCTGCAATACTACAAGCTCATGAGATCCGTCCTGCATATTGGGAGATCAAACAAACCTCCAAATCTAACTACCAGATACTTTGGAAAATTCCTTTACTCGGCAATAAAGCCCCTAAAGTCGACCTCCAATTACCTGACGGGTTTATTTTGACACAAATCAAAGAAGAGTTTTTACCAGATGCATACATCCGGCTGTATGAAGGCCTATATGAATCCAGCCTAAATGGACAAAAAATAGGCATTAAAGGTCTAGACCTTACACTAGTCGATGTCTTCGTACAAATCGATCTCATAGATGAAAGCTCCTACACACTCTTGCTGCAACCCGACAACTCCACTGCCACAATTCCAAAAGAACCAAGCAAGTGGGAAGTTGTACGACTCTATATACGACTTGGGATTGAGCATATCTTATCTGGGATAGATCATTTATTATTTGTGCTAGGCTTGCTTTTATTGGTAACGGGTATTAGGCCATTGATTCAGACGATCACTGCATTTACCATAGCGCACAGCATTACTTTGGGGGTAGCTACTTTTGACTTGTTCGATTTGCCACAAGCTCCAGTCGAAGCTGTGATTGCGCTGAGTATTATCTTTTTGGCTAGAGAGTATCTAGCACTCAGGAACGGGAAGGACAGCTTAACGGCTCGTCATCCGTGGATCGTAGCTTTTGCTTTTGGTCTGCTCCACGGATTTGGGTTCGCTGGCGCTTTAAGTGAGATAGGTTTCCCGCAGAAGGAAGTGCCGCTAGCCTTATTTACATTTAATGTGGGAGTAGAGTTAGGACAACTGATCTTCATCGGAGCAGCGATTATTTTCATGAAATTAATTTCAAAAATAGATTTGAAATTACCGTCTTGGAGCTGGAGAATATTACCCTACGGCATGGGCATCATAGCTGCTTTTTGGTTCGTGGAACGAGTAGTAGCTTTTTGGTGATCTATTCCCCGACTCTCAGACATCTTCACTTTTCTTCACTAAATAGTCTTTGTATTTCTTTCTTGGTTACCTTGCCCATCACGTTGCGCGGCAGATCATATTGGAACATATATCTACGAGGGATCTGGTAGCTAGGCAGTTTGTCTTTGAGCCAATCACTTATCTCATTATATATCTCATTGCATTTCTCATCACTGATGTCTTTAGCTGTGTTAAGGACTAAACTTGCGCCGATGATCTCGCCCCACTCTTCATCCGGAATACCGACTACACCACAGTCTTTAATTACTGGATGCTTTCTGAGTACCTCTTCGATTTCTAAGGCCGATATTTTATACCCTCCCGATTTTATGATATCGACGGAGCTTCTACCTAAGATCTTGTAATACCCATCCTCCAAGATTGCAATATCCCCAGTCTTAAACCAGCCATCTGCAAAGGTTGCTTTAGTCGCTGCTGGCTTAGCCCAATATTCTTGGAAAACATTAGGCCCCTTGACTTGTATCTCTCCCGAAGTACCCTCTGGCACAGTAACATTCTCTTCATCGGCTATCCTGATAGTGATACCCTCCAGTGCTTGACCGATATGCCCAGGCCTTCGCTCCCCCGCATATGGATTACTGATCGCCATACCCATCTCTGTCATCCCATAGCGCTCTAGCAATACATGCCCACTGATATGCCTCCACCGCTCTAGGGTAGATATGGGTAGTGCTGCAGACCCCGATACCATCAGTCTAAAACTCTCTAAGGCCATAGATGTTTTTTCTTGCTCTTTATGGTCTAGTCCTTCCCAATAGTTCATCAGTTTATAGTAGATCGTAGGGACTGCCATAAATAGATTTACTTCTCCTTTCTTAAATATATTGAAAATAGCTTTCGCATCAAACCTAGGGAGGAACTCACAACAGGCACCAGACCACAAAGCACAGCATAATATGTTGACCACTCCATGGACATGATGTAGCGGCAGGATATTTAGAATATGATCTTCCAGACTCCACTCCCAAGCTACAACCAAAGCCTTGATCTGCGCTTCTATATTTTGGTGTGTACTTACTACTCCTTTAGGTTTGCCTGTCGTACCAGAAGTATAGATGATCATACCTCTCCTATCAAGTGCAATATCCGGTAGCGTACCTTCTAGCTCTGTCGCAATTTCTATCTTTTCTATCTGAATGGACCTCAATTCATTCTCAGCAAATAGTGGTTTTATAAGTTCAGCGTATTCGTCCGAATAAACGATTGCTTCTGCTGCAGTATCTTCTATCACATACTTGAGAGAAGTATATGGATGTTTGACACAAAGCGGAACTGCTATTCCTCCAGCACGCCAGATACCCCATTGCGCAGAGACATAATCAAAACTTGGATTTACTATAAACGCTATACGAGTTTCCTCTAGATCTGCTCTGCCGTTGAGGAGGAGAGTCGCCATCTTTTCTGAGGATGCTAGCAATTGTTGGTAGCTGTATTCTATTCCCCCGCTTTTGATGGCTACCTTTTCCAGATAATTCTTAGCATTCTCGATAAGTGTGATCATAACTCTATAAAATATTTTCTGAGTAGCTTATCTGGCACGTATCACCTTCCCTAATTTTTGATTTCCTAGTGCAGATGTAGCTATCCCTTTTTCCCATGCTAGCACTCCATTGATAAATACATAAGGTACAGCGCCATCATTTCTTCTAACAATTCTCAAGTAGTCTGGCAAGCCTGGCATCTCCGCCTCTTTGATATCATGCACTTCTGATGTCAACTGGTTAGGATCGATGATCACCATATCCGCTTGCTTGCCCTCTTCTATGCTACCAATATTTGGCATCATGTACCAATCCGCTAGCTCCTTAGTTATTTTATGTACCGCTTTACCGATACTCATTGTCTGCTTCCCAGATTCCTGTCTATCCCTTACTAGTTTTAATAGCGCAGGACCAAAATTATAGATCGAAATATTTTTTAAGTGTGCTCCTGCATCGCTGAATCCTATGTGGACATCCTTGTGCTGTACTATCCAGTTCAACACATCGGGACGATCATTGGCTGCCACCGCTACCCACTTAAGGTCACTACCATATTGCTGTATAAGGTCTAGAAAGAATTCTACTTCATCTTTGCCTTCCGCTTTAGCCAGCTCAGCGAAGCTCTTACCTTCTTGAGATTTATCTGGTGATGATAAGATCGTCATTTCTTCCATATTCCTGTGGAATGCCCGAGGCTTCAGTCGATTATTCCACTGCTTCAAAAACTTCTTTTTGTAAGCTGGAGTCTTCAATAGATCTCTACGCTCTACTACCTCTTCTAAATGCAAGTAAGCTGTCCCCGTCTCGAATTCTTCGAAAATCGGAGATTCGAATCCTGGAGTAACGATCTGAAACGGAACTGGCACTGCCTGAAATTTTATCGATGCATTCAGAAAAGTATTGACAAAGCGCGTCCCTAAAGTCAATAATCTATGAATGCCTCTTATCGCCTTACTATCTGCCAATGCAAGCATCGATGTCTTCAAGCCTCTCTGGAATATCCCCTTGCTCTCCCACATAAAGCTAAATAGTGTTAAGGGGCTAGCTATGTTCGGCACCGTTTGCAGTATTCGATCTCTTTCTCTAAGGGTCTTAAATAAATGACGGTACTCCTTCCAATTGGCGAATACGGAAGGGGTAGGCCGAGACCTAAATTCCTCCCCATCCATCTTGTCAAATTCCAATAAATTAATAGACAGCCCTAAGTATCCACAATCCAAAGCATCCTCCAAGATTTGACGCATCTGGGCTAGCTCTTCTTTGGTCGGGACATTACCCGTAGATAGACTTCTGCCAAGACCCATGGTATATGCCCTGATCGTGGAGTGACCCAGGAACATAGCTACATTAGGCCCTATGTTGAGTGTCTCAAGATGTTCTAGATACGTTTTGGGAGAGTCCCAGTCTTTATGTTTTTTTATAATGGAGGTAATGTGCTCACTCGGCAAGCCTTCTACTCTAGTAAACATATCACAGAGCTCCTCAGGATCCCCCATCACCATACTCAGACCGCAACTACCCATCACGATCGTAGTCACTCCATGTCGGACCGACTCCTCTAGCCCTGGTGCGATCTCTATCTCCGCATCATAGTGCGTGTGTATGTCTATAAAGCCAGGCATGACCCAAAGCCCTTGAGCATCTATCACTGTGGCATCACTCGGACACTCCTCCGGTCGAGGATTTATCTTCTTTATTGTTCCTGCTTCCACCAGTACAGAACCGATATATCCTTCTTCCCCTAGGCCATCATATATTGTTCCGTTTTGTATTAAAAATGTCGTAGTCATGTTTTGCACCTAGATCGTCAAAATAGAATGTAAGGAAGTTTTGAAAGTTTCCATGCAACATATTGAGACAAAATTGACACAGGAAGTTTATCTGTAACCTGGTCATATAGAATTTTTGATTTCTACAGAAAGGAAAAGGTCATCATAATGAACTCTTTTCAATCCTAAACACTAGTATTGAGAATTGCAAAATAATTCATATAATATTCACCATCCTTCTATTTAGTTTCAAACTTGAATACCTTCCCACTAAATCCTTGCCCTTCCGTAGCAATAAAAAGATTACCATTCTTGTCAAAACAAATCCCTTCTGGTTGAGGTATTATTCTACTATTTAGAAAATTAATCTCCTTGAATACTTTATTATTATCTAGGACAACTAAAGTAGACCCTCTTGCAGAGACAATGTAGTATTCCCCAGATCTGGGATGAATCGCTATACCCGATGGTGCATGCTCTTTTGCTCTATTCTTTAGTTTCCTCAGCTTAGAAATAGATTCACTAACATAATGTTTCTCAATATGGGAGATAAGCATCTCATCATTGATCGTCAAAAAAGGCTGTGGGTCAAGTGTTTTGTTTTTTAGATCAAAAGAATAAATAGACTTCTTTTTCTTTTCTCCTTTTTGGGTCTGTAGCGACTGACCTTTACATGCAATTAGCAAAGCATGCTCACTTTCAAAATAGCATGATCCTTCTACATCATTTTTTGCTTTGAGTTCAGTTTTGTACTGCGCTGCTGTTTTAGTTATCAAATTGTAAAAGTAAAATGTACCCGTATTTTTACCAATGATGATGTCATCCCCGACCTTCTCTATAGATTCGAAATCTCCTTTCTTAGAAAACTTAATTTCTTCTATGATGCTAAGATCTGTACTACTCAACACATAAAAATTGCCGCTCTCATCATCATTTGCTAGGAAAGTATTATCTAATTCATTGTACGCCAAACCCGATATCTCTTCTAGCTTTGCATCGAGCACGTAGGTCGCAGAGGGAGATTTATAATCGTATTGACCTGCTAAATTGTTAGCCCTTAAAGGGATTAAAGCCCTTTGAGAGCTTTTATCTTTGAGTATACGCTCTTGAGGAGAAGCTGAGCAACTTACTAATGCTATCAAACTAAATTTTAAGAATTTCCTTAAGCCTATCATTCAGATTTTTTTGAATATACCAATCTAGAAACAAATTAACTATACGAAAAGTTTCTACCCAAATGAGAGCGTGGGTTATCCATAAATGAACTCAAAATATTGTTTACTATAATCAACAAAGTAATATCTTCAATGTATGAAAACACCCCGCTTACAGCTAGTATTTTTTGGCTTTCCACTTTTCTTCTTTTTGATGTTTGCTTGTAATAATAATCTACAAACCTTGCAAGAAGATATTTCTGTTCCATCCAAAATTAAAAATGTGATGATCGACAGTACAACAATTCCCTATAGTGTATGCGAGCCTAGTATCTGCATCTCACCTTTAGATCAAGACTTGATAATCGGTGGCTCCGTACTAGACAATATCTACGTGTCAAATGATGGTGGAATGACATGGAGCAAAGATAAACTCAAGTCCACTTATGGCGTATATGGTGACCCGGTGATCAGAGCTGATTTCAAGGGTAATTTTTATTTCTCTCATTTATCCAATCCTTCTGGTCAAGCTTATCAAGCAGATGATTTCTTAGACCGTATCGTAGTACAGAAATCATCTGACAAAGGACTCACCTGGAACAATGGTAGCTACACAAAACCCAGCTTGACCAAAGATCATGACAAACAATGGATGGCTGTAGATCCTAAGACCAATCAACTGTACATGACTTGGACAGAGTTTGACAAATATGGGAGTAAAAAGGATGACGATAAATCTAGAATATTATTCTCTAGATCAGATGATAGTGGTACGTCATGGACTGACCCTATCACTATAAGTGACTTAGAAGGCAATTGTATCGATGATGATGATACTACAGAAGGAGCGGTACCCGCTGTTGGCCCTGATGGAGAGGTGTATGTCGCATGGGCTTATAATGAAAACCTATATTTTGATAAATCTATGGATGGTGGCGCTACTTGGGGCAATGATAAAATCATCGCCAAGCAGCCTGGTGGGTGGACCTTCGATATCCCTGGTATCCCTCGGTGCAATGGTATGCCTGTCACAGAAGTAGATCTAAGTCAAGGACCCCACCGAGGCAATATCTATGTCAACTGGGGAGACCAGCGCAACGGCATAGATGATACCGACATCTGGATCACTAGGTCTACCGATGGTGGCACACAATGGACAGCCCCTAAAAGAGTCAATGATGACCTGGCAGGAAAACATCAATTTCTAAGTTGGATGGATGTAGATCCTACGACTGGTTATATCTACATAGTGTTTTATGACAGACGCGCGCATGATGACAATGCTACTGATGTGTACTTAGCCTACTCCACTGATGGCGCTGATACGTTTACCAATATAAAGATCAGCGAAGAACCATTCACTCCGATCATTGGTGGATTCTTCGGGGACTATAATGATATCAGCGCTTATAATGGAAGGGTCAGACCTATCTGGACTAGATTAGATAATTATGTACAGAGTGTCTGGACAGCTTTGATAGATATAGAATAAAATATTCCTTATTACCTCCAAGACTTGAGAAATCTCTCTTACTATTAGAGAATATTATTTAATCTATCTAAATGGATATTTATGCCTAAGATTAGAGAGTACCCTCTAGGATGGCATCCATCTTTTTTATAATCCTATAAAAGGAAAAAGCTACATCCCAATATTAGTCTTAAACATCTGAATAGCAATCGCTAATAGGATGATACCAAATATCTTGCGCAGGCTAGACAAAACCGTTTCAGACATGACCCTTGACAACCATCCTGTTGCTCTAAGTACTGCATAGACAATAATTAGATTGATGCCAATCGCTATAAGAATATGGTTAGTCTCAAACTGAGATTTCAAACTTAATATCGTAGTCAACGTACCTGCTCCTGCGATTAGAGGAAAAGCAATCGGCACAATACTTCCTGATGCACCTTCCTGATCAAGATCCCTAAATATCTGGATGCCTAATATCATCTCTAATCCTATCAAGAATATGATCAAGGAACCCGCCAATGCGAAAGAGGATATCTCTATATGAAATAATCCAAGTATCGAAACACCAAAGAATAAGAAAGCAACCATCAAAGCACCTGCTGTAAGGGTGGCTATTAGGGGTTCTATAGAGATACCTTTCTTCTTAAGATCGATCAAAACAGGTAAAGAACCTGGTATATCTATCACAGAGAATAGTATCAAAGAAATGGATATTACAGCTTTAAGCATCATAGTATTCTAGAATTGAATTAACCAATAATATTGATTAAGTATGCAAAATTACCATATTTGGTTTTGCAAAACTCATATTGAAATCAATAAACAGTTTATAATTTTCTTTTATTGTTAACTATGCATAAAGTTCAACTCTATTAACTCTTTAAAAACCAAATTAATTTAAATAATTGCACAATCGAGTCAATTTGACTATTTAAAAGAGTCATTTAGACAATTCAAGTACAATGGTCTTAATAAATAACAAAATATAAAGATTAGACTAGGTAAGAATGAGTTTGGGTCTGTTATTAGACAGATGGCGAGAAAGAACTATCTGATCTTGACAAGACGGATGCAAACAAAGGCTTAATAAAAAGATTTGTATAAGATGTATTAATCGACGGCAAGACAGATGCAGCATTAAGCTATATGGACAGCACGAACGATACTGATGATCAGAAAAGTCTTTGGGGCTTACATGAGGTCATAACGCAATTGTCAACAGCTGAAAACAAGATTACTTATGAGAAAAATCATAAGATCTTAGGTCAAGGAAATATGGTCTTTGCGCTTTCGGAAGGGCAAAGAAATGGAAAACATCACACCTTCTATGACTTATTCTTCGTGAAAGAAAATAAAGTTTTTGCTCACTGGAATATCATCAATGAAATTCCAGAAAAAGCTGCGAATGATAATGGGATGTTTTAGGTTTTAAAGTATAGAAGGATTCCTAATCTATTTTTTATTTATTTAAAAGTTTTGCAGGCTGACTTGAAGAGTCCAACAAATACTAGGGCTATTAGCACTTGACACTACTTAAGATTTATCAACTGATATGCAGCTCATGCTAGGGTTTTGTGCACGACGAGCCCGAAGATTTACGCTTACCTCAACGTTCTCAATTAGGTCTGGATCAGTAGCATCTAAAAACTTTTGTTTTAACTTCTTGCGTGCGAAGTTTATCCTACTCTTAACCGTGCCTATGGGAATTTCAAGATAATTAGCTATTTCCTCATAGCTATATCCATTCAGATACATTGTGAATGGTGTTTTAGTTTTGATACTAAGTTCACTTATACATTCCATGAGGTACTTTATTGTACTGTTTTCTTGGATTACATCCTGGATATATGAAGTTGGAGCTATTGCATATTCTAATTCATCTACTGAAGTAGAGACTATATTCTTCTTTTTACGCTTGTTATATTTTGTTATAAAGGTGTTTTTCATAATGGTGAAACTCCAATTCTTAAAACTTGAATCAGCTTTGAAGTTGTCAAAACTAGAATATGCTTTGATCGCTGTTTCTTGGACTAGATCATCCGCATCCATCTTGTTGTGGGTAAGTTTGAAAGCAAAGGAATTTAATTCATTACTATGCTGCTTAAAAAAAATTTCGAAATTTAGGGCTACCATATATATGATTTACAAGGACTTGTTTTTGACATATTCCGTTTCCTTATTACTATTTTTTGAATGCGGGCAGAATTATCTGATTAAACATATCTAGTTGAAATTTTTAGAGATATTTGAAAGTGTTTTACTGAATGCTTTAGCACTTTGAGAAAACTTATCTTTTACTTCTTGCCATGAATCTGAAGATGCTCCTTCTAGTTCATCAAATTTGTTTTGTAGATCATCTTTTAACTCGCTTAGCTTTTTCAAATTTTCTATTACCTCAGGCTTTAAATTTTCTCTTATAGTTTTTTTTCCCCGACACAAGTCATCAAATTTTTGATAGAGATCATCTAACGTGAGTTTAGCATTCCGCTTAAAGTGTTCTCTATTTAGCCTACCTTTTTTTATGTCATGATAAAATCGATTCCATAAACTATGGGGCATTACTATTACTATCTAATTTGAATATTAGCGTGCGAATTGACTATAAATATATGATTACGCTTTACTGATACAGCTATCCAGTTGGGTGTATAAACAGTCCGTTTAGGTTTATATTAGAGCAGAATCGCTAAGGTTAGTCAGATGAGAATATTTCTATTTTTGAAATATCAACTTACTCTATATGTATAAATTTATCTCTAATCGTTTGAGCGTAATCTTTTGGTAGGACTCCAAATTTCTCTTTAAATCTTCTGGCGAAATGACTCCTATTGGTATACCCTATTGCTTCGGCTATTGCTCCCACGCCTCTACTCTCTTCTAACAAAAGGAGCTTAGCCATCTCAAGCCTTTTATTTCGCAACCATGTTTTAATAGGTAGATCAAAAACTTTTTTAAAACCTGATTTTAACTTCGACTCGTTTATAGCTACTAGTTTTGCTAACTCTTTTATAGTTGGAGGGTTTTGAAAATCTTTAAGCAGAATTTCCTTTGCTTCTAATATTTTTTCAACATCCTGTTTCCTAATGGTTACCTGCTTACCGAGCGTTGCAAGGTCATCTTTAAACTGTTTGATTTGACCAGAAAACAACTCAAGGGTTACTCCTTCCAAATAGGTACTTCTTACCAATCCTGTGTGCTCATCTGTAAGTATGGTTTGTATACATTCAGAACTTGTAATACTATAATTACCTTGGTAAAAGAATGCAGTTTTAGCATTACTATCAGTAAATACTGATTGTAACTTTGGAGGCATTTTTTCAAGTATGCAGTCTATCTTTTTTAAGTATTGCTCACGTTCTATCATCAAACAAGCAAAAGTGACTTCTTGATTACCAGGAAATTGGAAGCCATTCTCGCAATCGATGAGATCAGATGTTATAGTCCCTTGCAATGGATTTAAAAAATATTGAATACTACCACTGTTATAGAAATGTTTTATTCCTCCTTTAACACTAAAATTGAATTGTATGGGTGGAATACTTCTCTCGAACAAAATTGTTAGATCGTCTTTAAGTACACAGTCTAGTAGGATCAAACTTATACCATCGCTAAACTCAAAGCCTCGCAATATACCTTTACCATATTTCTGGGGTATTCGAAGGACTACTTCTAGACAATCCGTTTTACAACTAGCTCCTATTTGCTGAGAGAATAGCTTGACAAGTTGATGAGCAGAATATGGAGTGGTTGATATCTTCATTTGTATGTAATTACATAAGGTAAGTATTCCTCAATTTTTTTACTCTAAATTAAAAGTATTGTTCATGATTTCTACAAGGGGTATAATGCTATGGTTCATGTGGCACTTAATAGTATGGTGGATGATTCCTTATTTAAATTTATATTGTCATATAAAGATATAAGTTGATCTTAAATAGTGCTAGTCACACTAATACCACTTACGCTCTAATATGGCACTTATATGTTGATCTTATTTTCCAATCTCATCGTTGATAATACTCATGATCGTTTCGGA
>ENA-ORXT01002000-ORXT01002000.1-marine-metagenome-genome-assembly--contig:-NODE-2000-length-25693-cov-6.981496_pt1 | contig 25693 bp, 3 predicted proteins | sample MGYA00237868_ERZ511482 | MGnify/ENA metagenome assembly ERZ511482
TACTCATTTATTACTTAGATCTGCAGTAGCCTATTCAATTTCTAATAGCTGAATTTACTGTGGTCTAATCAAATTAAAAGAACTAGGAATTAGTCTTTTTGGTGTACCAAACTGTGCTACTAGGATTAGTAGAAATTATTGTAGATATGATTAAAAATGTAATTCTGTTACTTATTAAGTTCTTTGGATCTTTTAGATCTGCTTTGGTTTTGACTTTATGCTTCTTTGCATTAATAGCCTCCTCACAGAATGACTTTAATGTCCAGTTTTCTATTCCAGCTGGAAATTTCAATAGGCTATCAGTTTGTGGAGACGCACAAACTCATACCGTCCGTTTTGAAAACATAAGTGGAGAGGCCATAACAGACGGGACAGTCAAAATGGATCTTCCAGTAGGTATGGTCTATGTTTCAGGAAGTTTGACTGGCCCTGCTACAGAAGCAAATCTAACACCTCCAATTTTTGATATTGGAGATTTCGCAATTGGAGAGGTTAAGACGATTACTTATGATATAGATATCACTTGTGATGGATTAGCGCTAGCTCAGTCGAGTGCTTCAGTTAATTATCTTTTAGATATGTGTTACACAGGAGCAGACACCGAACAGAACAATATTGGAGCACCAAAATTTGAAGTAGTAAACCCGACCCTTTCGTTTCCAACGATAGTAGGAAATGTCTCTACAAGTAATTTGTTTGATGGGGCCTTCGGGCTGACAGATACGCTTAAAGTACATCTGGTAAATGGTGGCGAAGGGATGTTGAGGGAGTTGACCTATTGTGTAAGAAACAATCATCCTAATCTATCACTAAACTCCATAGTCATAAATGGTGTCACGGTACCGATGTCAGGAACTTCATCTACAGGTGACAGTTTGTATTTCATATTCGATGCAGATGAGTTTGCTTCTGCACAGACATTTTCTGGCAATGCAGTCCAAGACCCAAGCTTGTTTCAGTTTAACGAGCGATTAATTGTTTGCGAGGTATGGGAAGTCAGTGATTGCCCTGATCCTACAGTAATTATTCCTGACCTTGAGCGAATAGCATTTTATGGTTGTGATGGAGTGGAGTCATGTCAACAAACTGCCACAAGCTATACTGGTGTAAGGTTCGGAGTATTGGCACCCGGAATTAGAGCGGCAGAGTATTATCATCATTATGACTTTAATGTTCCATACAGGGATCGACCATATTATACGGATTGTTATGATGATCCTGAAAATCTTATGACTTACTCTTTTGCCATTATCAATACAGGTAATGCCAATATGAAATTGAATGAATTTGACCTAGAAGTACACGCTCATAACTACTATTATATTCCTTGGGCTTTAGATGAGAATAGCGTTAATTTTTATTTTAAAGATGGTGCAACTACTACGCCCGTTGCAGATCCAGGATATACGGATGCTGTAGGGATAGGAGAGATCATATCACCGACGCATCCGTATATTACAAATTGTCATGAAGCAGATCCTACAGCAGTTTGGAGAGTAGAATACCGTGATGCTAATCTGACGGTTCCGCCAGGCGATACGCTAATGATAGAATATAGTATGTATCATGATGAAGGTGAATGTGGTACTTGTTCCGATTATATTAGCCAATGGAATTTACCATACCCGCAGATAAAAAATATAGAGTACACAGATGAATGTGAGATCATTGATTTTACAACGATCAATAGTAGTGTAGCGCCAAGGATGCGTAACTACATTAGAACCTTTACTGAAGGAACAAATAATTTTTTCTCAGGCGCAGTAAATGCAACTTGTTGGAACGTCACAGCTACAGAGAACTATTTTTTCAATTATTTCTGCCCTAACAATGGGCAACCTCAAGTAGGTTCTTCTTACGATAGCGACCGCTATCATATAAATTCACCAAATGCATATCTTGAAGATTGGTACATACTCCCTGAAGGCATTGATTGGGTCGGCGCCTCTGGTGACTTAAATACGAATGGTGTGACATGGATAGACCCAACGGGAGATTCCTATCCCATTTATGATCTAGAATATACAGATCACGACTGCGGACCAGATACGCTGAAGGTTCGCTATCAAGGATCCGATAATGTATGTTTTGATATAAGACAATCTAAATTTACATTAAACACAACCCCGGACTGCGGAGAAGCCAAAACACCTTTCTGTAATAAAACGGTTAACATAACGAAGCAATCCTATTACGTTACAGAGTGTGATGCGGAAGGTACAAAGTGTACTGAAGAAATAGATGTGCCAAGGCCACATACAGCGACAATACATGGTTGCTTTTGTAATCCTTGCGAAGGTATGGTGTTTACATATCTTGATCTCTCTAGACAGACTTTTGGTGAGAATGATCCTGATAATGACGGAATCATAGAGCCAGGAAACTTAGACTTAAATCTAGTCAATAAAGGTAGATTTATCACAGGTGATACGATCCGAGCAACTTACGGTGGTTGGGTCAACCTTATTACCAAGCCTAACTTCGAATATGCCTATGCAACTATAGGCGTACCAATTATAGGCTCAGGTGTCAATGCGCTAGGCGATGAAGGGATAACTCCTCTATCTGCAATGGTGCAAATATGGGATAGAAGCACAGGTGCTAAGTATGATTGTGATCTGGTACAGCTATTCCCAGATGGCCAAAAAGTAGTTGCTAATATCAGTGCGCAATCTCTTATAGATCTAGGATGTACTGGAATGCCGGCAGACTTCGTATATGAGCAAGGAGATTCTATTGCGGTTGACTTTGATTTTAGACTCAAGGATTTTACGACAGCTCAACAGTCAGTCAATTTTACTTCAGAATATTATATGACAGATGAGCCCTATGATACTGGGACACATTACCAGTGTAATACTTTGAATCAGACAATGACCTATATTCCATATCAAGCTTATAATGAGTGGGTGTATAGAGAAGTAGGAGGTTGTAATGATGCTATGGATAATAACTTCAATGGTAATTCTTATGGAGCAATTGCCAGTGTTTATGATTCACATAGGAATCTATTCCGATTAGGATCTACAGGATTTGATTACTTCCCAAATGAGGTCCGTCAAATAGCCAAGATCACACAACAAACTTATATTAATAAGTCTGACCTAGAATGGGGCGATGTTTTCAGATTATTAATTTATGATAATAATGGTAGCCTTACTGAGACTGGAGGGTCTCTTGGTTGGCAGAGGTATACCTTAGATATGACAACTAGCCCATGTTTTGCAATTACTGGAAATACACTTGTCGTTGATTTTGAATGCTTGTATGATGAGGTAGGTTATGAACGATTTGATGAAGGGATGGATATGTATGCCGCACCAGCTATGTCACCTACTTGTAATTCAGAATACGAAGATGGTGGTACCAGTAAAGATGTAGAAGTATATACCGAATATGATATGCTAGAGAGTATGTTCTGTTCTCCGACATGGACAGCGATAGATACTTCCATAGGTAAAAATGATAACGAGATCGATCCCTTTAATGCTTCACTTGAGCCGCATTTTATGGTCCATCGTAACTCTATCTATGGCGGTGATTATTTGAGACTTACAGAGCTGCCTGAGATAACTTTACAACCACTGAGTGTTAATCAGACATTACTTACAGAAGAGGCTTGCTTTAGAGTGGATGTCAGTAATACTGGTAGCGGACCGGGTAATAACGTATTTTTTACGTTAGAAAATAATAGTGGAGCTGTAGTTTTTCAAGGTGTGAAAGATGCAGTTACTGGAGCCGACCTCCCAGTTGATCTAGGCGTTGTGAATTTAGGGACAATGGCTGTGGGAGAAACTAGAGAATTAGAATTCTGTGTGACCAGTAATAATTGTGACAGAGATTCTATACAGATAAATACGGGTTGGGATTGTAATGGATTACCCTCATCCCCACAAGAAGCAAATTGTACAGATCCTGTTTCCGTTTATTTAGAAATTCCAAAGGCGGAATTAAGCATGGTTGTCCTTTCTCCAGATCCAGCAGTTCCATATTTTATGGACTTGTGTACTGAGGTAGAGCATGTTGTACAATTGTCTAGTTCTAATATTGGTTCGATACATGATATAAACTTGCAGTTTACGGTTCCTCCTGGAATGGACTTCGTACCAGGAAGCTTTGAAATAGCTTACCCAGTTCCGTCTGGTGGAGCATCGACATGGGTGCAGACAGGAAATCAACCTACAAATACAACAGGAAATCAATATAACATTGTCCTTGATCCGGAAGATCCTTTGCTGGCAGCTAATGGACTGCCTGGCACAACAGACATAGGGAATAATTTTGTATTGGTAAGATTTGATGTATTCGTAGGATGTGGCTCGTATAGTGGTTCGAGAGTAAGATTTCTGTCGTGGGCCTATGATTCATGCGATGAGTTTACTAACTATAGATTTAATCCAGGACCAGTCATGAAAATAAACGGAGTAGCGGATTCTTACGTATCGGCACTCTCTGTACCAGACGATGAAGTCTTGAATGCATGTGAGGGCAACTCCATAGAGTTAGGTGTTAATTTTTCTCTAGCTCAAGGAAGTTTACCTATTGGCCCTACTGATAGTGTTATGGTTATTTTGCCAGTCGGTATTAATTACGTGCCAAATAGTTATACCGTTAATATGAATGGAGAACCTCCGTCACCTACCAATCCAAGAGTAGTAAATGATAACGGATCAGAAACAGTTTTCTTTGATTTGCAAGATGGTGTCACTGCTGGAAACGCAGTAGATTTCACATTTGAGGTTGCAGCTATGGACGTGGCTCAGACTTGTAGAGATTATGAAATGATCATCAGAACATTTAATTCTCAAGGGGTCTTTTGTGATGCCACTGGAGAGTTCTGCGATGTCAAAACTACGTCCGACGAAGTCTCTGCAACTATAGAAATAATAAAACCAGATCTCGATGTCAGTAATTTAGAAATTTCCTCTTGCGCTGCTCCTCCTGATATGGAAGAGATGAGCTATTGCTTTGACCTTACTAATACTGAGGCTCCAATTGCTGCAGGGACGATTACCACTGTTGAGTTCTATGATGATACTAATGACAATGGAGATTTTAATCCTGGGGTAGATGTATTCTTAGCATCAGTCACCACTACAGATGCAATACCAACTGGCGGTATGATTACCGTATGTGATAAAGTTTTGGTGCCTAGTGGTATGACCTGTAATGTCTTAGCTGTCATAAATCCAGAAACGACATGTGCCTGCGGAGTAGGGACTAGTTATCGAGCAAATGCAGAGCTAGATCAAAAGCTCACTACAGACGAATGGATAGTCTGTAGCAATGATCCAATTACAGATATTGGCCCAGCAGCCTTAAGCAATGTTACTTATGAATGGGTCGGAATAAACGGCGCTTCCACAGTAGGCTTTTCTACTACTACGGCGACGCCGACCAACTTCCAATTTCAGAATACAACAGGTGCTACTATAGTATGGGAGTATTACCTAAGAGCGATCAGTAATGAAGACTGCGCTTCTCTTGACACTATTCAGATTACGATCTACCCAGAAGAGCACGGAGAGGTTAGTTTGCAGACTTGTCCATTCGATGAATTTGAGTTGTCAGGACCTGCTGGTAATACCAATTATCAATGGACTCCATCTACAGGTGTATCAAGCCCTAATTCACCAACAACAAATGTGAGCGCAAGTGTATATCCGATTGGTGTACACGAATTTGTATTGACCTATACAGACAAAAATGGATGTCCAGGAGATTATACCGTAGAAGCAACAGTTGTAAAATGTGCATTGACCTACGTAGGAAATTATGTGTGGTGTGATGACAATAATAATGGTATTCAGGATGATGCTCCAGTAGAAGGATTTACCGTTCAGTTATTTGGTAGTACAGACCCGACCACACCCATTGCAGTTACTACAACGGATGCTAATGGTGCTTATCTTTTTGGCCCTGTTCCTCAAGGAGAATATATTATTGGACTTGATCTACAAGGAAGCAACTATCAGGTTGCGATGAAGGATGCTACAACTGATGACCTAGATAATGATCTAAATGCTAATTTTCAAACAGATCCTTTTTATCTGTCCAATGGAGATAGCTTGACTACTATTGACTTAGGAATCTTATGCCCAGTAGTAGATATAGAACTCACTAAAACAGCGGTAACAAATAAAGAAACAAATCTAGCAGAAGCAGTCCTAGTAGGCGATACAGTATACTGGACGATAGAAGTTTGTAACAGGGTGATGGCTCCCGATACGATCAATTTTAGAGCTGATAGTATCCAAGTGATCGACACCTTACCTTCTTCGCTTACTTATCTAGGTTATACTTCTACTCAAGGGACCTATGATCCCGTTACAGGTATATGGGATGTAGGAAATATTGGTAGTGGTGGTTGTCCTTTACTATGTATAGCGACCCGAGTTGCGGCAGACGAGTTACCCATATGTAATGTAGCAGAAGTCTCAAGAGTCACAGACCCAGAGATAGATAGTACCCCCGCAAACGATGATGGCGACCAAAGCGAAGACGATGAAGATAAAGCCTACATCTATGAGAAAAGAATGGACTTGGCGCTGACCAAAGAAGTTTCCACTTCTCAAATGTTGCCAGTAGAAGCAGGCAATGATGTGACCTTCACTATGGAAATATGCAATCAAGGAAATGTGCCAGCCTTTAATGTGCAGGTCGTTGATTATATTCCTACTGGCATGTCACTAAATGATAGTGATTGGACGCCAGGAGGACTACCTACAGAAGCGTTCATAACTATCCCAGACACGATAGAAATTAATACTTGCGAAGAGGTAGACATTACCTTGACGATAAACCCAAGTTTTGCAGGAGATACATTAACTAACTTTTCAGAAATAAGTTATCAAGAATATGATGACGGTACTTTTGCACCAGATATAGATAGTGACACAGATGATGATCCTGGTAATGATGGACCAGTTACTGATGGTGAAACTATGAATGCTAGTGGTGATCAAGATGATCATGATCCAGCAGGTATTCACATCGAGATGCTAGAATGCACAGCAGCAAACAATGGACCAGTATGTCCAGGCACAGCAGTTACTTTGACAGAGACAGGCGGAGAAGCAGTATCATGGAGCTGGAGTGGGCCAGGTGGTTTTACTTCTAGCGTGCAAAGTCCATCTGTCAGCCCAGCTCTGCCTGGAGTCTACACAGTATCAGTTACTGATGTAAATGGATTCATGGAGACGTGTACTACAGAGGTAAGTTTATTACCCGGTATAGAAGTCAATGGATTAGCAAGTGCAGTATCTTGTAATAGTGGCTCGGACGGAAGTATAGATATTAATGTATCAGGAGGTACGGCACCTTATTCTTACGATTGGGATAACGATGGTGCAGAGAATCCAGATAATGACAACCAAGATCTAAGTAATCTTACGGCAGGTACTTATATGGTCACTGTGACAGATGCGTTAGGTTGTTTTGTGACTACAAGTTACACAGTGACAGAACCCACAGCAGTTACCTGTAATGCGTCAAGTACACCAGTCTTATGTAATGGTGAAAGCACGGGTTCGGTGACCGTAAATGCAACTGGGGGTACTTTGCCATATGAATATAGTATCAATGGGGGAGCATGGCAACCAGGAACTTTATTTACTGGCCTTGCTGCAGGTGCTTATAACATCGGTATAAGAGATGCAAATAACTGTGTAGCTATTTGCCAAGTGAGTGTATCAGAACCAACAACATTAAGTTGTACTAATGCGGGTACTGATCTGACGGATTGTATAGTGCAAGATGGCGAAATTACTACAACAGCATCTGGTGGAGTCGCACCTTATACCTACAGTATTAATGGAGGCGCTTTCGTCACTAATAATAATTTTGAAAACTTAATAGCTGGAACACATGTCATCGTAGTCAGGGATGCCAATGGTTGTACAACTAGCTGCGAAGCTACGTTAACTGCACCTTCTATGCCTATGTGTACCATATCGGCATTCACGCATATTGCATGTAATGGAGGAAGCACAGGAAGTATTACTATAACTCCTTCTGGTGGTAATGCACCTTATGAATACAGTTTAGATAATATGACTTACCAGAGTGGCACTACTTTCTCAGGACTCTCTGCTGGTCTCTATCAGATATACATCAGGAATACGAATAGCCCAATGTGTATAAGTATGTGTTCTATGGAATTATTAGAACCAACACTTTTAATTTGTAGTAATACTCACACGGATATAAGTTGTGCAGATGGAAGTGATGGTGCTATCACGATAAATGCGAGTGGTGGTGTGACACCGTATGAATATAGTATCAACGGAGGACCTTGGCAACCTGGAGCTACGTTTACAGGTTTGGTCGCTGGTACGTATACCATTACTACTCGTGATGCAAATAATTGCACACAGATTTGCACGGAGACACTTATGCAGCCAGCTGTTTTGGCCTGTACGCTCTCAAGTACTAATGTTACTTGCAAGGGTACATCTACCGGTACGATTACTGTATTGGCAAGTGGAGGTGTGACTACATATGAATATAGTTTGAATAATGGGCCATGGCAGGTAAGCAACCAATTTACAGATATTCCAGTAGGTGCTCAATCAGTGTCTGTTAGAGATGCTAATGGTTGTATTTCAACTTGCACAGTAACCATCACAGAGCCTGAGTCGCTTACATGCACACTCGGAGGTACTGATATAACGGATTGTATGGTACAAGATGGGACGATCACTGCTATAGGATCAGGGGGTACAGGCCCTTATAACTATGCTATTGATGGAGGTACTTCACAGCCTGAAAGCTTATTTGAAAATCTAGCTGCGGGAACCCACATAGTTTTGATTACTGATGCTAACGGATGCACGAGTACCTGCGAGATGACCTTGACGGCTCCTTCTGCTCCGAGCTGCCAGATCATAGATTTTGAGGACATTGCTTGTAAAGATGGTGATACAGGAAGCATAACAGTTGCTGGGTCAGGAGGCACCGCACCATATGAATTCAGTTTAGATAATATTACTTATCAGAGTTCTAATACTTTTTCTGGATTAGCCGCAGGCATTTACAGCATCTATGTAAGAAATGCTTCTAGCCCGATGTGCGTAAGTACTTGCAGTAAAGAACTAACAGAGCCTACGGAACTGATTTGTCAGCATACTAATACTAATGTTAGTTGCCATGGCGGGTCCGATGCTTCTATTTTAATAAATGCAACTGGTGGGGTAACACCTTATGAGTATAGTTTAGATGGTGGTCCATGGCAACCTGGTTTTGAGTTTAAAGATCTAGAGGCAGGGTCTTATGCAGTTACAGTAAGAGATGCAAATAATTGTACAAGTCTTTGTGAAGTAGTAATTAATGAACCAAGTGCAGTGTCTTGCTCAGTAGTAAGTGCTGATGCATTTTGTTTCGAAACATCTACAGGAATACTTATTGTTTCGGCTACAGGAGGTACTGGAGCGTATGAATATAATGTTGATAACGGGCCTTGGCAAATAAGCAATCAGTTTACTGGTCTACCAGCGGGGAGTTATGTAGTGACGACAAGAGATGAAAATTCATGTACCTCACAATGTAATGCTACTATAGGGGAGCCAGCTCTTTTGGAGTGTAGTCTTGCAGGTACTGATCTAACAGATTGTGATGTAGATGATGGTGCAGTAGTAGTCACGGTCACTGGAGGAACAGGACCTTTCTCATATGCTATTGATGGCGGTGACGCTCAAGCAAGTGCTGATTTCAATGGCTTGATGGCAGGAGGACATACCGTAATGGTGACAGATGCAAATGGTTGCATGACTAGTTGTATGATAACCTTAACCGTACCTACAGCACCTAGTTGTGAGATCACAGCTTTCGAACACATCGCTTGTAAAGGGGATGCGACAGGTAGTATTACGGTATCTGGTTCTGGAGGTAATGCACCTTATGAGTATAGCCTTGATAATACTATCTTCCAGTCTAGTGGAGTATTCAGCGGTCTAGCAGCAGGTGTGCATGTAGTGTACGTGAGAAATGTAAACAGTCCTGATTGTGCTACGCTTTGTTCTATGGAATTGACAGAACCGACGCTACTTATTTGTGATCATGTATCTACTGATGCTAGTTGTAAAGATGGTACAGACGGTACTGCGACGATAAATGCTACAGGCGGTGTGACAGCTTATGAATATAGTTTGGATGGTAGCCCATGGCAGCCAGGTAATACTTTTAGTGGCCTTGCGGCAGGTTCTTACACAGCGACGGTTAGAGATGCTAATGATTGTACGACGACTTGCTCATTCACTATTTCAGAACCGACCTTGCTTGTTTGCGAATTGACCAAGAACGATGTAGTGTGTAATGGAGATGGATCAGGAAGTATTACGACTACGGCTACAGGAGGTGTTTTACCTTATGATTATAGTCTAGATGGCGGACCTTATCAGTCTGGTGGTTCATTCACTAATGTCGCTGGCGGTATGTATACAGTGAGTGTAAGAGATGCTCAGAATTGTATTTCTACTTGCACGATAATTGTAGACGAGCCAGACGCTTTAAACTGTACACTGGAATACGTGAGGCCGGAGACCTGTGCATTTGATGACGGAGAGATATCGATCATTGCTGATGGTGGGGTATTACCTTATACTTTCAGTATTGATGGTGGGTTAACTACTCAGCCAGAAATGATATTCTCAGGCTTGCCACATGGTGAATACACAATAGAAGTTGTAGATGATAATGGCTGTAGTACATCGTGTATAGTCACCGTAGAGCCAAGTTGTTTTGATCTTGCATTAGAAAAAACACTAGTAACTGATCCTCCTTATGTCTACGGACAATATGTAGTATTTGAAATCGAAGTAGAGAATCAAGGAAACATCGATGCAACGGATATAGAGATCACTGATCATATCCCATGCGGATTTTCTTATGAGCCAGGAACATTGATAAACCTAGCTAATGATTGGACTCCTTTACCGACAAGCTTCCCTATGACAACCATAGAAGACTTGGATCAAGGTGAAAAGAAATCAGTACAAATAGAATTAAAAGTAGAAGAGTGTATTGAGCCAGGAGGATATCTTAATATCGCTGAAATATCAGAAGCTGAAGATGATGAAGGAAATGAAATTGACGATGTAGATAGCACACCAGACTTTGATCCTGATAATGATCCAGAATCAGAAGATGATCATGACTCAGAGTTGCTCCCGATCTATGATCCTGCGCTGATCAAAACACTGGCTTCGTCGCCACCATTTAGTTACGGTGCTTCGATAGAGTTTACGATCAAGATATGTAATCAAAACTCTAATGAGATCACGAATGTCAATGTGGTAGATCATATGCCTGCAGGCTATTCTTTTGACGCGGCCTTGAATACGGGTTGGACGCTTCTCGCAGGAAATATTATCACCTATACGCATAGCGCAACAGTACTCAATGGAGGGGACTGTGTAGACATACCTTTATTCTTGACTTTAGAGATGGGTGCAGGTTATGATAACTGGAGAAACGAAGCAGAGATAAATTCATTCACCGATCAGAACGGGAATCCTCAGTTAGATACAGATGCTGATAACGATGCGATCATGGGTAATGATGGTGACATGGAAGACAACCTATCTGATAATACTAATGATGATGAAGATGATAGTGATTATGAAGATATCCAGTTGATAGATTTGGCGTTGGCCAAAACTACAATGGCGGTAGGTCCATTCAGCTATGGCGACTCAGTGACTTTTGATATAGCTGTAATTAATCAAGGAAATGAGGACGCGTATAATATTCTTATAAATGACTTCATACCATGCGGCTTTGAATATCTTGCTAGTAATGATGGGTACTGGAGTTATGACTCAGCGAGTGCGGTAGCTTCTACAACTCTGGCAGGACCAATAGCGCCTGGTATTTCTGATACCATCAGTATCACTTTAGAAGTCCTGCCTTGTTCTGCAGCACCAAATGATGCTTGGACGAATATTTCAGAGTTAGAAAATTGGGAAGATAAGGATGGTCAGCCGTGCCCAGATAAGGATATAGACAGCACAGCTGATACTGATCCTGAAAATGACTCAACTGAAGATAATGTAACTGACAACACTAATGGAGATGAGGATGACAACGATCTAGAGGTAATCGAAGTCTTCGATCTAGCGCAGATCAAGCAAGTGGTAACTGAAGCGCCTTATGCATACGGAGACCTATTAGAATACAAGATCACTTTGATAAATCAAGGAAATGTAACGGCTACCAATGTGACGCTCACGGATCATTTGCCAGCAGGATTTAGTTTTGATAGTGCAGATAATGTAGGATGGGACGAGACGAATGCACCTGCATATGATTATCTAATAGCAGGTCCGATCTTAAGTGGCGATACAGTTCTTGTTCCGATATTTGTAACATTAGAGATGACAACAGGAGGAAGCGAAAATTATACTAACATAGGCGAGATAAGCAGCGCTCAAGATGAAGAAGGTAATCCAGCAGAAGATGCAGATAGCGACCCAGACGATGACCCAGATAACGATGGAGATTCAACCGACAACGCTACCGATGATCCTGATGAAGAAGATGATCATGATCCAGAAATCATAGAAGTAGTTGACTTGGCTTTAGTGAAAACCACTACTGCAACGGGCCCTTTTAAGTATGGTGATCTAGTAACCTTTGATATTGAGATATTCAATCAAGGAAATGTAGATGCGTATGATGTTGTTGTAAATGACTTTATCCCATGTGGATTTAAATGGGTGACAAGTAATGAGCCAGATTGGACACTTACAACTAATGTAGCCAGTACAACTATTAATGGGCCGTTGATGGCTGGAGATAGTATGATAGTAAGTGTTATCCTAGAAGTACAGGCATGTGCATCTGATATAACTAGCTCAATGCAAAAAGCATGGGAGAACATAAGTGAAATAGGCACCTTCAAAGATGAAAATGGAGATGACATCACAGAAGACGATATTGATAGTGAAGCTGATACTAATCCATCTAACGACGATACAGAAGATAATGTAAATGATAATTCTGACGGAGATGAAGATGACAATGACCCTGAGGAGATCAAAGTATTCGATTTAGCTCAGATTAAAAAGATAGTAACTGCTATGCCATATATGTATGGTGATACGATTGAGTATTCTATGTGTGTAGTTAATCAAGGTAATGTTACTGCCACTGATATCATGATCATGGATTACTTGCCAGAAGGTTTAGGTTTTGATGCGACCCTTAATAATGATTGGGTGGAGACCTCTACAGATATTATAGAGCATACGATATCGGGTCCTTTATTAAGAGGAGATACAGTATGTATACCAATATTCTTGACGATAGATATGACTATGGGAGGAGGTACTGATCACACTAACATAAGTGAGATAAGTAGCGCCAATGATGACGAAGGAAACCCAGGCGATGATGCTGATAGTACGGCTGATGATGATCCTGACAACGATGGTGATCTTGTTAATGACAGTTACCATGATGAAGAAGATGATCATGATAATGCAGATCTGATGGTAGTAGATGTGGCACTTGTGAAGACTACAGCGGCTACTGGGCCATTCAACTATGGTAATGAGATAACTTTCGATATAGCAATATTTAACCAAGGTAACATTGACTTATACAATGTAGTAGTGAATGACTTCGTGCCATGTGGATATGAGTGGATAGCAGCCAATAGTCCTACATGGAGTTATGATGCTGCGACACGTATAGCTACAACCATCATTGCTGGTCCTATAACTGCAGGAGATAGTATAGTAGTAAGTAAGAATTTAGCGATAACCAGTTGTGTGGAAGAAGATGCATGGTTAAATGTAGCAGAAGTAGAAAGCTTCCAAGATGAGAGTGGGGAAGATATCACAGAGATGGATGTAGATAGCAAAGCTGACACAGACCCAAATAACGACACAACTACTGATAACATTAAGGATAATACAGACGGTGATGAAGATGACAATGATCTAGAAGAAATAGAAATTTTTGATCTGTCTCAAAACAAGACTTTAGTTACAGAAGGTCCTTATGGCTATGGTGATGTATTAGAGTATAGAGTTTGTGTAGTTAATCAAGGTAATGTTACTGCGCAGAATATTGTAGTGACAGATTATCTACCAATAGGTCTTAGCTTTGATCCTGCTAATAATCTTGATTGGGATGGTACAGACTTGACTGCTCCGATTTATACTTTCACAGAATTGTTAGCACCATTAGATTCTGTTTGTGCGACAATATTTGTAACCGTAGAGGAAACAGTAGGAGGGGCAGATAACTACACGAATACAACAGAAATAACTGACTCAGAGGATGAAGAAGGAGAAGAGAGAGAAGATGCTGATAGTGAAGAAGACGATGATCCTGACAACGATTCTGAAGAAGAAGATGATCACGATGAAGAGCGATTTGATATAGTGGATATCGCTATGAATAAGACCACGCTAGATGATGGACCATTTAGTTATGGTGATGAGATCATCTTTGATATCAAGATCTTTAATCAAGGAAATGTAGATCTACATGATGTTGTAGTCAATGACTTCATTCCTTGTGGTTACGAATACTCATCTAGTAATGATGGTGTTTGGGCTTATGACGGAACTGCCATTGCAGCGACTACGATTACAGGCCCAGTCATAGCTGGAGATAGCATAAGTATTCCGATCACACTGACAATAGTTGCTTGTGTAGAAGCGGATGCATGGAAAAATATCTCGGAGGTAGAATCTTTTAAAGATGAAGACAGTGAAGATATAACAACTGATGATGTAGATTCTGATGGGGATAATGATCCAACTAATGATGGGGAGATGGAAGACAATGCGACAGATGGAGAAAACGATGATGAGGATGATAGCGATTTTGAAACTATTAAAGTGTTTGATCTAGCACAGATCAAGAAGATCGTAACTGTTGCACCTTATATGTATGGAGATACTATCGAGTATTCTATCTGTGTAGTCAATCAAGGAAATGTAACTGCGACTGATATCATGATCATGGATTACTTACCAGAAGGTCTAGGCTTTGAAGCTAGCCTCAATCCAGATTGGACAGAGACATCCACAGATATTATCGAACATACTATTTCTGAACCACTTGGAGGAGCCGATACTGTATGCGTGAATATATTCTTAACCATAGATATGACTATGGGAGGAGGTAATGATCACACTAATATAAGTGAGATAAGTAGTGCTAACGATGATGAAGGAAACCCAGGAGCAGATGCTGATAGTACAGCAGATGATGATCCAGATAATGACGGCGATCTAGTAAATGATAGTTACCATGACGAAGAAGATGATCATGATAATGCTGATCTGATGGTCGTGGATGTAGCACTGATCAAGACTACTACAGCAGAAGGACCATTTAGCTATGGTGATGAGATTACCTTCGGTGTAGAAGTGTTTAATCAAGGGAATATTGACTTGTATAATGTTGTAGTCAATGACTTTGTCCCATGTGGATACGAGTGGGTGGCTGCTAATAGTCCGCTATGGAGTTATGATGTAGCGACAGGGATTGCGACCACTACTGTCGCAGGGCCGATAATGGCAGGAGATAGCATTACCGTAAATAAAGTATTGACGCTTACAAGCTGTGATGAGTTAGATGCATGGACAAACGTAGCAGAAGTAGAAAGCTTCCAAGATGAAAATGAGGAAGACATCACTGATATGGATGTAGATAGTGAAGGCGATACGGATCCTACTAATGACAATACTACAGATGATGTAAATGACAATACCGATGGAGATGAAGATGATAACGATCCTGCGACTATAGACATATTCGATCTTGCATTGGCTAAGACAGTTGTTAGCGAAGGACCATTCAGTTTCGGAGATGTCATAGAGTATAGTATCTGTGTTTATAATGAAGGAAATGTAACTGCTCAGAATATTGTTATTGCAGATCACTTACCAGCCGGCTTTAGTTTTGATCAAACGCTTAATCCTGGTTGGGATGCAGCGGGTGCACCTATGTACACTTACAAAATAGAGAGTACGATTGCTCAGCAAGATTCAATGTGTATTTCGTTCTTTGCAACGCTCGAAGCATCAGATGGTGGAGCTGGTAATTATACTAATGTCGGTGAGATAGTAAGCGCAGAAGATACCGAAGGAGAACCAATAGATGACGTAGATAGCGACCCAGATGATGATCCAGATAATGATCCTGAAGAAGAAGATGATCATGATCCATCAACGATAGATATATTCGATCTAGCAATGATCAAAAAGGTCAGCAATCAGAATCCATCAGTTGGATTTACTGCGGGTGATCTGATCATGTATGATATGATCGTTTACAATCAAGGTAATGTCAATGCTTATAATGTGCAGGTTTGTGATTACATACCAGCAGGCTATAGCTACGATGATTCCTTAAATCCTTTATGGAGTGGAAGTGGACCAGCACCTACAGTTGCATGTACGACTATTGCAGGTCCGATAGTAGCAGGTGATTCAGCTACGGTTACTATTCAGATGGAAATCCTAAACTTAGGTTCTGAAGGCTCAATAGATGATTATAAAAACATTGCAGAAATAGGCGGTGCAGAAAACGAAGATGGAGAACTGCAAGAGGATACAGATAGTACAGCCGATAATGATCCAGACAACGACGGTGATTCCAAAGATGATGAGAAGGACAATGAAGATGGAGATGAAGATGATAGCGATCTAGGCTTACCATTATTCATGGATCTAGCGATGAAGAAAACACTTGCGCAGAACTATGGTCATGTAGCGCCAGGGGATGTGATTACTTACAATCTTACCTTGTATAATCAAGGAACGGTAGATGCGTATAATATTGAAGTGACTGATCATGCAGCGCCTGGAATTACCCTGAGTGGTGCAGATGCTAATGGCTGGAATTCTGCGACAGCGCCAGCTTACACGAATGTAATTACTGGTCCATTGTTAGCTGGAGATAGTATGGTTATCCAAATCGATATGCTAGTAGGTGACTATAAAGCAACTGGAGATTACAAGAACATAGCAGAGATAAGTAACTACGAAAATGAAGATGGCGAAACGCCAAACGATTATGACAGTACATCTGATGATAACCCTGATAATGATGGAGATATGGAGAATGATGCTACTGAAGGAGAGAACGGAGATGAAGATGATAGTGATTATGAAGACTTGACTACTTTCGATCTAGCTATGATCAAGCAAGTGAATACGCCTGGTCCATATCAAACAAGAGACATCATAGAGTTCGTCATCAGTGTCGTGAATCAAGGAAATATACAAGCAACGGATATTGAGATTGCAGATCATGTACCAGTTGGGTATAGCTTTGACCCTGAATTGAATACGTCATGGGATGATGCCCTGGCACCTACCTACTTTACAACTATTGATGGTCCATTATTACCATTCGATACAGCTAAAGTCTCTATCTACTTAGAGGTCGTTTATATAGAAGATGGGACAGATCTGGACTATGTGAATGTAGCTGAGATCAGTGGTGCAAAAGATGTATCAGGCAATCCAGTAGACGATATAGATAGTAATGCTGACGATGATCCAGATAACGACGGAGAACCTATTGATGATACTTATGATGACAAAGATGATGAGGATGATCACGACATAGCGGGTATTCCTTCTACAGGATTACTCCCTCCATGCATCCCTAGTTGTGAGGTGGCATGTTTAGGTCAGCTTAATTTGTCACTTGGTGAGGAGTGTCAATCATTAGTATCTCCATCTATGCTGTTAGCTGGATTAGATAATGCTTGTGATGATCCAGCATTTGCAGATTACTTCAACATTGATTTGAAAGATGAAGCAGGAAATGTGATTCCTGATGGTTTAATAACAGCAGACCTGATAGGGCAATTGATTACTTATTCTATAAGTGTCGTTGACAATGAAGATGATGAGGATGGAACTTGCAACAACACTTGCTGGGGTAATATCCTTGTGGAGTCTAAATTTACGCCTGTCTTAGAATGTGATACAGAGATAGATACGATCAGTTGTATAGAATTAGCAGTATTTGATGGTCCTCCTTTATCGGGGTCTGGGACATCAGGATGTTTTGCAATGGATATTAATATCGAGATACTAAACGAGCAGATCATCGATGTAGATGTATGTGATGGAGACCTAGTGCAAAAAGTAATTAGACAGTATCAAGCAGTAGATGTTTCGGGAGGAAGAAGTAATATATGCAAGCAAGAATTACATGTAACTAAACTGGAGTTTGATTCTATTAAGATTCCAACTATATCTACGCAGACCTTGTCATGCAATGATGACTTTTTGGAAATAGATCTTGATAATTTGACGGCAGGAGTGGTTCCGTTTTATTGCCCAGTTGCAGGTAGTGGATCATCAGCTGCGCCAATACCGCTTTACTCTGCAGAAGGGGTTATATGCAATATGCTCGTTGAGTATACAGATGAAGTAATATTGGATCAACCCTGTAAAAAGCAAGTACTCAGGACCTGGGAGATCAGGCAATGGCACTGCAATGATGAAGACGTCATGATAGTACCACAGATCGTGACGCTTGTAGATAACCAAGCTCCAGAGGTAGTCTGTCCTACAGATACGATACAAGTTAGTACTAGTGGTACAGCATGTACAGCAAAGGTCATTTTGCCTGAGATAGGAGCAATTGACAGCTGCCAGATGGAGGTAGCACACATAGATATGAGTTTCCCTGGAGGCTTTGTAGAAAATCAAAATGGTGGAGCGGTCGAGGGTATCCCTGTAGGATTACATGCAGTGACATACACTGCCTACGATGCGTGTCATAACTATAGCAGTTGTCAGATACATGTGAATGTCGTAGACAACAGCGCACCAGTTATCATATGCGAAAAACATACTCAGGTAAGTATAACTAGCTCAGGTGGAGCTCATGTGCCAGCGAGTGTATTCGATGATGGTAGCTATGATGATTGTGGACAAGTGAAATTAGAAGCTAGGAGAATGAATCTCAGTTGCCAGGCAGACGCTCAGGATAGTACGAGTATAATATTCGGAGATGTAGTTGCATTCTGTTGTGCAGATGTGGGGACTACTCAGATGATAGCACTGAGAGTTACAGATCATAGTGGAAGAGAAAATCAGTGCATGGTAGAAGTTACGGTAGTCGATAAAAATCCACCAGGACTAGTTGCTCCGCCAGATATCACGGTGAGCTGTGAGTTTGTCTTTGACGAAAATGATCTGGGTGTATTTGGGTCGGTAGCTACTACTGAATTTACTAGAGGGCCTATAGTTATCGATGCAGATAGTGTGGCTATTGATGGAGCAGCATTTGACGGTTTGGTTATCGGAGCTTGCGGTGTCGATGTCGCAGACGAAGCAGATATGGGCAATGTAAGCTCATGTGGCACTGGCGTCATCACTCGGGTATTTAGTGTGGTCAAGGATGGCGTAACTTTCTCTGACGAACAAATCATTACCGTAGTGAGTCCAGTACCTTTTGATCCAGCAAGAATCACATGGCCAATGAATACACTTCTATTCAATAAGTGTGATATAACATCTTTACATCCTGATAATTTATTGCCAGGATTTGATAAACCTACTTTCGAAGAAGGAGTTTGTGAGCTGTTAGGGATATCAATTACAGACGAACAGATATTTGATCCAGTTATTGGTAAAGACGCTTGTTTCAAAATGTTTAGGACTTGGTCAATTATCGACTGGTGTAATACGGATGAAAAGACAGGTCAGCCTGCGCGATGGGATTCTATCCAAGTATTAGAGGTAGAGAATAATCTTCCTCCTGTCATTAGCTGCTCTAGCACAGCGGAAGTTTATAATAGCTTTGATACAAATTGTAATCCTGTGGCTGTAAATCTGACGGTAACAGCAGAAGATGAGTGTACACCATCAGATGAATTGAATTGGACTTGGAGTATTGATCTGGGTAAGGATGGAAGTATTGATACATCTGGTAATGGACATAATGTAGTGGCTTCTTACACACCAGGCTTACATCAGATAACTTGGTATGCTGAGGATCTATGTGGTAATACATCTAACCCATGTGTACAAGATTTTGAGATAACCAATGAGAAAGCAGCACCTGCGATTTGTTTAGATCATGTAGTAACAGATCTAGTATTGATGGATACGGATGTTGATGGAATAGTAGACGCAGAGATGATAGAGATCTGGGCTGAAGACGTTATCAAGAAAGATTCTCACCCTTGTGGTCATTCGCTTGATTATAGTTTTGATCAGGCAGGATTGCAGGATAGTATTGTTTTCGATTGCGATGATATCGGGATAACGAAAGTAAATGTCTGGGTTACAGATCTAGTGAATGGTAGTCAAAGTTCATGCTGGGCAGAGATAGAGATCCAAGACAACAATGATCTCGATATTTGTGGAGGGACAACCGAGGGGCTTGATACGAATGCAGATGTTAGTGGATTGATTACCATGGAGTCGGGTGGTCAGGTAGTAGAAGCAGAGGTGAAAATGATAGGTAGTGAATTGCCAAATGTAATGACAGATGCCGGTGGGTTGTATGCATTTGATAATATGCCGATGGGCGGTGACTATTCTGTAGTACCAGAGAAGAACCTAAACTATATCAATGGAGTAAGTACCCTTGATCTTGTGTTAATACAAAAGCATATACTTGGTATCGAGATACTTGATAGTCCATACAAGATCATTGCAGCAGATGTTAATAAGAGTAATAGTATTTCTGCAGCGGATTTAGTACAGTTAAGGAAATTGATACTAGGTGAGATAGATGTCTATAGCAATAATACAAGTTGGAGGTTTATCGATGAGGGTCACACATTTACTAGTAATTCTAATCCTTGGAATACAGCTATTCCAGAAGCATATGATATTACTAACCTAACGGACGATATGACAATAGACTTCGTAGGTGTGAAGGTGGGAGATGTGAGTGATAATGCTAAAGGAGATCAGCTAGTGACAGCTGAAGTGAGAACGAGTTCTGATCCATTAACCTTCAAAGCGAAAGTAGCGTCAGAAGGAAATTATCAGGTAGTCAGTTTTAGTTCAGCAGATTTCAATGACTTAAGTGGGTACCAGATGACGGTCGAGTTCGATGCTGTCAAGTATGAATTTGTACAAATCGAAAACGGAGGAATAGATATTTCTAAAGAGAATATTGGTAAGCGATATGTGGACAGAGGTTTATTCACGATGAGTTGGCACACAGAAGAACCTATTAGTGTGAATAGTAATGAAACACTATTCAAAGCTTACTTTAAGGCTAAAACTGAAGGCTTAGAATCTGTAGTGCTTACGGCGAGTTCGGCAGTCACTGTAGAGGAGGCTTATCTAGACGGAGGAATTACTGATAGGGTAGAGATAGAGATGATTTCTGAATTATTATCCCAGGTTTTTGTGCTCGACCAAAACGAACCAAACCCCTGGAGAGAATCAACTCAGATAGGATTTACAATTCCTGATAATGGAGAGGTGCAATTGAGGTTATTTGATAACACGGGTAAGTTGATCAGAGAGATAACTGATAATTACGGAATAGGGTATAATGAGATAAAAGTTACTAGAGATGTAATTTTATCTCCAGGTATCTACTTATACGAAATACAGTATAAAGATCAGATAGAGCACAAACGAATGATAGTGGTTGATTAATACCATTTAAGTTTGGGAGAGAGACAATGACAGTTTTTATTCGACTAAGAGAAAGGACTGTGCTTTAGTAAAGCACAGCTCTTTTTTAAAGATCAAAGCTATAAAATAGAATTGCTAAACAAGATTAGTTTAGCTTTTGCTATGGGTGTTTGAGAGCCAAGTTCTATAATGAACTTGGCTTTTTTATTTATAAGGATTCTTATTAAGGTTTGTCAACTTTCGGCACTATCGCCTGAATCATACTCTTAGCGATCAATTCATTTAGCTTGGGTATGTCATTCCTAAGTATAGTGCTATAGTCCTTTAATTCCATATCTATTTTTTCTGTTAACTCTTGCTGCACGGTCTTTGACTGAGTAGTAGGAGCGCCATCTGCAATTTGTGACAGAGAGTTCAAGTGAGCTAATTTGTTCGTCAGCTTTATAGGAAAATTTAGCGGGTCTTGTCTACTCTGGTTTTGAGTTTGGTAAAGATTCTTTTCGATGACGGTAAGCGAAGAGTCTATTCGATTTAACTCTGCAATAACATCAGAATGTTCTCCAACTCTTTTTTTGTAATCTCCAAGTTGGCTCTTCAAGTCCCTGATCGTAATGATAGATTCATGCGCCTCATTCAGTTTTTTATTGATAGCAGATTCAAATTCATATTGAGCCTTATAATCTGCAGCAGTAACCACCCCTCTTGGGTCAGGCTTTATACTTAATTTTTGAATGACCTCTTTGTCGCGGTGATTTATTTTTACTTGATAATCACCAGGCATCGCTTTAGGACCGGATAGAGATCCCCACCACATGATCATTCCATCAAATTTCTTGGCATCTGGATATTTAAGATCCCACTCAAAAGTGTTCGATCCTTTTTTAACTTCTATTTGATTTGCTTTCTCTTTAGCCTTACTGTTAAATGATTTGATAAGCTGACCATTACTATCGAGAACCGAGATATGTACCGTATCCTTTTCTTCATCAAAATCATCAATAAAATAATTCACTGCAGCCTTCTCACCACCCATTCTTACAGCATCCGTAGGTTTAAATACAGCAAGCGATTTATCAGTAATTCCTTCATTGATCTGATGCACCAGCGTAAGATCATCGATGATCCAGATGCCCCTTCCTTGTGTCGCAGCTATCAAGTTGTCGTCTTTTATTGTCAGATCCGTCACTGGTACGATTGGTAGATTCTGTTGGAATGGTTTCCAGTTCGCGCCATCATCCATTGATATATACATCCCCGTCTCAGTCCCTGCATACAAGATACCAGGTGTCTTCTTATCACTTCTTATCGCTCTAGTAAAATGTCCTTTGTCTATTCCATTCACGATCTTAGTCCAGGTCTTTCCATAGTCTTTAGTTTTATAAAGGTAAGGTTGAAAGTCTCCTCCCTTGTAAAGCGTCCCTGCCATATAACAACCCGCCTCGTCAAATGGGTCTGGCTCTATACAATTTATCATCAACCATTCTGGAATACCACTAGGTGTTACATTGGTCCAGTTCTTCCCACCGTCTTTAGTCAGATGTATCAGTCCATCGTCAGATCCTGCCCATATCAATCCTTCCTTGAGCGGAGACTCATCTATAGCAAATATGGTGCAGTAGTATTCCACACCAGTATTATCCTGCGTGATAGGACCTCCAGAAGATACTAGTTTAGAGGCTTCATTTCTAGTCAGGTCAGGACTGATGATTTCCCAGCTTTCTCCTTCATTAGTTGTGACATGTAAGTGTTGTGAAGCAGAGTACAACTTCTTCGGGTTATGCTTAGAGAAGAATATCGGGAAGTTCCATTGGAACCTATACTTCATGCCTTCCGCACCATAGCCCATTGGATTATCTGGCCACACATTGATGGCTTTACTGCTATTGTTTTTATGATCTTTTCTAGTTAAAAATCCGCCATAACTTCCACCATATACGATATCATTGTCAGTTGGGTCGATCGCTATATGAGCTGATTCACCACCTGCGGTAGATTCCCAATCACTGTTGCCAGCTACCCCACCTTTACTGTTATGAAAGATCCTAAGCGTGCTATTATCTTGTTGCGCGACATAGATTCTATATGGTATGTGATTATCAGTGGTTACTCTGTAGAATTGAGCAGTAGGCTGATTGTGATAGGTAGTCCATGTCTCACCTCTGTCTATGGATACTTGTGCTCCTCCATCATCACCGATGATCATTCGAGTCGGGTCTTCTGGAGCTATCCATAGGTCATGGTGGTCTCCGTGGGGAGCTCTTTTTGCTTTGAAGGTTACCCCGCCATCTCTGGATTGATGATAATCTACATTTACAACGTAGAGCATATCCTCATCTTGAGTATCTGCATATAATCTTGTGTAGTACCACGCTCTCTGTCTTAGGGCTCTTTGATTATTGATCATCTTCCAAGTCTCTCCTCCATCATCTGATCTATACAACCCGCCGTCTTTATTTTCTATCAGTACCCATACTCTATCTCCATTCACAGGAGATACCGTTACACCAGATATTCCCCAGACTCCTTTAGGCAATCCTTTGTTTGATTTTATCTCTTTCCAGTTATCACCTCCATCCGTACTTTTCCAAAGACTCGATCCTTCACCTCCACTATTCAGTGAGTAAGGAGTACGGTTTACTTTCCAAGTTGTAGCATAGAGATTTCTAGAATTCGTAGGGTCTATGATCAAGTCTACAGCTCCAGCTTCACTGCTGACAAATAATACTTTCTTCCAATTATCTCCACCGTCTGTCGATTTGTAAATCCCTCTTTCGGCATTAGAGCCAAATAGATTTCCTAGTACCGCAGCGTAAACTATATCAGGATTCTTAGGATGTATTCTTACTCTAGGGATGTGTCTAGACTTAGGTAGGCCTTTCGACTCCCAAGTCTTACCGGCATCGACAGATTTCCACATACCATAACCGTAAGACACATTTCCCCTTACCGTTTTCTCACCACCACCTACATAGATCACATTATGATCTGAGTCTGCGACTGCTATACTTCCTATAGATCCTCCGAAAAAGCCATCAGAGATATTCTTCCATGAGTTACCGGTATCATCAGATTTCCAGACACCACCGCCTGTGCTCCCCATGTAGAATAAGTTTGGTTGCCCAGGTACACCTGTGACCGCGCAAGATCTGCCTCCTCTCCATGGTCCTACTTCTCTCCATTGGACAGCATCCAAGAGTTCGTTTGAGTTAGTAGATTTCGTGGTTTTTTGAGCAAAAGTAATGTCAGAAATAAAAAAGCAAATTAATGCTAAGACTAGTAGTTTTTTCATCACAGATTGGTTTAGTTTGCCAAAGCAAAATATTTAAAATTTTGCAATTTGGTTGATATCTAAATTTATGGTAAAAAATTCAATTAAGGTGCGGTATAATGTTCTTAAAAATGGAATTAAGAAATTTGTACCCCCAATAGATTTAAATGGCATCGGAGAGATTATTATTGAAGAGATAGATTTTCAGAATAATCAAGGAGTCTTAACTGTGGATGTAATAACATCTGGTACCGTCAGTGGAGAAGTGCAAGTAACCGGTGAAATAGTACTCAACGAGGCAAAGGATAAGATCAAGCTAGATGTTGTTGACATTAAGTTCGTAAAATTGCCATTTGCCCTAAAGTTTACAGCTGGTTTACTTAAGCAAAAAATAATAGGAATGTTAGAATCTAGAGCAATGATATCTGACCAACAATTATTGGGAATTATTAATAATGGTGCTATTAATTTATTGAAGGACTTAGAAGAGCAAAAAGGATTAGCTGCGCAATTAAATTTCCAAGACTTAAATTTTATCTATGTTCTCACAGATGATGAGGGCATAGAGATTTGTACAGAACTCACAATAGAACCAAGAATAGAAATTCTAAGAATACCCTAAGGATAAAACCTTTATAAGCGAAATAGTTTATATCGTTCTAATTTCTTGAGCCAGATTCTCGTACTTGTATACTAGCACGTAATCTTTTAGTTTAAACTAAATTCTGATACTTGCACTTGATACTTGCACTTGATACTTGCACTTGATACTTGCACTTGATACTTGCACTTAATACTTGCACTTAATACTTGCACTTGATACTTGCACTTGATACTT
>ENA-ORXT01002002-ORXT01002002.1-marine-metagenome-genome-assembly--contig:-NODE-2002-length-25660-cov-7.893406_pt1 | contig 25660 bp, 14 predicted proteins | sample MGYA00237868_ERZ511482 | MGnify/ENA metagenome assembly ERZ511482
GACGCCATCTCCGACGGTCCCGATGAGGTCTACGCGTACCCGGACGGCGGGTTGTCGACCACGAACCGCTTCCGTGGCGGTGACACCGTCGACGGTCTGACCGGTGTGATGCACTGGAGCTTCGCCGGCTCGAGCGGCACCGACGCCTGGCGCGTTCGGCCGATCGACGGTGTCGTCACCACCTTCACGGCAGCCAACCCGGCGCCGACACTGCCCGACGTCGGGGGCACGCTGACGGTGGCCAGCTTCAACGTGTTGAACTACTTCGCCACCATCGACACCGGCGATTCGATCTGCGGACCGAACGCCGACCAGGGCTGTCGCGGCGCCGACAGCGTCAACGAACTCGAACAGCAGCGCACGAAGATCGTTGCCGCACTCGCCGAGATGGACGCTGACGTGATCGGCCTCATCGAGCTCGAGAACGACATCGACGACGCATCGATCGCGGACCTCGCCTCGGGTCTGAACGACCTGACATCAGCGGGCACATACGACTACATCGCGACCGGCTCCATCGGTGGTGATGCCATCAAGGTCGGCTACATCTACAAGCCGGGCACCGTCACGCCGGCAGGCGATTTCGTCGTCCTCGACTCCTCGGTCGACCCGACCTTTATCGACACCGAGAACCGCCCGGTCCTCATCCAGACCTTCGACGAGAACAGCAGTGGTGAACGTTTCACCGTGGCGGTCAATCACCTGAAGTCGAAGGGCTCGCCGTGCGACGACCTGGGCGACCCGGACCTCGGCGATGGCCAGGCCAACTGCTCCCAGACCCGAACTGCTGCTGCTTCCGCGCTGGCCAGCTACCTGGCGACCGACCCGACCGGGAGCGGCGACCCCGACACGCTGATCATCGGCGACCTCAACTCCTACGCCCTGGAGGACCCGATCACCGCACTCACCGGGGTCGGCTACACCGACCTGCTCAACGAATTCGGTGGCGCCGACGCGTATAGCTACGTCTTCGACGGTCAGCTCGGCTACCTGGACCACGCACTCGCGAACGCCGAACTTCTCGACCAGGTCAGCGGAACCGCAGCGTGGACGATCAACGCCGACGAGATCCCGCTGTTCGACTACAACGATGATGTCGCCGACTCGGGGGAGCAGTCATTCGAGCGGGAGTCCAGCACGCTCCCGCTGTACGCGCCCGACGCAGCACGGTCGTCCGATCACGACCCGGTGCTCATCGGTCTGGCGCTGAGCTCAGCGCCGCCTGTACCGATGTGTGCCGGGCAGATCGCCACGATCATCGGCACACCCGGCGACGACTTGATCTTCGGAACCCGTCGAGCTGACGTCATCATCACCTTCGGCGGCGACGACCTCGTCTTCTCGGGCGGCGGCAGGGATCTCATCTGCTCAGGCGACGGCCATGACCTCGTGTTCTCCGGAAATGGCAGCGACACCATCGACGCCGGTGCGGGCAACGACGTCGTGTTCAGCGGCAACGGCAGGGACGTCGTGAACGCCGGTGCGGGCAACGACGTCGTGATCGCTGGTCGCGGCGCCGACACCGTCGATGGCGGTGCCGGGAACGACCGCATCTACGGCAACAGCGGCAAGGATCGTCTCGAAGGCGGCGATGGGGTCGACCGCGTCAGCGGCGGGTCCGGGCGCGATACTTGCACCGGTGCCGAGACGGCAATCTCCTGCGAACACTGACGACAGAAACGACTGACGATGATCATCCACTCCAGCCCACTGCCCGACGTCGAGATCCCGGACGTCTCCATCACCGCACACGTACTGCGCAAGGTGAACGAACTCGCTGACCAGGTGGCGATTCGCGACGCAGCGGGTACCAGTTCCTACACCTTTGCCCAGCTCAGCGATGCCATACATTCCCTCGCAGGCGGGCTCTCCGAGCGCGATATCGGTCCCGGCAAGGTCGTTGGGCTGATGGCGCCGAACCTGCCCGATTACGCCGTCGTGTTCCATGGCGTCGCTGTCGCAGGCGGCGCGGTGACCACGATCAACCCGACCTACGGGGTCGGCGAAGTCCGCCATCAACTCCAAGACGCCGGGGCCTCCGTGCTGTTCACGGTGCCGATGTTCGTCGAGACAGCGCTCCAGGTAATCGAAGGCACCGACGTCGTCGATGTCATCGTGATCGGTGCATCCAGCGACGCAGCTCCGGCCGGGACCACCGCCATGGCCGAGGTGTTCGGTGATCCGATCGAGCAGGTCGCCGTCGACTTCGCCTCCCACACCGTCGTGCTCCCGTACTCCTCAGGCACGACCGGCCTGCCGAAGGGCGTCATGCTCACCCATCGCAACCTCGTTGCCAACATCGAGCAGTGTCTGCACGCCATCAAGTACACCGACGACGAAGTGGCGCTCGCGGCACTGCCCTTCTTCCACATCTACGGGATGCAGGTGCTGATGAACGGCCTGCTCGCGAATGGGGTGATGACCGTCACGATGCCGCGCTTCGACATGGTCGAAGCACTCGGTTCCGTCCAGGAACTCAAGATCACTCGCTTCTTCGCTGTGCCGCCGATCATCCTCGGGCTCGCCAAGCACCCGATCGTCGATCAGTACGACATGTCGTCGGTCCGTCAGATCTTCTCGGGTGCAGCGCCGCTCGGAGCCGAGCTGGCGTCCGAGGCAGGCGCCCGTCTCGACTGTGAAGTCGTCCAGGGCTTCGGCATGACCGAGCTGTCACCGGTCAGTCATTGCACGGTCGAAGGTGACTATCGCCCCGGTACGAGCGGCGTCACCGTGTCGAACACCGAGAGCCGCGTCGTCGACCCCGACACCGGAGAAGATCAAGGCGTCGGCGGTCGTGGTGAGCTCTGGGTGCGCGGCCCGCAGGTGATGACCGGCTACCTCAACAACGAAGCAGCCACTGCAGAAACAATCGACGCCGACGGCTGGCTGCGCACCGGCGACGTCGCAATCATCGACGAACACGGCCACATGACGATCGTCGACCGCCTCAAGGAACTGATCAAGTTCAAGGGCTTCCAGGTCGCTCCCGCCGAGCTCGAAGCGCTGCTGATCACGCATCCCAAGGTCGCCGACGTCGCCGTGATCGGCGTGCCCGACGACGAAGCGGGCGAGGTCCCCAAGGCATTCATCGCACCTGTCGAAGGCGAGAGCATCACGCTCGCCGAAGTCCAGGCTCTCGTGAGCGAGCACCTGGTGAGTTACAAGCAGGTGCAGCAGCTCGAAGTCGTCGACGCCATCCCCAAGAGCGCTGCAGGCAAGATCCTGCGCAAGGAATTGCGCGGTCGCTGAGCACGTCGGGCAGACGCATCTCTCGCGGGCGCAGCGGATTCTCGCTGTCGTGCAAGCGTGGAGGGTCAGGCGCCGGCTGACTTGTGGTCGATCTTGGTGACGGTTCCGCTGCCGGCGTGGACCTCCACGAGGTCGCCGGTCGCGATGCGACGCGTCGCTCCGCTGACGTTGGTGACTGCCGGCACGCCGAGCTCGCGCACGAGAATCGAGCCGTGCGACAGGTCGCCGCCGATCTCGACGACGACCGCTGCGACCTGACCGATCGTCGAGATCCATCCGGCGTCGATCGAACGAGCGACCAGCACCGTCGAGGCGCGATCGAAGCCCTCGGGCAGGCGGCCAGCGGGCTCGTCGAGCACCCAGGCGCGACCGGTGATCGAACCAGCGGTCAACGGGAGCCCGCTGATCGTGCCGCCCTCGTCTGCGCGACCCCCATCTGCGCCTCCCTCGTGAAGGGACGACCACTTCGACGGATCATCGAATCGACCGACCACGTGAGGGACGTCGACGTCGGCCAACGCGGCCCGTTCGGCGGCACGTGCTGCCCAGAATGCTGTGCCGGGGATCCAACCGTCGTCGAGACGGCGGCCTTCGTCAGCAGTGAGCGACCAGAGATCGTCGACCGAGCGGAGCTGTCCCCGGGACACGGCGTCGGTTGCGAGCGCGACCAGTGAGTCGCGGAGGAAGCCGAAGCTCCGCATGGCCTCGTGTCGGAGCAGTTCGCGTGCTGCGAGCGGCTGCGACGCAATCAGCCAGATGGGCCACGTGACGGCACCGAGCACCGTGCGGCGCGGCAGGTTCGACCCGGTCGTCGGGACAGCGTCAGCCGCGACACCGGGCGGATTGCTCGCTGGGTCGTCTGCTGGGTCGTTTGCTGGCTCGTCTGCAGTGAGGAGGCTGGGATCATCGCGATGTCGAGGTCGGGCGATGTCGCTTTCGTAGATGCCGCGGTGCCCGAAGTCGGCCAGAAATCGCTCCAGCGTCGATGCGCGCTCTGGGCCCGGGGCCTCTGCAATCGCCTGGCGTTGCGTCGCCAGTTCGGCGGTGATCGTGCGATGACGAGCAGCGTGCTCGTACAGCGTGCCAGCACGGCGGAGCGCGGACAGCGGTGGCCCGATCGCTGACGACAGGGGAAACATGCCGGTCACGAGCGCCACGTAGGAGCGGTGCAGATCGTCGAGTGCAACGGTGAACGTCGGCGCCGGCGACGCCCCGATGGTGGCTGCCCGACGGCGGTTGCGAGCGGCGAAGACCACCGCCATGATCTGCGCCCATCCGAGCCGGAGCAGCGACGGCGACCGGCGGACGACTCTGGAAACCGAGCCCGGGTACTCGGCGCGATGTCCGCCGCCGATCGACTCTGCGACGAGCCTCGTCGGCAGTCCGAGGTGGCGCATCATGTCTTCGAGGAGCGACAGGTTGATCATCGGGCGGCCATGGATGACGTGGAGGAAGTCCCGGGTGCCCGGCAGCCCGGGCACCCGCTTGCGGTACCAGTCGAAGAGGTCCGGGCCCGCCTCGGCGATGATGCTGGTCATCAGGTGTGACGGGAGCTCTGGGAGAATTTCGGCATGGTTGGCTGCCGTCAGCGTCTCGTTCCGGAGTGGTGCTGCGCTGATCGGCCGGATCTGGATCAGCCAGCAGATCTCGCCGTCGTCGGCCCACTCGATGTCCCATGACTCGTCGCCGAATTCGGCACGGACTGCGCGCAGGAGGCGTTGAAGTCGTGTCTGCCATCCGTCGGCAGCGGCTTCGAGGCGGGGCAGTTCGAGGCGATCACCGGCGACTTCACCGCTGACGAGTCGGTCGGCCACGCCCTCGGCGACGTTGACGAGATCGTCGTACGTGCCGTCTTCGGAGAACGCCACGCCCGACCGCTCGGCACGGACCATTCGGAGAACGAGTACGTCACGCCGGAACATGGCGTCGTGGCGGTCGGCCGACTCGCGAACGGTTGCGACTGCTGCTGCGATCTCGTCCGGGGCGACGTCGAGCACGCTGGTGAACCAGCCTGCCATGCTCGCAGCCGCACCATCTTCGGCGCCGAACGCCGACCGCACCGCGACGGGTTGGCCTTCCCACTCGATGGCGGCTGGTACGACCCCATCGGGAACGACGAATCCGGCGGGCACAGCAATCCCTGCGTGGAGCGCCCGGTCGAGCAGGGCGGCCTTCGGAGGAACACCAGCGGCCACCATGGATCCTGAGCCGAGCGCGATCGTTCCTGTTGGTAGGGCGCTGGTGCTGGTGCTGGTGCTGGGGGTCGCTGCGGCGGTGCCCGCTTTGCCCGGAATGAAGCGCCGCGCTACGCGATCAGCGCATCGCAAGTTCGTCAGCCAGGTCGGCAACGACACGGGCGTACTCCTCGGGTTGTTCGAGCATCGGGAAGTGGTCCCACCCTGGCTCGATGACGGTGCGGGCCTCAGGAACCTTCGCCGCAAAGCCGGCAGTCTGGCCCGCCTTGAGCACGCGATCGTGTTCGCCCCAGAGCAACACCGTGGGGACGCCGGCCACGGGGGCGAGCCCGGTGAACCACTCGACGTCGATGATCTCGAACATCTGCCCGAACGACGCGCAGTTGCGATAGCCCTCGAAGAACGCATCGGTGTCGGCCTTGGGGGCCCCGTTCGGGAACGTGAGTTGACGCCACAGCGGCCGGGTCAACTTCGCCGACAGCAACCGCCGCGCCAGCTCGCGGACGGGTCGAGTGGACATCACCCGCGGGATCAGTCGAGTGTCGAGGTCAGCGCCGACCGGGGCGTGAAGGATGAGGCCATCCATCGACCCAGGTCGTCTGCTCGCCAGGTCGAGCGCGATCGAGCCGCCGATGCCATGTCCGAGCACGATCGGCCGAGGTGCCTCAAGAAGCTCGTTCTCGCCGATGCGATCGAGGAGGTCTGCGAGGTGATCGGCATAGTCACTCACCGAGCTCAGGTTCGGGTCGACCGGCACGCCGTTGAAGCCCGGGAGGTCGATCGCCTCGAAACGCACGCCGGCCGGCAAGTGCTGGGCGACGCGAGCGAATCGCGTGCTGCCTCCGCCGTTTCCGTGGACGGCGACGATGGTGCGGGGTCGATGGTCCATAGGGTGGTCATCATGCACCCGTCGCAGCGGGAATCCGACGGCGGGCTGAGCGCAATCTGCCACTGCGGGCAGATCACCGCCAGACTGGGCAGGTGTCCAAGACCCGCTTCACCACTTCCGACCTCTCCGGTGCCGATCCGTACAAGCTCGCCACCGGGCTGATCGTGCCGCGTCCGATCGGCTGGATCGGAACCATCTCGCAGGACGGCGTACCCAACCTCGCCCCCTACTCGTTCTTCAACGGAGTGAGTGCAACGCCACCGATGTTCGTGTTCGCGCCCGGGCGCAGTGTCCGTCGTGACACGCTTGCCAACGTCCGGGACATCGGCGAGTTCACGATCAACATCGTCACTGCCGAAGTCGTCGAAGCAATGAACGCCACAGCAGCGAGCCACGACGCCGAGGTCGACGAGTTCGCCGAGGCGGGCCTCACCGCCGTGCCGTCGTGCGCCATCCGTCCGCCGATGGTGGGGGAGTGCAAGGCGAACATCGAGTGCGTTGTCGTCGACATCGTCGACATCGGGCACTCCGATCACGGCAACAGTCTCGTGATCGGTGAAGCAGTCGAGTTTCATGTCGATGAATCTCTGCTCGACGGCACCCGTGTCGACCAGGCGGCTCTGCGCGCGGTTGGTCGCCATGCCGGCAACACGTACAGCCACGCCACCGACCTCTTCGACATCGCCCGCCCGGACTGAAGATCTCAGCCCGGCGTGCGAAGTGGGAACTGATCAGCGAAACTGTTGTCATGCAGATCACGAGTCTGGCCAAGGTGGCCCAGCGGACGAAGAAGATATTCCGTTCCGTCGCGTTGGGTGGACTGATCGGCGTTCTGACGCCCGTTTGGTTCGTGACCGAACTGGTGGCTCGAGCGCGTTCGTCACGGCGTGTCGGTGTGACCACCGAGATCGGCAAGGTCCGGGTGGACGACATCGACCTCGCCGACCTCGTCGCCGGTGACCGTCCCGTCATCGTGCAAGGTTTGGATTCGCTCATTCCGTTCGATCATCGCCCTGATCTCGCCGGCCTTCGAGCAATTGCCGCCGAGGAGGGCGCGACGTTTCCCGTCAAGGTGCACCAAGGCGATCGGCCCTACTTCCTGTACGTCGGTGACTATGGATCCGAACTGGTTCGCACCGAAAAGATGTCGCTCGACCAGTTCCTCGATCACATGTTCGTATCGCCGCCCACCGACGGTACGTGCACGTACCGGCTGTTCGGAACCAAGACGATCAACGGTCGAATTGCTCACTTGATCGACGAGATGGCGACAACACTCGGGGCATTGACCGACCGGACCCCCGACCGCAATGCGAGCGGGGTGTGGATCGGCTCTGCCGGAGTGGTCACGCCGATGCACCATGACGCCTGGACCGGACTGTTGTTCCAGTTCGAGGGTTCGAAGCGGGTTCGGATGTTCGCCCCGTCGGACCGGCCGAACCTGCACCTGTCCTCACCATTCAAACCGACGTCGCGTTGGAGCGAGCTGCCTCCCCGCTCCCACGAAGCCGACCCGGCGGTGTTCGGCCGCTTCGAGCGTGCCAACCCCTTCGTGGCACAGCTCGATGCAGGTGAGGCACTCTTCATCCCGCCGTACTGGATGCACGAAGTCGAAGCCCTCGAACCGAACGTGAGCATTCCGTTCCGGTTCGGAACCCGGCCCGTCGACTACATGAACCCCGGCTTCCTTCGACCAGCAGTCGAGGTGTTCCACTCCAAGTACCTCGCTGGCAGCGCAGCCAGCTGACCGAACCGCCCATGGAGCCTGAGCGACCCGCCACGACATCGGCGCGCGGGCTCGGATACCTCGCCGGGTTGGACGGGCTGCGTGGCGTGGCCGTGTCGGCGGTGTTCCTCTTCCATGCCGGCGTGCTCGACGGAGGATTCCTCGGCGTCGACGTCTTCTTCGTCATCTCCGGGTTCCTGATCACCGCTCTGGCGATCGGCGAGGTCGAACGAACCGGGCGGTTGCGCCTCGGTGCGTTCTGGGCTCGCCGAGCGCGGCGGCTGCTCCCTGCCATGTTCGCACTCTGTGGCGCGGCCGTGCTCCACGCTGCCCTCCTCCCGCAGTCACCCAATCGGTTGGGCCGCGAGGTGATCTCGACGCTCGCCTATCTCGCGAACTGGGCGCGCCTCGAAGATGGCTACGAGTACTTTGCGGCGTACTCCGAACCGTCACTGCTGGAGCACACCTGGTCGTTGGCCGTCGAGGAGCAGTTCTACGTGGTGTGGCCGCTGGTGGTCGTCGGTGCAGCGTGGTGTGCGGCGCGGGCGGGGTGGTCGCTGCGAGTCGTGATCGGGATAACCGCTGTCGGAGCGGGAATCGCCTCGGTGGTGATGTCCTGGTGGCTGCTGTCCGGGCCGTCACCGAGCCTGAATCGCCTCTACCTGGGAACCGACACCCGCGCTGTCGGGTTGGCCGTCGGCTGCGTTCTCGGCTGTGTTCTCGGACGCGGGCACAGGACGGCGAAACGTCGGGTCGGTTCCACCGAGACGGTCGGTGCGTTCGCAGGCCTCGCCCTGCTCGCCGCCTTGATGTTGTCCGCCGATGGTTCCGAAGAGTGGCTGTATCGCTACGGGTTCGGCATGAGTGCTCTTGCCTCGGTGGCGGTCGTCGCTGCAGTGTCCGGGGACGGCAGCTTGGGTCGACTGTTCGGAATCAGCCCGCTCGCCCGGCTCGGTCGCGTGTCCTACGGGGTCTACCTCTGGCACTGGCCCGTCATCGTCGTGCTCGACACCGAGGCCACCGGCCTGTCCGGGTTGTCGATCGGTGCGCTGTGGATTCTCGTGACAGCACTCCTCACCATCGCATCGTGGGTGCTCATCGAGCGACCCGCTCCGCTCCCGACCGTGCGGCATCCGAACCGTGTGTTGACCTACGGCGCTGTCTGCTTGGCGATCGGTGCTGCCGGGTTGGTGGTGCCGCGTCTCGTCACCGTGTCATCGGAGCCGGTCGTGGCTCCAGTACAACTGGACGCACGGGCCGAGCAAGCCCCCGACGCCGACGTCGAACCCATCGCAACAGCTGCTGAGGCCGGCCCCTCGACAGAAAGCCCGGTGGTCGACGGATCGAGCACGACGACATCTGACGATGCGCGAGACGACGCTCGATCCGCTGAGCCAGTGGTGCCGAACGACCGTCCACTGCGGATGCTGATCATCGGTGACTCGATTGCCGAATCGCTCGGTGCGTCGCCCGAACCGGTCCTGCGGGTCGACGGGATCGACGTCGCCACGACCAATCGCAGCATCATCGCGTGCCCTGTGACCTGGATCGGCCAGTGGGCCTTCGACGATGGGCGTCTCATTGCCGACCCGCCCGCCTGCGACGGCGAGGACCGCTTCGAGCAGTTCGTTGCCGAGACCGACCCGGACCTCGTGCTCTTCATGTTCGGTTGGCCTGGGACCATCGCCGGCCGCGAACTGCCCGACGGGACCGTCGTGGACCCGTGCGAAGCCGCCTTCGACGAGCAGTTCGCTGATGAGTTGGCGAAGCTGGTCGTGCGTCTCGGAGCCGGGCGCACTTCGGTCGTCGCCACGGTGGCACCGCCGACCGAGTACCGGAACCCGGCGCAGTCCGACCGGCCGGAATGCCTGAACCGGGTGATCCGGGCCGGCGACTACCCCGTGTATGAATTCGGCGAATGGCTGTGCCCTTCGAGGGACTGCACGGCGGCTGAGCCGCTCCTGCGTGACACGATCCACTTCGCAGGAACCCCGGAAGTTCAAATGGTGATCTGGCCGGCGATCCTGTCGGACGTGCTCGATGCAGCGGGGTACCGGACATGACCCGAGACGACGCACGGCAACCGACGCACGGCCAGCAGCAACTCATCGAGGGCGTCTACCGGCACCGTCTGGCCGAACACGCCAAGGCCGTGCTCGATGACCCGTCGAGTGCGCAGTCGGACCGGTCGGGTGCGCTCCAGGCAATCGACACCTGCGCCAAGATCGAGCAACGGCTCCGAGCCGACGAACACGACCTGGTCGAGGTGCTCGCAGCCGCAGGCGTACGTGGCGTGGCAGTGCTCGCTCCGGTCGACCGGCAGTATCACACGATTCGAATCACGGTCGATGACGTGGCCGCTGCGGAACTCGCCGCAACAGCCCTCGAACTCGTCGGGTTCGTGGCGTGGGAACAGTGGCATGGGGCGGCGCGACGATCGTTCCTGCACCATGGAACCGAACTGACCGTTGCTCGAACCGCCGACGTCACCACCGTGGTTCGCATCACCTGGGCTGCGAGCCGAGGCAGATCGCGTCTGGCTCGCATCGTCACGCCGACAGCGGGGGATTGGTCGATGGTGCAACTGCCTCCGCTGGCGTGGCGTGGGTACTCGGCGGTGCGTCTCATGCGTCTCGTCGCCGAACGGCTGCATCTGCGTCGTCGGAACGAGAACAGTCTCGGACCGTTCCTGTCGACGCCTGACTCGTTGTTGTCATCGCTCCTCGAGTTCGCTGACGTGGACAGCGACGACACGGTGGTCGACCTCGGTTGCGGTGACGGCCGCATCGTGGTCCGGGCAGCCGAACTCACGCAGTGCAGCGGGGTCGGCGTCGAGAGCGCTCCGTCGCTGGTGAGCGCAGCGCGCGAACGGGCGGCATCAGCGGGCGTTGCCGACCGTGTCACCATCGAGCAGGCCGACGCTCGCGACATTGACCTCGACGCAGCCTCGGTGGTCTTCATGTTCCTGCCGATCGACGTGGTCGCCGACATCATCGAGGCGACGCTCTCCAAGATGCGCACGGGTGCCGTGCTCGTGGTCCACGAGCAGAGCCGTCTGCCCGTCGATTTTCCTGTCATCCCGACTCGGTCGCTGGTCCTGGCCGACGGCGCCGTGACGGTCGCCCATCGCTTCGTCGCCTGATCACGGTTGCTCCCGTTGATTCGTCAGGCGTCGACCAGCCTGGAGGGCTGCGCGTCGACCGGTTCGTCGACGTCGGCCCGTGTCGCCACCGCCATGAGCTCGCCGCGCTGCTTGGCTCGGTACCAGACCGCCGTGGCGACCAAGTAGCCGGCAGCGACAACGATGGCCGATCGGGGCCACCGCAGCAGCGGATCGATGAGATCGTTCACACGCAGGTCGTAGTCGAAGATCCGCTCGGTGGCCCACGCGAGTGCAACGATCGCCAACGCCAACGACCCGGCGTGCATCGCCGGGAGGTAGTAGCGGGTCCGACGGACGATGAAGAGCATCGGGAAGATCATCAAGATAATGGCGGCCTGGCCGAGTTCGACGCCGATGTTGAACCCCAACAGCGACGGGACACGTCGGCTCCGGTCCAGCCCGAGTTCGGCCAGCAACCCGGCGAACCCGAAGCCGTGGAAGAGGCCGAATGCGAATGCGAGCACCCACTCCTTGTTGACGAAGATCGGACGGATGTTGTGGAGCGCTGCAGCAGCGATCGACAGTGCGATGATCGTCTCGACGAGTCGGGAACTGAGTTCGATGATCCCCAGCCCGCCGAGTGCGAGCGTGATCGAGTGGGCGAGGGTGAACATCGTGACGATCTTCAGGACTCGCCACAGCGTTGACCCGAAACCGGCAGACGGAACCCAAGCGGCTGTGTCAGAGCCTTGTCGTCGTCCGAACACCAGCACCGACGGCAGGACGAGCGCGAACACGAAGAGGATGTGGTCGGTGCCGATTCGGATGTGCTCGGCGCCCAGGCCGATCACGCCGACCATGCCCTTTGCCCACGAGGTGTCGTCGAGGTCGACGACCTTGTCGGCGTCGCCGCTGCTGAAACGCAGGAACGTCCCACTCTCGTTGTTGAACGTGCCGCTCGCCCAGTCGGTGGCGATCAGCAGGAATGCGTCGCGGTCCGAATTGTTCTCGACGATGCCGTCGTAGACGACCCGAAACGTGCGTGGGGGAGGATCGAACGAGCGGATGACTTCGAAGTCGAAGATCGCGTAGGACCGTCCTTCGAGGTCGAGGAGTTCGATGTCGCCGAACTCGTAGTCCCAGAAGTCGGTCGAGTCTGCTGGGCCGATGGCGAGGTGGTCTCGGGTGTAGGCCTGGATGGTGGCAGCGTTCTGCTCGAGGAGTTCGAGGGTGTCGTCGGCGTCGGGAGCGATGGAGAGCCCGGTGGCCGCGTTGAGATCAGTTATCGGATACTCGACCCGACCGGCGATCGCCGTGTCGAAGATCTCGAGATAGACGTAGCTCTGATTGCCGGTGTGAGCCTGGGTGGGAGCGGCACTCGGCGCAAGTGCGATGGCCACGATCGCGAGCACCGTGATGAGTCGGCCGATCAGGTGGGCGCGCTGTGCAGTGCCGTTCATGAACCGACCCCCAGCAGGCGTGCAACGATGTTGCGTTGGATGTCAGAGGTGCCGGAGTACACGAGGCCGCCGATGGCATCTCGAAGATTTCGTTCGACCCCGAACTCCGAGACGTAGCCCTTGGCTCCGTGGAGGTCGGCGGCAGCCATTGCGCCGGCCACACCGGCTTCGCTGGCCACGAGTTTCGCCAGCGCGGCGGACATCGTGAATCCGGTACCGCTCACGTAGGCGAGCGCAGCGCGATAGACGAACAGCCGGGCGGTTTCGTGCTCGCGCTTCATCTCGGCGATCCGATGGGCCACAGCCTGATGCCTGCTGATCGGTTGACCCCCCTGGGTGCGCGCGTGCGTGTAGGCGATTGCTTCGTCGAGTTGCCGTTGCATCGTGCCGACCTGCGTCGCGAAGACGAAGGCACGTTCGATCTGGAGCACGGAGTTGAAGATGCTGGCACCGGCGCCGACTCGCCCGAGCACGGCCGATGCTGGCACGTGTACATCGGTGTAGCGCAGGTCGCCGAAGGGCGTGGTCCGCATCCCCATCTTGTCGCGATTGCCGACCCGCTCGACACCGGAGGTTGCAGTCGGAACGACGAATGCGCTGATCCCCCATGTTCCTGCGTCTGGATCGGTGATCGCGAAGACGATGCTGACGTCGCAGATGGACCCGAAGGTGATGTACGCCTTGTGGCCGTTGAGGACGTAGCCGCCGTCAGCAGCCTCGACGGCGGTCGTCTCCATTGCGTAGGCGTCGGAGCCCGAGTTCGGTTCGGTCATCGCGAAGGCGCCGAACACCTCGCCGCGCAGCATTGGTCCGAGCCAGGTGTCGCGTTGGTCAGCGGAGCCGTGCTCGGCGAGTGCGATCTGCGTGCTGAGCACCTGGCTGGCAATCGCGTACGCCAGCCCGTTGTCGCGGCAGCCGTGGCCGAGACCCTCGAGTGTGAGGAGCGCGTTCGCGACCGTGCCCCCGTTCCCCCCGGAGGCTGGTGGTACGAACAGTCTGAAGATTCCTCGGTCAGCGCAGCGTTGCCAATCTGCTCGGGCGAACGTCGATTGTTGGTCGGCGTCGATCCGGTCATCGGTCGCCAGTACCGACGCCGCCCACGTCGAGGTGTCGACCTTGGTGGGGTGGTCCGGATCGGCAATCGCGAGCGCCAAACCGAGCAACTCGGCCTGGGTCGTATCAGTTGTGTCCATTGCGTTCGAGTCGGTGGCGTTCGAGTCGGTGGCGTTCGAGTCGGTGGCGCTCATGTCAGGCATTGCCATCCGGTCGGAGCCGCATGCGGCCGAACTCATCGACATCTTTCCATTCGTCCTGGAAGTCCTCGTTGTTCCACTGACCGAGGCCGGGGTAGAAGACACGGCTTCCACCGTGCCCGGTGAACTGGTCGCCGTTCCAACGTGGGTCGGCGGGCTCGTCGTTGCGTTGATATCTGCTGTCCGATGACAGACGGCACCGGTTGACCGGCGACTGATTGTCGAGTGCACCGTGCAAGGTGTGCATGCCGAACATCAGGGCATCACCGGGCTCGAAGTCCGTGGTGAGCCAACGGGTGCCGTACCGCTGCTGGACGTTGATCGGGTCGTCGTCCAACCAGGCCAAGCCGTCGAGGTCTGCATCACTTTCGAGATAGCCATCGTGGAGTGCGTCAGAGCGGTGACTGTTCTCCAGCACGATCAAAGCGCCCTCGTGTCGGTGCACGCGCCCGAGTGGAATCCAGCTCGAGAAAATGCGGTTGGTCCCTCTGTTCATGTAGGGGCCGTCACAGTGGAAGCCGCATCCTTCGCCCGGCCGGACGAATCGGGGCCAACGCATGTCGAACACTTTCACGTCCGCCTCGAGCAGACCGGTGTGGACCTGGAGGACTTCGGGCCCGTCGGTGACTCGTCGGTACTCGGCACCGGAACGAATGCTGTTCGAGAAGGCTCGAAGGTTCGCCGTCGGGACGCCCAGTTGGTCGCCAGCGATAGCCTCGGTGATCGGGTGACGATCATCGATCTCGCCGACGATGGCGTACTTCTGCAGGATCTCGTGCCGGGCAGCGAGGACGACGTCGGCGGGCAACAACTTGCGAAAGAAGAGATGACCTTGTTCGGTCATGGCGTCGCGGAGTCCGGCGGGATCCCCGAGGAGGTGGTTCATCGGCTCGAGTTCGCCGAGCAGTGCAGGATCGTCTGCGAGCGGGTGGCCGTTGGCGTGGAATGGCATGCGGAATCGATCAGAACGAAGTGAGGGACTGTGAAGTGCGTGGTGGTGTCGAGGAAGTCTGATGACGAAGATGTGAACTCAGAGTGACAACTTTCTCATCGATGTGTCATACGGAGCAGTGGTTGGTTCCGTATGGGAAATTATGCGGCCGGTTGTGAATTTTCCTCCCGTGAGCCTCAATCAACTCGTCGAACCGGCCCGGCTGGCCCAGATCGGCGTCGCCGATCTGCGGGCAACGGCAGTCACGGACGGCACGCGGACTCTTGATTGGCAAGAGTACGACCAGGCGATCGGCCGTCTGGCGACGGCGCTCGTCGACGCCGGAGTCGAACCTCGGCACCGAGTCGGGATCCGGTTGCACAAAACGGTCGATTCCTTTGTCGCTGTCCACGCTGTGATCCGGATCGGTGCGGTGATGGTGCCCCTCGATCCGCTTGCTCCGGAGGCCCATGCGAGCGCGGTCCTGATCGATGCGAGTGTCTCGGTGCTGATATCGAGCTCGGGCCTGGCTGGTGCAGAACTCATCGACCGGGCTCGGATCGCCACAGTGCTGCTGGTCGCAGGTGACCCCGTCCCCGTCCCCGTCCCGGCCGGGAAGGCCCTGTTGCGGGTCATCGGGCCGGACGAGATCGCTGCACTCGCTGCGATGGCGCCTGTCGACGTCGTGCCGGACGACCCGGCCTACATCATCTACACGTCTGGTTCGACGGGAAAGCCAAAGGGGATCGTCCACACCCATCGCAGTGCGATGGCATACGCCGCCGCGGCTGTGCGGGAGTACGACCTGGACCGGTTCGACCGGCTGGCCAACATCGCTCCGCTGCACTTCGATCAGTCGACCTTCGAGCTGTACGCGGCACCGCTGGTCGGCGCGACCGTGTTGGTCGTGCCCGAACCGGTGCTGCGTTTCCCGGCGAGCCTGAGCGCGCTGATCGCCGACCACCAGATCACGGTCTGGTACTCGGTGCCGTACCTTCTGGCGCAGCTGTCGACCCGGGGAGTGCTTGCCGATCGCGATCTGTCGTCGCTCCGGTGGGTGTTGTTCGGCGGTGAGTCGTTCCCCCCGGGGCAGCTCGCCGCGCTCATGCGCCAGTTAAATGGTGCCCAGTTCTCCAACGTCTACGGCCCAGCCGAAGTGAACCAGTGCACGAGCTACACGGTGCCCGGCCCGCCCGAACCCGACAGTGTGGTGCCGATCGGCCGAGCGTGGTCCGCAGCCGAGCTCCGCATCGTCGATCCAGCAAGCGGCCAGCCGGTGGCGCCCGGCACGCCGGGCGTACTGCTGGTGGCCACCGATTCGATGATGACCGGCTACTGGAATCGCCCAGACCTCACTGCTGCGGCGATCGACACCATTGTGGGTACGCCGCCCGGCGCTGCGCGCTGGTATCGCACGGGTGACCTGGTCGTCGAGCAGGCTGATGGCAATGTGCTGTTCCTCGGCCGAATCGACAACCAGGTCAAACTTCGTGGACACCGCATCGAACTCGAAGCGATCGACGCCGTGCTGCGCGACATCGACGTCGTTGCCGAAGGAACGTGTGTCGTCGTGCGCCCCGTGGAGGGTGATGACCGACTCGTGGCACTCGTCGAAGTCGTCGATGCCGACCTCGAGCGATCTGACACGCTCGAGCGCATCGTCGCCGAGCTTCGCGCGCGGCTTCCGAAGTACTCCCTGCCTGCCGAAATTCGTGTGGTGGCGGAGCTCCCGAGGACCGGGACCGGCAAGGTCGACCGTGGGCGATCGCTCGAGCTCGTGTGGACATGATGGTGCTCGACATCGAAGTATGTCGGGTTGGCTGCCACACTCATCGAACAGCTCGCCAGAGCGTGACGGAACTCGCAAGGACACTTCAATGAACGACACCGCTTCTGACGACGCCGCTGACCAATCGGCCCTTGTCGACAACAGCTTCGCCGATGAGCTGTGTACCTACATCGCACAACAGATTGTTCGTGACAGTACCGCGACGGTTGCGCCGGACACCGACCTGCTGCTGTCGGGTCTGGTCGACTCTCTCGGCGTGGTGCTGATCGTCGAATGGATCGAGCAGCGCCTCGGCACCGTGATCGACGCAGGCGATGTGGTCATCGAACACTTCCAGACTCCCGACGCAATCGTGGCGTACCTGCGCGATGCATCGCCCAACCCGTCGCTCGACCCGTGACGCAGCACACCGAAGCGCCGGTGGTGCTGCGCCCACGCTTCGTGCGCGCCGTCGATCTGACGCGGACGCAATCGCTCATCGTGGCCAGCCAACGCCTACACCCCGATGCTCCTCTGGCCAACATGGCGCATCGCTTCGAGCTCGTCGGACCGGTCGACGCCGACCGACTCGTCGCGGCTTTCGATCTGGTCGTCCGGCACGCTGAGGTCTTGCGGCTCGTGGTCGACTCACGCTCCGGCGATCGTGGCCACGTCCTGGCGGCGCCCCCCGCTCGAACCGAGGTAATCGACCTCGATGTCGAGGCGGTCGAGGCGTGGTGTCGGTCTCGGATCGAGACGCCGATCGACGTGGCCATCGCGACGTACGACTCGGTTCTCCTGCGCCACGGGGAGACCCACGCGACGTGGTGGCTCGACGTGCATCACGTTGCATCCGATGCCTGGAGTTCGGCGATGGTGTTTCAAGCCACTGGCAGGGCCTACGAAGCGCTCGGCGACGGCATCGACCCCGATGACATCGACCTCGGTGTCGACGGCGACTATTTTGCACAGAGCGCCGGGTCGCCTCAGAACGCCGGATCTCCTCAGAACGCCGGATCTCCTCAGAACGCCGGATCTCCTCAGAACGCCGGATCTCCTCAGAACGCCGATGCGGCCCCCCCGACAGCGGTCCAACACTGGGCGGCCCAACGCGAGCTTGCTGGGCCGCAGGCTCCGCTGGCGCTTCCTCGACCGAACCGACGACGAACCACGCTCGTCGATCAACGCGACCTGATTCTCGGACCCGGCTCTGATTCCAGCGGCGAGCAGACAACGGTGCTCAGCGCTGCGCTGCGCGGCGACTATCGATCGCTGAGTCCCGAGCTGAGCACCCTCGTCCTCGGAGTCATGTCGGCCGCGACCGTTGTTCACCGCCTCGATGGCCGCGATCGTGTCGTCGTCGGTGTGCCGCTCCATCACCGCTCGTCGCCGACGCGCCGGCGGATCATCGGACCTTTGATGGAGCTCTTTCCGCTGACTGTCGAACTCCAGGCCGACGACACCGGACGAACGATGTTCGCCCGGGTACTGCGCTCGGTGTTGGAGTTGCTCCGCCACGCCCGTCCCGGTGAAAGCCCGGACACGCCCTTCGAGATCATCGTCAACGTGCTCGTCGAACGCTTCGGCACGTTCGCTGGACTCGACACCACGGCCACCTGGGTCCGAGCGGATCACGTCGACCCGAACCACGTGCTCCGACTCCATGCCTTCGACCATCAGGTGAGGGCGAGCAGGGGCGCTCCTGGAGCGGCGGTCCTTGGTGCGACAACGTCTGGGGCGACCACGTCTGGGGCCACCACGTCTGGGGCGACGACGGCGGGGGTGGCACGCCACACCTGGCACGTCGATGTCAACAGTGCGCTCGGCGAACCAGTGGATCGTCGTCGTCTGGTCGACCGGATCGGTGCGACGTTGTCAGCAATGATCGCCGAACCGGAATCGGCGTTGGCAGATTTCGAGTTGATCGATGCCGTCGACCGAGCCGAGTTGGCGCTCCTCAACCCCGAGCCGGCGCCGCTGGACCACAGCGACACCGTCCATCGAATGATCAGTGCCCGGATGCGGCGCACATCGGATTGGTGTGTCGTCGAGCACGGAAACGTCCGGGTGACCGCCGCTGACTTCGACGCCCGAGCCGACGCGGCGGCCAGAGCGCTCATCGCAGCCGGTGTCACCAGCGGTGATCGCGTCGGTGTGCGGATGCCGCGCAGCATCGACACGCTCGTCGTCATCCACGCAGTGTTGCGGTCAGGTGCCGCTTTCGTCCTGATGTCACCGGATGATCCCGATGCCCGCGTCGACCTCATGTGTCTCGACGCCGGCATCGACATCGTGTTGACCGAGGTCCCGACAGCACGGTCCGCTGAACGGCCATCGGACAAGCTCGTCGAGTTTCCCGACGTCGACCTCGATGACTTGGCGTACGTGCTCTACACATCCGGATCGACCGGTGTGCCCAAGGGAGTCCCGATCGCGCATCGTGGCCTGGCCGACTACTTGCGCTTCGCCGCCGACGCCTACACCTCAGACGGCTTGGACACCGCTACCGGTGAGGGGCCGGTCATGGCCCTGCACTCGTCATTGGTCTTCGACCTGACACTGACCAGTGTGTTCCTTCCGCTGGTGACCGGCGGGCGTATCGTCGTCTTCGACGGTGAGCCGGTCGAGATGCTCCACGAAGTCGCTCACGATCAGTCGATCACGATGCTCAAGGCGACGCCGAGCCAGCTCGAGATCCTCTGCCGGGTCGCAACGGTGCCGATGGCATTGCGGACCGTCGTGGTCGGCGGCGAAGCGTTCCGCCGGCCGGTCGCGGAGCGACTCACCGAGCGCTGCGCGCAGCGCGTCCGGCTCTTCAACGAGTACGGGCCGACCGAAGCAGTGGTCGGATGCATGGTGCACGAATGGGATCCTGAACTCGACAGGTCGGTCGATGTTCCGATCGGCCATGCGTCGCCCGGTGCCCAGGTCGCAGTGCTCGACGATCGCGGAGGTCTGACACTGCCCGGGGCGTGGGGGGAACTCTGGGTTCGTCGGCCTGGCATGGCCCAGGAGTACGTCGATCTGCCCGAGCAGACCGCAAGTAGATTCCGCCCACTCACCGACGTGCCGGGCGTGACCGATGCGCTGACCGGCGGGGTCGACATCGACCTGCTCTGGTACAGGACCGGAGACCGTGTGCGGGTCGAGCGTCCCGGAGTTCTGACCTTCGGCGGCCGATTCGACGACCAGCTCAAGGTGAACGGCGTTCGACTCGAACCGGCGGAGATCGAAGCGGTTCTGGTCGATCACCCCCGTATCACCAACGCGCTGGTCGGCGCCTGGAACCCCGCCGACTCTCGCCCTGCCTTTGCTGACCTGCGTTGCGCTCGATGCGGGCTCGGTCTCGATGTCCCGGGTGTCTCGCTGGGCAGCGGAGAAGTCTGCAACGTGTGTCGACAGTACGACTCGGTGCGCGAGCAGGCCAACGACTGGTTCCGAGACGGCGACGACTTGCAACGCCACCTGGAAGCAGCGCGCAGCCGGTCCGCCGGCGAGATCGACTGCCTTCACCTGCTCTCCGGCGGGAAGGACTCGACCTATGCGTTGTACCAACTCGTCGAGCGGGGCTGGCGGGTCCATGCACTGACGCTCGACAACGGGTTCGTCTCGGACGGAGCGAAAGCGAACATCAAACGCAGCATCGCCGACCTCGGCATCACTCACGAGTTCGTCTCGACCACGTCGATGAACGAGATCTTCCGTGACAGCCTCGACCGGTACGCCAACGTCTGCCAGGGTTGCTACAAGACGATCTACACCCTCGCAGTGGCCCGGGCCGATCAACTCGGAATACCGGTCATCGTGACCGGCCTGTCGCGCGGTCAGTTCTTCGAGACCAGGCTCGTCCCGCACCAGTTCGAGAGCGAACGCTTCGATGCTGACGAAATCGACGCGACAGTGTTGGAAGCTCGGCGGGTCTACCATCAGACCGAAGACGCTGTCACTCGATTGCTTCCCGAACAGCGGGTGTTCGACGACGAAGAGATCTTCGACCGGATCGAATTCGTCGACTTCTACCGCTACGTCGACGTCGACCTCGCCGAGTTGTACGACTTCCTCGACAACCGTGCACCGTGGGTCCGGCCCTCCGACACCGGTCGCTCGACGAACTGCCTCATCAACGTGGCGGGAATCTCCGTCCACCGGGCGGAGCGCGGGTATCACAACTACGCGGAGCCGTACAGCTGGGATGTGCGTCTCGGTCACAAGACTCGCGAGGAGGCACTCGAGGAACTCGACGACGAGGTCGAGCCCGCCGAAGTCGAACGGCTGCTGCAGGAAGTGGGCTACCAGCCCAAGGTGTCGACGGTATTGACGGCCTGGTACCAGACGGTCGACGGAACGGACCTCGACCCAGCCGAGCTGCGCGCCCACCTTCGGACGCGGTTGGCCGAGCACGCCGTGCCGTCCGCGTTCGTCCGTCTCGATGCCGTGCCCCTGGCAGCCAGTGCAAAAGCGGACCTGTCTGCGCTGCCGGCTCCGACGCGTTTTCACCGCAGCGCCGAACAACGCGTCGCTCCGACCACTGATGTCGAGGTGACACTTACTGGCATCTGGGCCGAGGTGTTGGGCCTCGAAACCGTGGGCATCACCGATGACTTCTTCGACCTCGGCGGCGCCTCGCTGACAGCCCTCGAAGCGGTGGCCGCAGTGGACGCCGAGTTCAACACTCGTCTGCCGGACGCAGCGGTCTTCCGCAGCCGCACGATCCGTGAACTCGCCGTGGTCGTCGAGCTGGCACGCTCAGGCCAGAACGGTCTGCTCGGCAGTCGTCCGATCGCGCAGCTCGACGAAGCGGCTCCGTTGCCGCTGTCTGCAGGCGAGGAGTCGATGCTGTTCGAGCAGCACAGTCAGCCGACGAGCGCCCGATACAACGTCACCCGTCTGTACACAATCGACGGTGCCGGCTGGGGAACGCAGGCAGATCGGCAATACACCGATCGACTCGAGGAGGCACTCCGTGACGTGGTCGCGTCACACGGGCCGCTCCACACGAGCTACGGACCCCGACGACAACCGCTCGGAGCCGCAGCGATCGACATCACAACGCTGCCGGACACCACCGGAGCGAAATTCCGCCACTTTGCCGACGAACAGCGCAGCGTCGCGTTCGATCTCGTGAACGGCCCCCTGGTGCGTGTCCACATCGCTCCGACCGCAGACCGACAGACATCGGTTCTCGTTGCTATGCATCACATCTCCATCGACGCCGGCAGCTTCGACGTTTTCTGGACGCAGGTCGCCAACCGATGTGCTGGTGCCGAGACGCCGACGCTTGCGACGTCGTACGCCGCGCACGGCGAATGGCAACGCAGCGCTTCGACCGGCGCCGCTGCCGCCTACTGGCGCGGCCAGGCCGAGCAACGCGCCGCCGATGCTGCACTGGCGCTCCCCGTTCCCGTGCCGGCCCAGCCGGACGGGTACATCTGGCGCGAAGTGAATGTGTCGCAGCAGCAACTCGTCGTGACGGGAGCAACCCCGTTCGCAGTGGCCGCTGCGGCTGCAGCGGCGACCTTCTCACGCTTCAGTGGTCGTGCCGACGTCGAGTTCGGCATCACGGCCTCGACTCGCGATCACGCCGACGCGGCGCCGCTCGTCGGCTACTACCTCAACACGGTCCCCTTGGCCCTCGACTCCCGTCGCGACCAGACGTTCTCCGAGCTCGTGGCCGCCTCCGCGAACGCAGTTGCATCGATGCTGCCGTTCCGAACGCATCCTTTCGCGTCGATCGTGAGTGAGGCGCGGGCTGCGGGGCTGCAGGCGCCGCACGTGACGATGATGCTCGCCTACGAGACTCTGAACACACCTCGTCTCGGTGGTGCATCGGTGACGATGGAGATTCTGGCGAGCGGCGATGCTGTCGCCGACGTCACCCTCTTCGTCCAGGAACGCTCCGACAGCGTGCAACTCGGCATCGAATATTGCGGCGCCGTGGTCAGCGCTGCAGATGCTGAGCGAATCCTGTCGAGTTTCGAAGGCGTGCTCGTCGGCGGACTCATGGCACCATCGTCGACGGTCGGCGACCTCGGAACCGTCGGTGGCGTCTCGGAGTTGCACGGCGACCCGCTGCTCGACGAGGAAGCCCCGGAGCGAACAGTGCTCGATGCGTTCCTCGACATCGCGGCTGCGACACCCGATCTGATCGCAGTCGGCGACGCCAACGGCCGCACGCTGTCGTACTCGAACCTGATCGATGCCGTTGATCATCTCGTCGGTCGGATCCAACAGTCGGTGGGCGACGGCGAACCTCGATTCGTCGGCGTCGCAGTCGAGCGTTGCGCCGATGTCGTCGTTGCTCTGCTCGCCGCACAGTTCGTCGGTGCGGCGTACGTCCCCTTGGACCCGACACTCCCTGCTGCGCGCCTCGATCACCTGGCCGAAGTGACGCCGCTCGACATCGTCGTGACCGATGCTTCCTCGGCGACCGTGGCCCCCGAGGTCGGGTGTCGCCTCGTCGTCGACGCTGGTCCAGCAGACGGAACGGCTGCGGATCCCGGTGCGCTCGAACGGTTGCGCTCCCTCGCGCAGCGGCTCTCGCCTGATGATGCTGCCTACGTGATCAGTACGTCGGGCTCGACCGGCCTGCCCCGACCGGTCGAGGTCACTCACCGCAATCTGGCGCACAGCAATGCTGCTCGAAGCGCCTTCTACGACATCGAACCCGACCGGTTCCTCCTCACATCGAGCATCGGGTTCGACAGCTCCGTCGTCGGTGTCTTCTGGCCGCTGACGACCGGTGGGACCGTGGTCGTTCCCGATGATGAGACAGTGCGCGACGTCGACAGGCTCGGCGACCTGATCGTCGAGCAGTCGGTGACGCATCTCTTGATGGTGCCGACGCTGTACGGCGCAGTGCTCGCCCGACATGCGAGCGGCTTCCCGACGCTGCGACTCGCCATCGTCGCCGGCGACGCCTGCCCGGCGGAAGTGGTCCGGTGTCACCATGAAGTCGTCGGCCACGCAGCGCTCTTCAACGAGTATGGCCCGACCGAAGCAACGGTGTGGGCGACCGCAGGACCACTCACCACGGGGAGCGACGGCACCGAGATCGGTGGACCGATTCCAGCGACGTCGGTGCGAGTCGGCGGGGCGGATCTCGCCGCCGTCCCCATGGGTGTGGCGGGCGAACTCCTGGTCGCCGGTCCGGGTGTCACCAACGGATACCGGACCGACCCTGAACTGACGGCGCACCGCTTCGTCGACGTCGACGGACGACGCTGGTACCGGACCGGAGATCTGGTCCGTCAGGTTGACCAGGGTCTGCGCTTCCTCGGCCGACTGGACGATCAGTTGAACGTCGGCGGGAACCGTCTGGAACCAGGCGAGGTGGAGTCTGTGCTCGTGGCCGGCTCCGGTGTGCGCTCAGCGGTCGTCGTCGCTGCTCACGGCGAGATCGTCGCCCACATCGAAGCCGACCGCCTCGACGTCGCAGCTCTGCGAACTCACCTGGCGAAGCGACTACCGGCATCATCCATTCCCAAGCAATTCGTCCGTCATGACACGCTGCCCACCACGATCAACGGCAAGATCGACCGAGCCGTCCTCGCAGAGGTGCCTGAGCGACAACGGAGGTCGACTGTTCTGGATGTGCCGCCCAGCGAGGCGACATCGGGAGCCGGCGAAGCCGATGTCGCCTCGTTGATCACAGCGGTGTGGAACGCTGTCTTCGATCGGGATGACCTCGTCTCGACGTCGGACTTCTTCGAACTCGGCGGCGATTCGCTCAGCGCCGTCGAGATCGTCGCCGAAGTCGGCGACCGATTGGGCATCGACGTGAGGATCGCGACGCTGCTGACCGGGCGCACACCCGCCGGCATGGCGCTCCGACTCGGAGTCTCGGGGCGCACTTCGCTTGCCACCTCCGAGCAGTTCCCGGTCACGGTGCTTCGTCCGGGGCACAGCACTGGCCCGCTGGTGCTCGTCACTCCAGGCTGGGACGATGTCTTCGGATACCAAGCGCTTGCGAGTGCTTTCCCACCGGAATGGCGCGTCGTGGCGTTGAGTTACGTCGAAGTCGACGGTTCGGATGTCATCACGACCGTCAGCGATCTCGTCGATCAGTTCGTGCCGCGCTCGTTGCCCGAGGTAGCCGGCCGCTCCACCGTTGCCGTGGTCGGCTGGTCGGTCGGCGGAGTCATTGCTGTCGAACTGGCGGAGCGTCTCGCTGACCACGGTGTCCCTGTGGGCGTCGTGGGTCTGGTCGACACGTTCTTTCCCGGCGAGGCACGGCATCTGTGGTCGAACCGGTGGTGGAAGTACAAGTCGATGCTGCGTCCGGGTCATCTCGGCGATGCTGCCGAGGAGTTCACCCGGATGGGTCGGTTGCGCGTCCGACGGTTGTCCGCCACGGCCGGTCGCCGCCTCCTCGCGGCAGCGGGGGAGACGGTCGACAACGGGCCCGAACGCACCTCCCAGGACGGGTTCCCCGTCGATGCGCTGACGCACGAATTCGGCGAAGTGGCCAACGATCTCGTGATGTACAGTGCGTCGACCACGAACCCCGAACGGACGATCAGGCGATGGCGCGAAATAGCGCCGGACATCGCCGAAGTCGTGGTCGAAGGACGGCATCGCGGACTTCACTCGGTGATGGCAGATGACCGTGTGGGCACGATCGTGGACGACATCGTCGATCGCCTTGCGCACGAAAACCGTCGCTGATTGCACTTGTCGGCCGCAGTTCCGGGCAGAATGGTCAGCGATGGAGTACTGGAAGCCACACAAGCTCGCCACGCCCCACGAGGGGCAGATCTTCCTGAAGATCAACGACAAGGTCCGGACCACCGCTGAAGTACACGGTGTCCCGGTTGGCACCGAAGGCAAGATCATCCTGGCCAACGGCTTCAACTGGCAGCGCTACCGCGTCCTGTTCGAGAACGGCGCCGAAGTCGGTGACCTCGACCATCGCAACCTCGAGCCGATCGGTCGCACGGCGAAACGCCTGGCCAAGCTCGCCGCCAAAGACACCTGAGTCGCCGCCCGGCTGACCGGACGAACCCGACAGGCCGGCCGGTACACTCGCTGCCCTGTGAAGAGTTCTGTCGAGGCCCTCGAGGGCAATCAAGTCAAGCTGTACGTCGAAG
>ENA-ORXT01002003-ORXT01002003.1-marine-metagenome-genome-assembly--contig:-NODE-2003-length-25659-cov-7.654054_pt1 | contig 25659 bp, 20 predicted proteins | sample MGYA00237868_ERZ511482 | MGnify/ENA metagenome assembly ERZ511482
ACGATGACTGGAAGCACTCCCACTGGTAAAGCAATATTTAGATCTGCAGCTCATAATCTAACGCATGTTCAATTAGAGTTAGGTGGTAAGGCACCATGCATTGTTTTTGAAGATGCGGATATAGATCAAGCAGTGGCAGGAGCACTGCATTCTAGATTTGATAATTGTGGTCAGGTATGTACCTGCAATGAACGGATGTATGTGCATGAAAAAATATACAAGCCCTTCATGAAGAAATTCTTAGCTGCAGTAAAAGCACTTAAGATAGGTGACCCTATGAAAGAGAAAACTGATATCGGTCCACTAACAACTGCCGCAGGAGTTGAGCACCTGGAAGCAATGATTAAAGATAGTAAAGCGAGAGGTGCTAAAGTAGTCTATGGAGGAAAACGCCCTAGAGGAAAATTATATAGCAAAGGGTTTTGGTTTCAGCCGACGATAATTGAAGACGCAAAACAAAACATGCCTATCATCCACGAAGAAATTTTCGGACCTGTGCTACCTGTGGTAAAATTCAAGTCTTTAAATCAGGTAATCAAATATGCTAACGATTGCAAGTACGGTTTAGCAGCAATGATTTTTACTAAAAACATGAGCAAGATAATGAGGCTCACCCAAGAACTTGAGTTTGGAGAGATCTATGTCAATCGTGGTCATGGAGAGCAGCATCAAGGCTTTCACAATGGACTAAAACTTAGTGGTACTGGTGGTGAAGATGGAAAATATGGCTTCGAACAATACCTCGAAAAGAAAACTTCATACGTAAAATTCTAAAGCCCAATTAATGAGTAGCATACCTATTTTATCTATTCCGTTTGGTGAGCATAAAGGAATTAAAACCAATCAATTCATTCTAGAAAACACAAACGGAATGAAGGTAAAGATCATGGACTATGGGGCAACAATAACTGCTATCACACTCCCTGATGAAAATGGGAAAGATATAAATTTAGTGTGTGGGTTTGACACACTAGAAGGATACTTCACTAAAGATTATTTGGAAAATGCTCCTTACTTCGGATGTACAGTAGGTAGATATGCCTCTCGAATAAAAGATGGAAAATTTTCTATTAATAATAAAAGTTATACCCTAGCAGTAAATAATGGTTCTAATCACCTACATGGTGGAATAGTAGGATTTGATAAACAATTATGGCAAAGCGAGATCAAACAAAATGAAGGATACAATACACTTATAATGTCTCTAGTAAGTCTTCATATGGATGAAGGGTACCCAGGACGGGTTTCAGTTAAGGTTACATTCTCATTATCAGATGACAACGCCTTGTCTATAAAATACATGGCATCATCCGACATGAGCACTCCTCTATCTTTGACCAACCATAACTACTTTAATTTATCAGGTTTTAAAGACTCAATCGAACACCATATTGCGACTATTCATTCCTCAGAAATACTAGAACCTGATAAAACAAATGTTCCTGATGGCAAAATTACTTCAATAAAAAACACTCCTGCTGATCTTACAAAGGGAAAGATATTAGGAGAATGTTTTAAAGAAATGGAAACTGGTTTTGAGCATTACTATATTTTTAAAAACACTGATCGCAAACCAGTACCTAGAGCAGATTTTTATGATAGCAAAAGCGGAAGAAAACTAAAAATCTCTACTACTGAACCAGGTGCTTTGTTTTACACTGGCTATTTCACATCGGATAAACTCAAAAGGGAGAATGGTGATAAATTTGGAAAATATCGAGGTCTATGTTTTGAAACTAGCCGGTATCCCAATGGTCCCAATATTGAGAACTCTCCTGGATCAATTACTAAACGAGGTGAAATATTTAAAAGTGAAACTATTTATAAGTTTAGTCAAGAAAAAATTACATAGTTTATCAACAAGAACTTTATACCTGACAACAAGCAAGAATGGATTCCAATATAAAATCAATTAAAACCCAACTCTTCAAAGTGCCTTTACCAGAAGTTCTCTCTGATGCTAAGCACGGTGATCACTTTTACTTCGAATTAGTTACCACAACAATCACCTTAGTCAACGGACTAGAAGGAACAGGTTATACTTACACGGGAGGTAGAGGAGGACAAGCTATCAAAGCAATGATAGAGTATGATCTAGCTCCTGCCCTCTTAGAAATGGATGGCAGCGATATAGAATCTATTTATGATTTCATGGAGTGGCATATCCATTATGTGGGTCGTGGTGGGATAGCATCATTTGCAATCTCTGCTATCGATATTGCACTTTGGGACATCAGGTGTAAATCTACAGGAGTGCCCTTATGGAAAGCAGCTGGAGGAGCTGAAAACACTTGCAAAGCTTATTGTGGTGGTATAGACCTAATGTTTCCGTTAGAAAAATTGCTTAACAATATCAGAGGCTATCTAGATAGCGGATACAATGCAGTAAAAATAAAAATCGGACTAGAAAATTTAGAAGAAGATATTGAAAGGATAAAAGCAGTAAGAGAGCTAATCGGCAAGGATATCAAGTTCATGGTAGATGCTAACTACTCAATGAGTGTAGAGCAAGCGATCACCGCTGCCAAGGCATTTGAGCCATATAATATCTACTGGTTTGAGGAACCAACCATCCCAGATAATTATCAAGGTTATGGAGTTATATCAGACGCCACTAAGATGCCTTTGGCCATGGGCGAAAACTTACATACCATTCATGAATTTGAATATGCGTTTGAGCAATCAAAGTTATCTTTCATACAGCCAGATGCATCTAACTGTGGTGGAGTATCAGGCTGGCTTAAGGTGGCAAAAATGGCTGAGAAATATAACATCCCAGTTTGTTCTCATGGAATGCAAGAACTGCATGTAAGCTTAGTCTCTTCCCAAGCTCATGGTGGGTGGTTAGAAGTACACAGTTTCCCAATAGATCAATATACAATGCGGCCTCTGGTTGTAAAAAACTATCGAGCAGTCGCACCAGATAATCCAGGAGTTGGAGTAGAATTTGATTGGGATAAACTGGCTCCTTACTCAATGTAAATCTTAAAAAACTAAAATTATGGTATCAGGAATTTTATGGGCAGTAGTAGCAGGAATTATGCTAGGCTTATATGCCCTGCCAGAGAAATTTGCCAAAAACTTTGAATTTGAAAATACATGGGGAATGATGTTTTTCATCAACATGATAATTGTTCCTTTTGTCGCTTGTTTTCTTTTAGTTAATGGATTTACAGATGTATTGAAAGCTATTCCCTCTGATGTTATTATCAAAATGGTTATAGCGAGTTTGGCTTGGGGAATAGGTGTTATGATGTGGGGTAAAGCGATTAATCACATTGGTTTATCGTTAGGATTTTCCATATTTATTGGTACTGTAATTTTAGTCGGATCACTACTTCCTTTTCTAGTCGATGGGACTCCACCTTCAAATGTATTCATGACAATTTTGGGAGGCATATTTGTGGTCCTGCTAGGTGTTGTCGCAAATGGAAAGGCTGGCTTAGTCCGTGAAAAAGATACCAATAAGGATGACAAGGACTCGACCATAAAAGGGTCTATGGGTGTAGGTATATCGATAGCAGTGATCGGTGGCTTGCTAGCGACTGGATTTAGCTATGCTAATGCTGCAGGCAGACCCATCATACATGAAGCAAGTCAAGCCGCTGGCAATCCAGCATGGGTCACAGCAGTTGTTGTTATGTTCGTAATCTATTTGAGCGGAGCCCTCTTCGTTATTCCTTACTTCATCTTCCAACTAAGCAAAAAGAACCTATGGGGAAAATTTAAATCCAATCACCTCCTAAAAAACATATGTTTAACTACCATCATGGCCATGTTAAATTTTGCAGCCTCTGCAGGATTTGCCTATGCCGCATTTCAGTTAGGTCAAGCTGGCAATACTGTAGGCTATGCCATATTCAATACTGTATGTGTTGCAGTTGCCATCATAAGCGGGCTCATCACGGGAGAATGGCTAGGTGCGTCTCCAAAAGCCAAAAGGCTACTATACTTAGGCTTAGCAGCTATGATAGGAGGAGTTATTATTATTGCATTAGGCAATGGAATGGCAGCTTAAAAGTTAATTCCTTGACTATTAATTAGTGTTGAGGTAATGTCTAGTGGCTATTATAGCCTTAATGCCGTGCAGACATTAATTTGTTGCAATTACTATCTTATTATATCATTATGAGATTTTTCTACTATTTCATATTAGTGTCTTTGATGTTTTGTGGATGTCAAGCTAACGCACAAGACCAGCCTAACATTATTTTATTATTTGCAGATGATGCCGGTTATGCTGATTTTGGATTTCAAGGAAGCACTGAGATCAAAACACCTCATCTAGATAAGTTAGCTGCGTCTGGTATCAGATGCACACAAGCATATGTATCAGATCCTACTTGTGGCCCTTCGAGGGCAGGAATCATTACTGGCAAATATCAGCAACGCTTTGGCTATGAAGAAAATAACGTACCTGGCTATATGAGTAAAGTTTCAGCTGTGGATGGCATAGATATGGGTTTGCCTATAGAAGAGATTACTATGGCCGACCAATTAAAATCATTAGGTTATAAGACCGCTGTTTTTGGTAAGTGGCATTTAGGTGGTGCAGATCGCTTTCATCCCACTAAAAGAGGTTTTGATGAATTCTATGGCTTTAGAGGAGGTGCGCGAAGTTACTTTGCCTACGATGGGGTGCCTGCAGATGGTCAAAATAAATTAGAACGAGGCTTTGGGAAATTTGAAGAGCCAGCTAATTACCTCACGGATCAGCTGGGTGATGAAACAATTAAATTTATTGAAAGAAATAAAGATCAACCATTTTTTGCTTACGTCTCATTTAATGCCGTACATACCCCAATGGATGCTACCGAAGAAGACCTAAATCAGTTTCCTGGTCTTACTGGTAAAAGAAAGATTGTAGCTGCCATGACCTTAGCCTTAGACAGAGCATGCGGCAAAATATTAGATAAACTTACAGAGCTAGGATTGGATAACAACACGATAGTAGTATTCACGAATGATAATGGTGGGCCATGTGAGCAAAATGCTGCAGTAAATCGCCCACTCAGCGGCACAAAATCTAATCACTTAGAAGGAGGAATTAGAGTACCTTTCCTGATAAGATATCCCAATAAACTGGAAGCGAATTCGACTTATGACTTTCCCATATCAACACTTGATCTATTACCTACTTTTTTCGTTGCTGGCGGAGGCGAAGTAGATTCACTAAAGGACATTGATGGGGTTAATATAATACCTCACCTACAAGGACAAATAGCAGACAGACCTCATCAGACTTTATTCTGGAAAAAAGAGATTAGGGCTGCAGTAAGAGATGGAGACTGGAAACTGTTAAGGTACTCCGACAGACCTGCAGAGCTTTACGATATCTCAATGGACGTTGCAGAACAAAATAACTTGGCAGCTGAGTACCCAGAAAAAGTAAAGGAGCTTTATAAGAAAATTTACCATTGGGAGTTGACTCACGAAAGAGCCCGATGGCTACTGCAAAGAAAGTATGAAAAATTTGACATTGACAGAATGGACAAATACAGATAGAGCTCTTTCAGATGAATAAAGTAAATAAAAGCACTTTAAGTATTCACAACATAAGACCATATCTAAAACTTAACTCCATTCCAGTTTCTGCTTGTAAGTGGACTAAAGGATTTTGGGCAGACAAGTTTAGTATCTGCGAAAATGCCATGGTACCTTACATGGAAAAACTTCTATGTGGTAAGGTAGGTCATGCTTTGAATAATTTTAAAATTGCAGCTGGATTAAAGAAAGGAAAACATCAAGGCATGTTTTGGCATGATGGTGATTTCTACAAATGGATAGAAGCAGCTACACTCGTCTATGCTCAAAATAAAGACAAACAACTTCTGACAAGACTTGATGACTATATCAGCATTATTGCTAAAGCACAACAATCAGACGGTTACATCCAAACACAGATACAACTAAGAAATGGTGTAGACAGATATGAGAATCGAAAATACCATGAGATGTATAATACTGGCCATCTCTTGATTAGTGCTTGCAAACACTTTACAATTACTGGAAAAAGAAATTTTCTAAACATAGCGATGGGCCAAGCAGATTTGCTATACACTATCTTCTATCCAGATACTAAGCAGTTTGGAAGATTTGGTTTTAACCAGACGCAGATCATGGGTCTGGTAGAATTATATAGAGTAACTGGAGATGAAAAATTTTTACAATTAGCTGAGCGGTTTATTAATCGCAGAGGCACTTACGAAGTTGACCACCATCCTACCACAGAAGGATACCCTATTGGCGATATGGTGCAAGAGCGTACTCCCTTGAGAGAATCAAGCGAGGCTGTCGGGCATGCTGTGTTAGCGCTGTACTACTATGCTGGCGCAGCAGATGTTGCCGCAGAAACAGGAGAACTGGCACTATCCAGCGCACTAGGTCGAATATGGGATAACATCACCAACAAAAAAATGTATCTCACTGGGGCAGTGGGCCAAGCTCACTATGGTGCATCTACCAGTAGAGATAAAATAGAAGAAGGATTTATCGATGAATATATGCTGCCAAATATGACGGCATACAATGAGACGTGCGCTAATCTTTGTAATGCCATTTTTAATTATAAGATGCTTGGGCTAAATGGTCAATCAAAGCATGCAGATATCATAGAGATGGTGATGTATAATAGTGGCTTATCAGGTATCAGTGTAGAAGGTAAAAATTACTTCTATGCTAATCCCCTAAGGATGATCCACAACTCAAGGAAATACAATGATCATGAAAATGCCACAGAAACGCCTCAACGAGAACCCTATCTAGAATGCTTCTGCTGTCCCCCTAACTTAGTTAGAACAGTTGCACAAGTATCACACTGGGCATATAGCCTAATTCAAAATGGAATTACAGTCAACTTATACGGAGGAAATAAATTAGACACAGAATTAAGTGATGGATCAAGACTCAAATTAACCCAGACAACTAATTATCCATGGGAAGGAAGCATTAATATCAGAGTTGATCTTTGCAAAAAAGCTCCTTTCGAAATACAACTTAGAATTCCTAGTTGGGCTAAAGGGACAAAAGTTATAATCAATGGAAAGAAGATCACACAAAAAATAATCCCAGGAACCTTTCTTAAAATAAAGAGAAGTTGGAAAAAATCAGATCTTATCATGATTGACATGCCAATGAAAATCAATCTGGTAGAAGGCAACCCTCGTATAGAAGAAGTTAGGAATCAAGTAGCTATCCAAAGAGGACCAGTTGTCTATTGCTTAGAATCACCAGACCTGCCAAAGGATACAAATATTTTAGATGTTAGTATTTCTGGAAATTCACAAATGGAGGTCATCCATAAACCTAAGTTCTTAGGAGGAGTCTCCATCATAAAAGGAAGTATACTCCTTCGATCAAATAAGATGAAAGGCTTGTATAGTGCTATTAAAAATCCTAAGTGGATATCTATCGAGACTTCATTCGTCCCCTACTACGCTTGGAGTAATCGAGGACTAGCTGAGATGACCGTTTTTTTACCAGTAGTCTGGGGGCAAATTGATAATGTATAAATGAATAATAAAATGAAAGTTACAGTCAAAGCAACTTTATCATTATTAGCAATTATAGTAATCACGTTTATTTACACTGCATGCAGTAGCGTTAAAGAGGGCGTTATAAATGCTTCTTCTGATAAGGCTACTACACAAAACATTCTACCATTCTCGGATCCGATGAATAAAGGCGGTTGGGTTTTGAATGAAGAGATTAGTGATGAATTTGAAGGAAGTGCAATAGATGATTCCAAATGGTTTGTTCAAGGAAAATATGGCGACTACTACATTTGGAAAGGCAGGGCTCCCTCCCAGTTTGCACCACACAATGTTAGCGTTGCAGATGGTAAACTCAAACTAAAAACACAATGGGAGCCTGAATATAAATTTGCTAGTGAAGAATATGGCGGTGCTTGGTATGGGAAGTATGAAGAAAAACCAATGCCAGTCACGACTGCTGGTATAATCTCTAAAAAGCGATTTTTAAATGGTTATATGGAAGTAAAATCAAAAGCAGGAAATGCTGCAATCACTGCCGCATTCTGGGCAATTGGTTACGAACAAGAGTTAGATGTCTATGAATTAATGGGAAAACCACAACTTGTAGGTAACATAAGAGAAAATTGGTTTAAGTCTACTGTGCACGATTGGAGTCCTCCAGCAGTTAGACCTACGAGGGTGATCGAATATACGAAGAAGGACCTACCGTATAGAGTGGCAGATGAGTTTCATGTCTATGGAGCAGAATGGGGAGAAGACTATCTGAAATTATTTATAGATGGAGAAGAAGTGCACCATGTCACACAAGATGAAGTGGGCAATGACTGGGTACTCAATAATCCAATGGAAGTATGGTTAGATTCAGAAATTTTTAGATGGCTCGGTATGCCAGACCCAAAAGATCTACCCGTAGATTTTGAAGTTGAATATATGCGCGTATGGCAAAAACCAAATTCAAATCTATTAGCAAAACAGTTCTTTGGTTTTGAAGGCCCTATCCTATTTGAAAATAAACCAAGACCATTAACCTTAGTACCAGAAAGCTCTGTACCTGATGAATACCAAAAGTTTTGGTTAATAGATAGCTCTGCTATAAAATATTTGAAGATCGTAGAAGAAGAAAGAGCAACTGGAGTTAATAGTTTGAAGTTCACTGGTTATGGAAAAAATGAAAAGATGGAAGTGGAGAAAGTGGTGGCACTGACTCCTCAAGGCACGATGATAATTCCAGCTGGAGAGTATACCCTATCATGCAAGATCTGGTTAGACCAAGGAAGAGAAGTAGAGCAATTACATATTGCACTTGATAATTCTGGAATTGAATTAGACCCAATCAATCTAGGTGATCTAAAAAGACGACAATGGGTGACCGTGAATAGAAATATTAAATTGACTAGCGCAAGTAATGCTAATACACAAATGAGAATTGAAGTTCGCAAAGAAGATGCACCAGATACCAAAGCAGCAAAATTCTATATTGATGACATTTCTTTGATTAAAAAATGAAAATCTTAAAGCCAAGTAATATATATGCAAAATGTTCAACACCGCTTAATTTTTCCTCTCCTTACTATTCTGATTCTATTCTCAATATCATGCGCAAATTCCGTTGCACAGATTTCTTCAAATAATCATGGCACTAGCACTACATACCAATCAGAAGGTCGAGGAATCATAAATAATATCAACAGTCCATATGTAAAAGATGTCAGTCTTCCTACCGTAGTATAGGAATAAAAAAAATTAAATATCCGCATGTTTAGATATTATTAAATATTTCTACTGATCATTGGGAGACAACAGGTTTGTCATTTTTGCCTGAACCCAAAAATTTTGTAAAGACGCTCCGTAAAGAAATGAAGGATACAGCCGTATCGTATGGAGATAAAAAAGAAAATATATTAGGAAAACAATTTGACTTTTGAGATTATATGAATTTTGACTAAATGAAAAACAAGCTTAAATGAAGATCATTAACTCTAACTTCTTTAAAATATTTATTGTTCAACTGATCGCTGTGCTGATTCTATTCCCTAGTTGTAACCCAACTGAAAGTTCAACTAATGACTCAAAGGTTAACAACCAAGAAGTAAAGAAAAAACCAAATATCCTTTTTATATCGATAGATGATTTACGACCTGAGTTAGGATGTTATGGTTCTCCTATTGCAAGATCACCAAACTTAGATGCTCTTGCTGGTGAAGGACTTTTATTTAACCGAGCATATTGTCAGCAAGCAATTTGTAGTCCATCAAGAGCTAGCCTCATGACAGGCACTAGACCAGAGACCGTTGGCATCATCGAAAATTATACTTACTTCCGTGATCTCAATCCCGATATCGTAACCCTCCCTCAACACTTCAGAGCTAATGGTTATGAAACAGCTTACTGCGGAAAAATTTATCATGGCAAATTTACAGATGAGGAGCTTTCATGGAGCAGAAAACCTGCAGCAGATAAGGTAGGTATACCAAAACCTAATCTAATTGGAGGATATGCTTCTCCCAAAAACCAAAAAAGATTTAAAGACAATCAAGAAGCAATCAGGAAGAAATATGGAAGTGTAGAACATTACGCATTAGGAAGAGGTCCTGCATACGAACGAGCAGATGTACCCGATCATACTTATCCTGATGGTTACAACACTGATCTTGCGATAGCCACTATGAAGGATATGTTGGCACAAAATGACAAACCTTTCTTTTTAGGATTGGGTTTCTTGATGCCTCATCTAGATTGGAGAGCACCAGATAAATACTGGAATATGTACGACAGAGAATCGATCCCTATGGCTGAGCACAAATCAGCTCCCGAAGACGGTGCTGCTATGGGATTACATGCTTCATTCGAATTGAGAGTACGTGATGGCATACCTAAAAGTGGACCAATAGTTGGCGAACTAGCCAAAACGCTTAAGCACGCATACTTAGCATGTGTTAGCTACATAGATGCTCAGATAGGAAAGATGATTGATGCTCTAGACGAAGCTGGGATAAAAGACAATACCATTATCATTGTTTGGGGTGATCATGGATGGCATCTAGGAGATATGGGTGTATGGGGCAAGGCGACTAATTATGAAGTAGGAACTCGAGTACCTCTAATGGTCTGGACACCCGACATGTTACAAAGATCTAGAGGTCAAAAAACAGATGCACTAGTAGAACTGATAGACATGTACCCTACCCTTTGTGACCTTGCAGGAATTGATAAACCTGCCCACTTAGAAGGATACAGTTTCACACCATTATTAGAAAGTCCCTCTCGAGATTGGAAGAAAGCAGCCTTCAGTCAATATCCTAATCCAGCATTGCGAGAATGGGCAGCTAACCCTCTTACATCAGGTATGAGAGAAACATACTTTGGGCCACTTATAGAAGAAGTCGAAGGCAGAATCAAAACACAACAAAAAGAAAAATGGGATCGCAGCCTATTTGAAAATGACCTCATGGGTTATAGTATGAGAACAGATCAACACAGATTTATAGTCTGGAAAAACTATAAGAAACCATCAGACCCTCCTGTTTATTTAGAGTTATATGATCATCAAGTAGATCCTGCGGAAACAAAGAATATTGCATCTGATAATCCTCAGCTAGTCGAAGAACTATTAGCACAACTTAATAAAGGCTGGAAAGGAAATCTACCAGACTTGGCGTCCCTATAATTATATTATTATAAGGAAAACTTGAAAATGAAATTTTTTTATAGATCATAAAAACTTAATGGAAACATTAATCAAGTTATAGCTGCATGGCCATTTATGAATACAGGACCGTATTGGATTCTTGCTAAATTTTTAAGTACAGCTAGGTCATTAGGAGTTATTGGTGTAGAGCTCTTTCCAATAGAGCATTGGTCTATGCTCAAGAAGTATGATCTAATGTGCGCAGCTACTAAGACATATACCTTCATTAGAGGGATGAATAATAAAAATCATCATCCAGAATGTTGTGATGCTTTAGAAAAAGCTATGATTGCAACTTCAGCTGCTGGTTTTCCTGACATCATGACCTTCACAGGATTAAGTGATAATACTGGTGAATCAAACGGTAGTGTAGTTTCTAAAGACGAAGGATTTAAAAAATGATTTGAAGGCTATAAACAAATGGCTTTCAAATCGTAGAAAAAGAATGTAACCATGGTCTCAGAACCACTAAATTCGAAAGTAGCAGAGAACATGAAGGGAAATCCAGGATACCAAAGTGATCATATAGACTATTGTAAAGAGATCATAAAAGCCGTGGGGTCGCCATCTCTCAAATTACTTTTTGATGTGTACCATATCCAGATCAATAATCGGTAAGTGGGGTTGCGGTGAATGGTATGACGCGCAAAATCCGCGATACACAGCCTAAAGAATAGGCTGAAGATACAACCCCTTGGCCGCAAGCTCCTAAAGACGGAAAAATAATTTATCGCGGTGATGGGGCGATAATGAATAATACACAGCATACTTAAAAGAGAAATTATGCTATTTGCTACTTTTTCCAATAAGCCAATCTTGAAATTTTCTTGAGCAGAAAATATATGTGAGTCTACATTGCATTCATTTTAATTGTGATTCAAAATCAGAATCCTCCACCCAACCAGTATTCATCTTCTCCCCTTTAATAAAGCGCTCATAAAATCCAGCAGTCTCAGGATGTGCATATTTGTAATTATCAAATAAGTCACCATCTCCTAGAATTCGAGGATCCTCTTGCTTTGTTAAAGCAGATATAAGCTGTTGGTGAAGAGCCCTTTTTAGTTCTTCAAAATCTTTATTCAGCGCTAGGTTGTTCATGCAATAAGGATCAATTACCGTGTTGTATAATTCTTCTCCTGGTCGTTTTCCAAAATTCAGATCCCAATACTTACTGTGTCCTTTTCTGTTTTCATTTAGGATGTAAGATTTCGTTGGGCTGCCGTCTGTATTGAGATAGCCTGTTTCTGGATTGCCTGCTGGCCATCTCTCAGGATGAAAATTAATGGTATAAGTAAAGCTATCTATTACGATACCTCTTACGGGATAGCCTTGATCTTGCGGCCGCCCAATATCGTGTCTCTCCTTCCCTATCAAAACAAAGTCGGTTTTCGTTTCATTTTTATTTTCACTATTAGTAAAAACATCATATAGACTTGAACCAGTGATCGCTTGCATTCCCGAATTAACCTCTTCGACATCTGCAGCGTCTAAGATAGTCGGTGCAAAATCTATAAAGTTTAAAAATCCGTTACTTGACGTCCTGAGTCATTAATTCCGTCTTTCCACATAATCGCTAACGGCAGGTGATTATCATATTCGTAGATCTGTCCTTTAATTCTTGGGAATGGCATTCCGTTATCAGAAGTTACGATAACAATCGTATTGTCAAGCTCTCCTCTTTGCTCTAACAGATTTAACATATTACTTAGATGCTTATCAAAGTGCTCGATTTCAAAAGCATAGTCTAGCATGTCGTTTCTGATAGAATCAACATCTGGCCAAAATTCTGGTATATGATTTACGTCTGTTAGTTGCTTATTACCTTTTTTTACTCCTGCTTTGTATTCATATTTCCTATGGGGTTCTGTTGCACCGTACCAAAAAAAGAATGGTTGATTATTTTTATTCTCACTTAAAAATGATTCAAAATTCTTAGTGTAGTCATTATTAGAAATAAATTCCGCTGGTGGGACAATTTTGTATTCCATAAAATTCTTTCCTATCAACTCTCTAGGTTGCCCATTGAGCATTGCCACTCCAGGTGCCCAACCTTTCCCAGTTCTTCCTACGTAGTAATCATGCTCTTTTAAAACCTCAGTAAACGTTTTAAATTTTTCAGGAAAGAAACCGGATTTTTCGAGATAAATTCAACATGCTCCGTATTTGCTAATTTCTTTTTTCTAGTAAGTACATAGTTTTTCTTATCAGCATAAGGAAAAGGAATTCCCCAATTCATAATTTGTTCGTAAGTTGTATATCCTTGAATAGTAGTATCTACAGTCTTATAAAAATCAGCATATCCATAGTCCAATTTTGATGGATTAGGAAGCTCCTCTAGCCAATGTACACTGCCGTCCGTTTGGGCTATTTTTCCATTTAAACTCATGGCTGAATAGAGCTTTATCTTTTTCATAAAAATTGAGTATAGTTAAATTTTGTAACTGCACCCACTTTATTTGCAATTAGGGTACATCGAAAATAGCAGAATTGGTGATTTAGAAAGTTCAAATTCAAGTATCAAGTTCAAGTTCAAGTTCAAGTTCAATACGGGACGTTGACAAGACGTAGTTTAACGTCACGGGTTGAACTTGAACTTGATGCCTGAATTTGAACTTTCTTAAACTTTCTCTCCTATTTAGGAAATAGCAATAGCCAAAGACGCACGAACTCTATCAATCGTAGATTCCACCTCTGCAGATAACTTATTATACCACGGCGTTAAGGTAGCCAATTGTTGTTGAATTTGTCGGTCCGCTGCTGATAAATACTGTTCACTCGCATTTGACCCACCCCCCATAGTCGTATAGCCACAGTTTCGGCAAGAAGAACTCGAAGACATATAATTGTAAGCAGATCTCATTTGTGCTCTAGCTTTATCTGCCTCATCTTTCAGTTTACCAATCGTTCGCCATTGACTTACCACTTCTTTAAACTCAGGAGATGTTTCCTCTCCCGTATGTAGAATTTTATAATTGATGACAGATTCTAAATCTTCTAATTGTTGGGCAAGTGTGGTTGCTGCTGAAGCCACTTCTTTTACTTCTGATTCCGCCTGTTCCAGTTCTTCCCCCACCTCACTACTTACAAATATTCTAACTAATTTACTACGTTCATGCCACTTCGAACTATTTTTTATATCTACAACCTCCTGCATTTCTTTCTGTTCTAATTGTCCCAGTTTCGCTTTAGCATCATAAAATTCTGCTCGAAGTTTTATTAATTCTACCAAAGAGATATTACCAGCCTCTGTTTGTATATTAGTGGTATTCAAGGCATTTAATAATCGGGCAAAAACAGGTTGAAGATTATATATATCTATTTCTCTAGTGGCTTCTATGGGTGGTGCCACATCCGTAATTTGTTTAGCAGTAATTTGATAATCAGGATTTTTAAAAAGTTTTTCAATTGCAGAAGTAAAAGTTACTCGCTCCATATATTTTAATATTTAAAGTAAAAAGTGGTTCACATAGATGTGCTTTTTTACCAACAAAATTAATGGATAATAAACTTAGGTAGTATAAGTAGGATTATTTTATTTATTTAGAAGAGGCTTAGAAAACTATTTAAAGAAAGCCCTCCTTTAAAAAATCTGTTATATTATACTCAATAATCTAAGTAATTTTTCTATTTTGGGAGCGCAATTTTGAGTCTAATCAAAAATTGTATGGCACACCAGCTTAGCAAAGAAGGTTTTAAAGATCTTTGCTTCTGTAGAATCATCCTGCAAGGCATCAGCGCGGTGGGCAACTATTATTCAAAACAATTCAAAACGAAATCATTAAACTCATGGCTTATAATAAAAAAGCAATTTTTAATGCAAGCTGTATCGCTCTTGTAGTAACAGCGATGACCTTTGCCATCCGAGCAGGTATTCTTGGTCAATTAGGGACAGACTTTGGTCTCACATCTAGAGAATTAGGGTGGGTCAATTCCATGGCATTTTGGGGTTTCCCATTAGCGACTATCTTTGGCGGACTACTATATAATGTAATGGGCGCAAAAAAGCTGTTAATGCTTGCCTTCGCTTGTCACCTTATCGGTTTAGTGATGACTATTTTTGCTGTTGGTTATTGGACCTTATTAATCTCCACTTTTCTAATTGGTTTTGCCAATGGTAGTGTGGAAGCAGGTGCCAATCCCTTAGTAGCAGATATTTATAGTGACAATAAATCGACGATGCTCAACAGGTTTCATGTTTGGTTTCCTGGCGGAATTGTCATTGGGGCATTAGTTTCCACCCTAATGACAAGTATGGATACAGGCTGGCAAGCACAAATTGCGGTAATGATTATTCCTACCCTAGCCTATGCTTATTTGTTATTTACCCAAGATTTTCCAGAATCTGAAAATATTGAAACTTCCACAAGTACAAATATTCAAGCTTTATTTTCTCCCCTATTCTTATTTATGGTGTTCTGTATGACGCTTACCGCAACAACCGAATTAGGGACCCAACAATGGGTAGAAAGAATATTGGGTAATTCAGGTGCGCATCCTATGTTGATTTTAGCATTGGTAACAGGTTTGATGGCAGTAGGTCGCTATTTTGCAGGCCCCGTTATTCATCGTTTAAACCCTACGGGTGTTTTATGGGCTAGTGCGGTTATCTCAACGATTGCCCTTGGTTTGATGAGTATTGCAACTGGACCAATGGTCTATCTGGCAGCTATTTTATTTGCCATTGGTGTTTGCTATTTCTGGCCAACCATGATTGGGTTTGTTGGGGAAAATTGCCCTAAAACGGGCGCATTAGGTATGTCATTAATAGGGGGTGCAGGTATGTTTGCTACGGGTATTTGGCAACCGATTATCGGAGGCTGGTTAGATTCTGAAAAAGCCGCTGCAATCGGTAGAGGTCTTACCCCTGACGCAGCAGAACTCGTTGCTGGACAAGCCACTTTGGATAATATGGCGTTCTTTCCTGCTATTTTAATTGTTGCCTTTGGCTTGCTTTATTTCTATATGAGGAATAGAACGGTACCTAATTCTGAATTAAAAAGGGCCTAAGTAGCTTATGTTGCCTTGCGGCAATTTATTCAACACGGATTTTACGGATAAAACGGATTGCTTGTAGGTTGTGAATAGTACGTGCATGAGACGCTCAAAACCCACGAGAACGGATTTCTTGTAAGTTTTGAGCGTCTCATGCACGTACTATTCACGACCTACAAGCAATCCGTTTTATCCGTAAAATCCGTGTTGAATAAATTGCCGCAAGGCAACACATAATAATATGTTTAAACAAATAATCAGATAACCACCCTTATGAAAAAATATCTATTTTTTTTCATCCTCCTTACTAACTTAATGAGTTGCACACAAGAATCTCAAACTATGCAGACAGAACTAGATCAACTTAGAGCAAAATTAGCCACTACAGAGAAAGCCTTAGCCACTGCCAACGAGCAAACTGCTTTTATCCATACGGTCTATTTTTGGATGAAACCTGACGTGACTGCCGAGCAAAAAGCAGATTTTGTAGCCAATGGTCTAAAAAAATTAGCTAAAGCACCTACTATTCACAAAGTCTATTTTGGTCCACCCGCAGGTACGGATAGAGAGGTGGTAGACAATAGTTATGACTTTGCATGGATTTGCCATTTTAAAAACACAGCGGACCAAGATACCTATCAAGTGGAGCCTATTCATTTAAAATTTGTGGAAGACTATCAACATTTATGGGAACGAGTGCAGGTATATGATAATGTCTTGTTGAAGTAGTCTAAAAAGTAAAAATCTGAATAAAATTCAAAGATCAATCAGGCTGAGAGTTAATGATAATTTTCCAAACTTTCAAAGTCTGCGAGACTTGGGTAGTTTTGGGTATCATCGAATTAGACTACCCAAGTTTTGAAAACTTTGAAAGTCTTCGTATTAAAGGTCAGTCTGCAATAGCTAAAGTCCAGCTTAATTATTGATAATCATTTGTACCCCTCTGGTTGTTGGTTCTGGACAACGCGTATCTCCTACCAACACACTTGTAACTTCCACATCACATGGCCCATAAGTCTGGTCTATGTTGGGTTGTTTAATTAATATCGAATAGTTACCGGCAGCTAGTGGGTCAAAATCATTCGTATTCTGCCAAGTAAGCCCACCGTCAATACTATACAATGGACTGGTATTAGGCTTAGCGTGCATGCCTAAGAAAATAGCGCCATCTCCTGCCCCTAAACTGGATTCAGGTCGTTGATAGTACATACATTGACAACAATCTAAAGAAACATTTTGTAATCTATGGAGTGATGCTCCTGAACTTAATAATCGAATAGTAAAAGTAGAAGTATTATAACTAGGCGGTAAAATTTCAGTAAAGCTTAAATAGGTATCAGTAGCATCATGACTACCTAGCGTATCAAAGTTAATACCATCTGCAGAAATGACAAAATAAAGCAGCTCACCAGCGGTCGAACTACTATTTCCTCTAACTATAATATTTAATTTTGTACTCATACAACTAGACAGATCAGCAGCTCTAGTGATTCCTACATCAGTTCCTTGGATATTAAGGTAATGATTGGAAGGAGTAGTAAAACCATCCTCTAAATATATATTTCCCGTTGACACATCATTGTCATCATTGATTTCTGTCCAGCTATTGGTCCAGGTCAAACTACCAACATTATTACTATAAGTATATCCACTACCACTATCCTGAAAAGCGTCTGCATAAGTCTCACATTGTGCAAAAGACATTTGTGTATAGAAAAAGCACACCACACTGCAAATTAAAATTTTATATTTCATGTTATTTTCCTATTTTGATTTTTATTGCTAACAATTAATTTCTACTTCCCCGCTTGATAGTAACAATCACAGGTAAACATTTAAAAGGAGGACAAGGCTCCTCACAAGCAACCGCTTGAATCACCAAATCACAACACAAACCAAAGTCACAGGAATCGGAACCAGCTAATTCACTAATATAATTATAACTACCTACTTGTGTAGCTGTGTAACTTTGACTAGTAGCGCCTGTGATAGGACTGCCATTAAAATACCATTGGTAGGCAAGCCCTCCACTTGGAGCAACAATTGTCATGGAGATATTACTGGTGTCCGTATGACAAACTTCATAAGGTACGCTTATACAAGCAGTGGCTATATCATCTTCTGATAATGCTCCATTATCCGGTGTTGAGTCAAGGTCCGACTCATTCATACCCGTAATTTCTGCTTGGTTGACGGTGACTCCTAAAGAATCTACGATGACTTCAATATCAAGAGTCAAATTTCCTCCAACAGGCACAGTACCTACCGTCCAAATACTGCCATTATACGTACCTTGTGATGCGGTATAATTACCCGTATAAGTCAACCCTACAGGTAGATTGTCGGTAACACTCACACCAGTAGAAGGTGCTGATCCGTCATTGGTAACCGTAAGAGTAAAAGTTCTCGTATCCCCAATTTGTGCAGTATTAATATCAACAGATTTTCTTAAATCTATATCATAACATGCATCCACGTTGACGGTAATACTGGTATCTCTACCACAGCATAATGCATCCGTAATTGTCACATGATAGGTGCGGGTAAAATCAGAACTAACGACCACAGAGGGGGTATTCCCTAATCCGTCCGACCACTCATAATTATAGGGGGGAGTACCACCCGTAACAGCAGCAGAAAGAATAACTTCGTCTCCATTGCATATCGTATCAATTGGAGCAAGTGTAATAGGCATTTCAGGACAAAAGCATAAAGCAATTGGGTCTAAGCGTATCAATTGGTCATCAGAAACACCATTAGTAGGACCATGAGAAGTGGACCACCAACCATATACCCCGGGTATTGTTTGCTCCCACGCTGCATCTTCAGGACCATTCGAATAAGTAATTCTTAGTTCCGTAATGGCACTTAAGCTAGAAATGGTAACAATGTTAGTAGCAGTATTAGGAGTTACATCTCCATTTCCAGAGAAAGAGGTATATTTTGCATAAATATGGGTTCCCTCCACAACTAGATTACTACCAGCAGTAATATCTAGATCAGAAGTTCCACCACAATAAGAAACAGCTTCTATAAATATTTCATCTTGATAAGAATCTCCGGGTTGTTCATACATAGATCTGCCTAAAAGAAAAGTATTCCCTAATCCTACGTAATCTATATCTGTTATTTGAAAATCATTTAAAATAATAGGATCGCTAAATCTAAATATGAAGGTAACCTCTTCTTCATGGTTTTCTGTATCAATCAACCAAGATAAATATCCATTTCCTGCCACTCCATTAGATTCTGTATAGCGATTATTGCAATCCGAGTCCCAAGGATCAACAATGCTTCCATTTCCAGGTGTATCGTCCGTCTCAGAAGTACCTGTTGCTCCAGGGTATGGTTTACAGCCTCCTGTAGGATCAAATGGATGCGTAAAATAAAGATCACTATCCTGATTTCTATTGTGAATATCCACCATTTCCACCTCGACTGTTGTTACACCTCCTGCATGAGGAATGGTGTAGGTATTAAAAACATCTCCCGCTGACCAAATTGCATTATCTCCCCATTTGAGCGTATCAGTAGCGCATTGGGTAAATCCTGTCTGTGAAAACAAAAACAACCCTACTAAAAGAGGAATAAATAAGTATATTTTTTGCATTTTAAATTATAATTTGTGGTAACTGTTCAGGATAGAGATGCGAGAATAGAGATGCGAGAATAGAGATAGTTTTCGTTGGTAATTGAGGAAAAATCGTTTTCATTTTAACGAAAACTATCTCTGCTCTCTGCTCTCGCCTCTCTGCTCTAATTAGAAGTAGTAACTGGCTGACAAATAGGCTGGGTACAACATTCTTTATATCTAACAACAACAGGACAATCTAAGATAGCTGCACACTGTCCATCAGGATGTCCGCCAGTTGAATAATAGTAAGTTCCAACACTGGTTATTGTATAAGTTGCTTCTGTGGCATCCGAAATTACAATGCCGTCTTTATACCAATTGTAAGCATAATAACCACTAGCAGCGGTTAAGTCTATATCAATGGTCTTGCCTTCACAAATTTCAATGGGAACAGTAATACAATCATTGGCAATGTCATCCTCTGCATAAACAGAATTGCCGGGGGTAGAATCAAAATCAGACTCCTCCATAGCGGTCACTTCCACTTCATTGGTCAGTGTACCCATAGCTGTTACTATTAAACTAGTAAAGAGCGTATCGCTTTCATTTTGCACTAGGCTATCAACACTCCAAATAGTGCCATCAAAAGTGCCTGCTGTAGCCGTATAGTTACCGCCATATAGCATACCTGACGGGAAGTAATCCGTAACTTCTATCGAATGTACGGTATCAGGACCATCATTATGTAGAATGATTTTAAAGGGGATGGTATCTCCTACGGCTGCGGATTCCCCATCTATTATTTTCTCTACGGAAACATCATAACAGTAATCAACTTCAAAATGGTATCTCAACTTTGATAAGCAACAATTGGCATCAGCCGCAATCACTTCAAATACTTTATTGGCATTTAACACGGCTTCTAACTGCGCCGTTGAATCTGTTAAATTGGATAAGATAGTAGAGGTCCCATCTGATATACATACTAATTCAAAACTATAAGGTGCCGTACCACCACTGGCTGTTAAATCATATAATATCTCGGTCCCATTGCACCCATAAGAATCTCCAAATGGGTAGGCTGGCTGCTCAGGATTGGTATTTTCAAAACTAATTGTAACAGGCGGACAAATACAATAAAAAAGAGAATCTAAGCAGATAGACATTCCATCGCTAATACCATTGGTAACACCATTAGTAGCGGACCACCAAGTATATTCATTTGGATTATTTTGCTCTGCGGTTGCATCCGCTATCCCGTTCGAGTACGTAATTGTTAATTCGGTAATAGCCTCCGTAGTAGAGATTGTTACCGTTCCATTAGGATCTGTTGCCAGTAGTTCATTATTGCTATTAATGTCATAATTTGCTCGAACCGTATCTCCAAAAACACCAATAGTACTTCCAGCAGCAATAGCAACTGGCACTATACTACCACAACCATCGGATGCTCCAAATACCACTTCATCTTGATAGGAAGACCCCGGTTCTTCTTCTGGGTTTAAACTGTTGGCACTAGCATACTTTAAGCCAATAGCATCTATAGCAGAAATTTTCATACCCGTAAGAATAACAGGAGCATCAAAGGTAAATTTTACAGTCACCTCTTCCGTATGGTCTAAGGCAGTCATTCCGAGCGTCAGACAATTGGTGCCGAGTGCGCCATTCGTCTGGGTATATTGAGGATCACAATCTGAATCCCAAGGATCATCTATGCTTCCATCTCCAGTTACAGTATCAGGCTCCGTACTGCCTGTATATGGTGCACATCCTCCTAAAGGATCAAAAGGATTGGTATTATATACATCAGAATCGTTTATTCTATTGGAAGGATCAATAATTTCTATACCTACATTTAGTGGTAAGAAAACCCATGCAGGATCCGTCTGTAAAAAATAGATACTAGATTCGTCATTTATATTAAAAACGGTATTACTAAATAATACATACGGGTCAGTAGTGTCTTCATTAATATGCCAGACAAGCGTATCGGGTGTGCATTGTGAAAAAGACAGCTGGAGACTAGACATAACTAGTACTATAGTTACCATCAGCCTATTGAGGTAGCATTTCATGTTCTCTCTAATTTTATTGTTGTTTGATAACTACTCAGAAGGTTCTTTTTTTGCTTAAAACTTGCGAATTTTAAAGCAAAAAAAGAACCTCCTCTCTCTTGGCAGAAGATGGGGAAGGTTTGTTTTTTCTGATTTTTTATGCAAAAAATCAGAAAACAAACGCTATTTATAGGAATCTTTAATAGTGAAAAGGAATATGACTAAATTTTAGTCATTTACTCAAAGAGAATGGAATTTTTGAGGATTTTTAAAATCATCTTTGGAGGGGAATAAAATGATTTACAATATATGTCTAGTAAACTGCTAAATCAATGAAAATGAAAAATTTGCCTTTCGTTTTCGATTAATTGAAGCCTCCGTTTTGAGGGAATAGAAGCCAATCAAAAATATCGACAATTTGTTGGTTTCAAAATTCGGTTAAGAATCTAGACTTACTACAAAGCTAATGGCAAATAGAATGGGAAAAACAAAAAATAAGCCGATTAAGTGACAGGATAAAAAACTACTACTTATCTGTAAAATACTATATTAAAGAGATGAACAGTACCTAAAACTAGATAAAGGCAGGAATATTTGATAAATCCTTGACAATTTTATCAGGAAGTTGAGCTATCTTCTTATGATTTTTCAAACTCTCTTGCCTGCGAAAGCCGAGAATATAAAACCAACCTGCTACTTATTTCTAGTCAAAAATTCAATCGAAGATAGAGAAGCACCACTCAAAAGATTATTCAAACCCAAACTGCAAAAATCCGTTTAGATCCCACTTTAATCCATGTCTTATCCCAAGATTTTTTAACTCTTTGGTCAAAAATGACAAGATAGCCCTTATCAAGACTTTGTTTTTCTAAATAATTGGCTAATTGGATTAAGCCTTCTTCGTGTGCTTTTTTACCCCGCCATATTTTCAATTCTACTACATATTGATACTGGAAAAAAGTAATGGCAATATCGATTCGCTTTTCTTCGGAAATTTGCGGTTCTTTGAAGGAAAAACCACTACCATTTAAGATAGGTTTTAGGTAGGCTAAAAATAATAACCGACCTTGCCGTTCTACAAAATCTCTGTCTTTCTTACTATATTGTTCTTTTAATAAATCTTGAAATCGAAGAACCACTTTCTCCATATTTAGTCGGTTCTCAAGTAAAGTATAACTTGGTTGGTATAAATAGTTATCCAAGTCCACTTCTTCCAATAAAGGCAAGCTCATAAAATCATAAATAATTTCTCGATAAATACGATTATGAATCTGTAATTGCCCTTTTGGAGATTTACCAAAAACACCATAAATAACCCCCAATTCAATAGTAGGTTGATGTACATTAAATGGGAAATGAGCACTATTGACCGCTACATTATAAGCTAATTGATACAATTTAGGGTAGTTGGCTAAATTCTTTTTTAGACTATCAAAATTAGAATTGGTTCTTTGTATTAAAAGTTCCGTTGCGTGTGTGACCTCTGCACTACCTACTGTTTTTTCCGCTTTATCAGGTAATACTTCTTCGACTATTATTTTGCATAAATGACTAACTAAAAAAGGATAGCCCGACGTATAATAAAATAACTGTTCTGCTACCTCTCTAACATTTACTGCTATCTGTTCATTACTAGCATATTCCTCCAACATTGGAATAATTTCGGCTACCTGTAATTCCATAGCTACCCTAAAATCAGTAGCGATATTCCATGGACTATTTAGTTTGCTTTCTGTATTAGCACTAATTTTTAAGGTTTTGATGTCGTGGACACCCGTTAAGATAATAGAATGGAACGTTTGCTCTGTCTTTAAATCTCTTTCTAAAAACTTACTCCGCAGAATGCCTAAGAAATCTAAAAACAACTGATTGTTACTACTCTTATCTACTTCATCAATTAATAAGATTAGCTTTTTATTGGTTTTGTGTACTAATCGGGTGATAAAGTCGGAAAGTATTGTTAAACTAGTAACTATTGATTTTTCTTTTTCTATAAAACCAGCAAGAACAGGCTCCTCTTTTTCTACCATTTGCTTATAAAGTAGATGCAAAAAACTTATACAAAAATCACTTGCCTTTGAATATTCTTCACTTCCAATTTGCTCAAAGCTAATGCTGAACACTAGCCACTCTGTTGATTGACTCAAAGTTTGATTTATAGTTCTAAGTATAGTTGTCTTACCAAACTGACGAGGGCGGTTAATAATGAAATACTTACCTTGATAGACCATCTGCAAAACGTCTTCAATTTTGCCAGAGATGTCTGCCATGTAGTGTCTTTTAGGATGGCACCAGCCTGTGATGTTGAATTCTTTTTGCATAGAATGGTTGTTGTGTGTTTATACAAAGGTAAGGAAAATGGGTAATTGATTACTAATGAAAGGGATTTGGAAGGAGGTGGTACGATTTTTCACCAAATGACTTTGGCACTCAGATAGGGATGGACTGGCTAATGGTCATACTTTACAACAATGGTCTATTTATTTGAATGGCAGATAATGAGTTCGTTGATCGGAAATATTTATTATGTGACTCTGGTGCAGTTAAGATTATACAGGCAAAAAAATTATAAACGTTCCACTTCCCAACCTACCACATTTCTTTCTGTTTTTCCAAATTCAATGCCTACTAAATAAATCGCATTATAGGACGCATATTTCTGATAATATTGACGGGCTTTAATTTGTTGCAGCGCATTGCCTGTTACTTTAGACACGACTTTGAATTCAAAAATATATACTTTATCTGGTAGCTGAATAGTTAAATCTATTCTTCCTTTATTGGTAACATCTTCGGGTATAATCGGGAAACCTAAACTTGCTAGATAGGCATACAATACACTAGCATAATAGCCTTCATACTCTGCAATCGTATTATTCGTAAAATTATGATAAGGAATAGAAGAAAATAAGCGGCTAATGGTTTGTTCTAGTCCTTCTACATTCCCCGCTAGAAGCTGATCATATAATTGATCTTGATACACTATTTTTTGGCTTTTTTGAGTCGTCAGCACATCTATAAAAAAGTCGTTTAAAGAAAACTGGATTTCTAAATTGGGAATGCCTAGAAGGTATTTTATGCGATTGCGTTCTGTGTATTTTTTAGTGATCGTCAAATAACCTGTTTGCCAGAGTAAAGCTTCTAATTCTATTCTATCTACATCGAAGCTATTCAGTAACTCATCTGTTGCTTGGTAATTTTCTAGTTGAGGAATAGCGTAATCCCGACTGTATAATAAATTTATCAGAAAACTGGGATTCCCCGTACTCCACCAATAGTTTCTAAATTCATGATTATTAGAGATAAACAAAAGAATGTCAAAAGGATTGTAGACTTTATCCCCAAAATAATTATAGCCATTGTACCATTTCCTAACTTCTTCTAAGTCAACATCTACTAAATATTCTTTGAAATAAGTTTCTAAATCTTGGTGGGTATAGCCACAGATATTGCCGAAATCAGCATGTAGTGTAATATCATTGAGATTATTTAAACCGCTAAACAAACTCATTTTGGAGAATTTGCTAACACCTGTGATGAATACAAAGCGAATGAACCGATCATTTTGTTTAATGACCGAATAGAAATCTCGCATTTGATCTCTGATAGCATTCCCTTTTTCTTTATCCGTGATATTATCCAATATTGGTTTATCATACTCATCAACAAGGATAACCACTTTTTTCCCGTGTTGCTCATACGCTTGCCAAATTAATTCTTGAAAACATTCTGTTGCCTTAGTAGTTGCTATTGGAAGGTTTAGTTCATGTTCAATTGCTTGTAGGGCAAAACGAATATTTTGATTGAGCATAGCCATTTCTCCGTGAAAGCCTGTTGCAAAACTAAGATGCAAGACAG
>ENA-ORXT01002007-ORXT01002007.1-marine-metagenome-genome-assembly--contig:-NODE-2007-length-25632-cov-10.725298_pt1 | contig 25632 bp, 24 predicted proteins | sample MGYA00237868_ERZ511482 | MGnify/ENA metagenome assembly ERZ511482
AGGCTATCATTCCGTTTTTCGCCTTGACCTTGAAAAATTATATTCAAAATCTATTGTGTCATTTTAAAACATAATTGAATTGTGTTAATAATCAAGAAAAAAGGAATAATTTTGTAGTACTGGAAGGAAATGTCTGGTGATGAAATTCGCCGAATATTATCCTGCATAGCAGAAGCCAAATTGCTTCTGCTATTTTTTCATACTGGAAGGAAATATCTGGTTCCTAAATTTCCGAATGGTATCCTTCTGTATTAGCCTAATTTTTTATCTCTTTCATTGAATCATGCCGATTTTCTATAAGATCGATACTCGCGATCGTATGGTATATTGGATTTAGCAATAGCGAATGCAATGCGTAATAGTTTGTTAGCTACTGCAATTAATGCTAGTTTTTTAGGCTTGCCTTTGGCAATCAATCTTTGATATAGTTCTAGACAAGCGGGATTGTATCGAGCAGCTTGAAGACTACACATGTAGAGTTTTTTTCTTACTAATGGGTTCCCCCTTTTACTGATGTGACTCTTCTTTCTAAGACTGGTGCCAGAGGATCTTTCACTTGGAGCTATGCCATAATAGGATGCTAATTGTTTAGCAGAATCAAATTGTTTAAAGGCATCTGAAGAGATGATTAATATAGCAGCTGTACGTGGACCTATACCTACTACAGACTTAAGATTACTAAGTAGCGGTCCATGGTTCTTATTCAGAAGCTTAGTTATTTCAGCATCTAGTTCATTGATGGACTCAGTAAGTGTAACTAATTGGCTTTCAACTATTTGAATAAGCTTAGTATCTGATCCTTTATACTGGAGTTCTTTTAGTTTGTTTTTAAGACTAGCCCGTATATTGATGAACTGCTCCATGGTTTGATAGTTATCTTTACTCTTTTGTAAATTGGAATCGATCGGCTTGTAAAGATCAATATCTTGATTGATACCATAGAGCCTGATCATACTAGCATCTGATTTATCTGTCTTATTACGGCGCAGACGCATTTGGATAAATCGCTTTATTCTAAGTGGGTTTATTACTGCCACTTGAATATTGTTTTGAAATAAATAATTAGCCAGTTGTAAATGATAAATACCCGTAGCTTCCATCACACAGATACTATCTTTGGGTATCGCTTTACAGAATTTTTTAAACCCCTCTAGATCCTGAGTATATATTTGATGCTTTTCATGACTATCCACAACATCAAAGCTTTGCTTAGAAATATCGATACCGATCACATGGTCTTTGTTCATAGCTAAATATTTTATAGTTTGTAAAAAATGAAGAGCACATATCTCATATCCACCAACCTGTAAGCAGGCTCGAAGCCCTGTGAATTGTTCGAATTATGGATAATAGCAGAGAGGAAAATTCAATTATGACAGGATCTACGTCCTTATGGTATAAACTTCTTTAATCTCTCTGCTGCTCTTTTACTAATTTATCGCTTTACAAACTTAGGTTGGTATAATTTAAATTTTTGGAAGAATATTATTCTAATTAGGATTGGATAATTTTCCAATCTCCAATGAAACAGCCCATCCCGAGTGAAGGGGAGCATTTCGGTTTTGCCTTAAATCAAAATCCAGCTTTAGAATAATAAACAATTTCTTTCTAGATTCAACGCAAAAAAAACCGACCCAAAACTAATAAGCTTAATCTCATTTAGAATATATATGCATAGCATATTGGACTTTCATAATGTAAAAAGAGCCTTACCAATCGGCAAAGCTCTTATATAAATTAGTTTGAATTTTTCTATTTAAAATCCAGACACCTTAGGACCTACCTTTGGCCCAACTAACTGGACCTTAGCTGGCGGGGGTGGTATCGGTGGTGGAATTACTGGTGGTGGTGGTGGTACTACCTTAGCGATCACCGGTGATAGTGGCACCAATGTTGGCGCTGGCACTAGTAAAAATAACAGTGGCAATAATAACAATCCTGCTGCCCATGGCACTAAACCCCATCCTGCCGTCGCTGCTGACGCAGTCGCAACTGGTGCTATCACCGGTGCAGCTTTGAATGCTGTCGCAGACGCTACCGCTGCCGCTCCTCCAGCCTTCGCTACGAATCCCGACTTACCCGCTGCTGCCATAGATGCTGCTGCTTTCGCCGCCATAGCTCCGCCTCCTGCTGCCGCAGCTCCGCCGCCACCTACCGCTTGGTAAGTAACAGAGGTTTCTGGTACAAAGGCAACTGCCTCTGCTCTAGAACCGAATGCTGCACTTCTACCGATCTCATTATGGGCACCATCTTTAAGGAGTACATAGTACTTACCCTCTCTGGTCTCCAGGATACTATAATTAGCTCCTTGCCATTTACCTTTAGAAACTTCCGCTACAGCTCCGTCTCTATCTGATGCTGAAGCATAACCTTCACTTCTTATCGCCATCTTACCTTCGCTATCCATAAGACCCCAGTAGAACTTACCTCCTTCAGCAAACTGAATGAAGTCTCCATCTATCGTCGACTTATTAGCAAGATTAGCATTGTATTTACTCATAGGGAGATAACTATCATCTCCGTAATATTTCGTCTTAGTGTCTTTTACTTTAGTGATCGTGCTAGAAGAATCTTCTATTGCTGTTTTTCCTAGGAATCCCACCAAAATACCAGAACCTGCAACTAGTGGCGCTATCTTAGAACTGCCATCCGTAGAAGCTACCTTACCAGAAGAACTTGTACCAGATGAACCTATACCACCAGTACTGCTACCTGCACTTACTCCAGAAGAAACCATACCACCGGAACTACCGCCCGATGCAGCAACTCCACTTGATCCAGTACTTGCTCCTGTAGAAGAACTACCTCCGCCAGGTATAAGTGCCTCAGCAGCACCTTTAGTCGAAAATAATTGGCTCACAGCAATCTCTTGTCTGTTTCCTGCTTTTAGACTTATGTACCACTGTCCACTGTACTCTTCAGCAACATATCGCTCTGCTAGAACCATATTTTTCTTTACGGATTCAATACCGTTATCTCGTCCAGCCTCAGAGGTATATCCTTGACTCATGAAGACTACTTTGTCCCCGTCAAGCTTAGAAAAATAGTAAGAACCGTTGTCATCGAATCTATTAAATCCAGAATCATCGGCGGGGTGTTTTAAATATTCGGAAGGATCCAAATACTCGTCTTGTCTATGGTCACTCATTTTGTAAAATTTACCTTTATTAAAAGTGCCGCTTTTATTGGGCTTTAGCACTATACATATTTGATTTTAACATAGTCTTCATATTACTAATATAACAGTCCACATCATATTTTAGACGCAAATAATCAAGAATTGTCTCGTTTCTATGTGGTACTTAATGAATAATCAGTAAAACTTATGGCTCATAATGTTGCATTCGACCATGTCCAGCAAGGCATTACTCGGGGTCAAAACTGATAAATTAACTATCAACTAGAAATGCACGCTTAATACAAATATCAGGATCGGGAATAATTGTTGCAACTAATATACTTATGAGATCAGTTTGGAAAGGACACATCAGGTTTTCGCTAGTAACTATACCCATCCAAGTATTTAGTGCAGTAGAAACAAAGAACGCAATAAGCTTTAAACAGCTACACAATGAGGATAATGGCCGTATTGGTTACAAAAAAGTCTGTAAAAGCTGTGACACAGAGGTCCCTTTTGGCGATATCGTAAAAGGATATGAATACGAGCCAGACCAATATGTGGTCATTAAGCCTGAAGAATTACAAAGCCTAAAATTAAAAAGTACTCGTGCTATCGATATAGAAGCCTTCGTAGATATCTCAGAGGTCCACCCCACTCGATTCGAAGCGGTCTATTATGTCGGACCAAATGGTGAAATTGCTCAAAAGACTTTTGCTCTTTTTTCTAATGTGCTCAAGAAAACCAATAAAGCAGGCATCGGCAGAATTATCTTGAGAGATAAAGAAGATGTAGTCCTTATCGCACCACATGAAGATGCGCTCATCATGTATAAACTACGATTCCCTTACGAAGTGCGTGATGTCAAGGATGTACCAGACATTGGCTCTGTAGAAGTAAATGACGGTGAGATGAAACTTGCAGAAACCCTTGTAGATTCTCTCTCTACTACTTTTGACAAGGTAGACTTCGAGGATAGATACAAGGATGCACTGATGGAACTCGTCAATAGTAAAATAGAAGGAAAAGAGATCGTAAGCATATCTGAAAGTGCAGAGGAAAAACCTGTTGTAGATATCATGTCAGCGCTCAAGGCAAGTATCGATGCTGCAAAGAAGAAAAGTGCTTAACTATAGTCGCTTATGCTAAAAATTCTTTCTTGGAACATACAGCAAGGCGGTGGCTCTAGGACCAGCAAGATCGTCTCAGCTATTACCAAGGAGAGACCTGAGATATTCGTTCTTTCAGAATATAGAAATAATGGTCATGGTCAGCTACTTCGAAATAATTTTCTGAAGCTGGGCTATACGCATCAGCTCTCAAGTCATACCGAGAAAGAAACTAATTGTGTATTGATCTGCAGTAAGCTACCTTTCAATGGTTCGCACTTTCCTACATCAGATCCTAGCTACGCCCATGGCGTTTTGAAAGCTGAGTTCGATGCATTCTCTATATATGGCGTTTACCTTCCTCACAAAAAAAGACACGTCCTTTTTAATTTTCTTTTGAAAGAATTAGAAGGGGCAAGCAAGCCCTGTATCCTTGTCGGAGATTATAACTCTGGTATCAATGGAGTAGACCAGACAGGCAACTCATTTATGTATTCCGACTTTTTCACTAAGACACATAAGCTGGATTACGTCGACGCCTTCAGAAGCAAACATGGTAGTGTAAAAGAATATTCTTGGTACAGTCATCAGGGTAATGGATATCGCTATGACCATAGCTATATTCATAAAGACCTAGAACCCATACTTACTGATTGCTATTACTTGCATCACTATCGAGAAGAGAAGTATGCTGACCACTCTCCGATGGTCGTGGAGCTAGGTTAGATAGTCAAGTGACGATAGCTCTTTCCTCGTGTGATGGTGTCAAGAAATTCTATGATCTAGCTATCGAGAAATCCAAAGAGAATGTAGGTCTTGAGCAAAAAAATATAGTTAGATATTAGCAATTCCTCAAAGGGATTTGAGCCCTATGAGGAGTTTGTGCCCTTTTGAGGAATTTGTTTGTTATCCCATTATTTTTTTGAATAGATCCTTATCAACTTCCCCTCCTGCAAAGTCATCAAAGGTCTTGGTCGTGATATCGATCATATGATCTGATATGAAAGGAGCTCCTTCTGCAGCACCTTGCTCTGGCGACTTAAAGCAACACTCCCACTCTAGCACCGCCCAGCCATCGAACCCATGCTTAGTCAGTTTTGTAAAGATAGATTTGAAATCTACTTGTCCATCTCCTAGCGAACGGAATCTTCCTGCTCTATCCGCCCAGTCTTGGTATCCACCATAGACCCCTACTCTACCATTAGGGACGAACTCGGCATCCTTGACATGGAACATCTTGATCCTGTCATGATACAGATCTATGAACTGCAGATAGTCCAACTGCTGCAATACGAAATGACTCGGATCATATAAAATATTAGCTCTCTTATGACCATTGACTTGCTCAAGGAACATCTCGAAAGTAACCCCATCATGAAGGTCCTCTCCTGGGTGTATCTCATAACAAACATCAACACCACACTCATCAAAATGATCTAGAATAGGAGTCCATCTTTCCCCTAGCTCTTTGAACGCTGCTTCGACCAATCCTGCTGGCCGCTGTGGCCAAGGGTACATCGTCTGCCATATCAATGCCCCAGAGAATGTCGCATGTTTCGTTAATCCCATATGCTTACTTGCATCAGCGGCCCACGTTACTTGTTGCTTTGCCCACGCTGTTCTTTCCTTAGGTTTGCCATGTACCTCGGCAGGTGCGAAGGCATCAAACATCGCATCATAAGCTGGCGCAACTGCCACCAACTGTCCTTGCAAGTGTGTCGATAGCTCTGTCACCTCCATCCCGTGCTTAGCGACAGTTCCCAGGATCTCATCGCAGTAAGTTTTGCTAGTTGCGGCTTTCTCTAGGTCTATGCATCTAGCATCCCACGTAGGGATCTGCACTCCTTTGTATCCTAGTCCTGATGCCCACTTACAGATATTATCTAGCGTATCAAACGGTGCATCATCACCCATGAATTGTGCAAGAAAAATTGCTGGTCCTTTTATTTTACCCACTTTTTATTTTTTTTAATTATTAATGTTGAATTTTTTTCTTCTGATAATATACCAAAAAGACTAGTTTATACTTAAAAACTCTTTTGGACTTAGAACAGGAATTTGTGAATTTTTAAAATCTTTTTTATTCCTTGTAATTATTGCTTCACATGAATTTTCTAGTGCAATAAAGTACTGGATTCCATCCTCAAAATCCTTGAAATCTTCTTCAAGTGACAGTTCTAAAATTTTATCACTGAAAGAGGCCACCGTAACTAAAGTCTTAAATTTTCTAAGCGTGTTTCTTACCTTCCTTTGCTTCATTTGTTCTGATAAAATATAATGAGTATTTGCAAATGACAGCGTAGAAACTACTAGCTTAGTTTTGTTATCGATAGCAGATGTAAAGAAGTCTTGACTTTCTTCAAAAAAATTTATCCGCTGGCTTAACACATCTATAATAATATTTGTATCCACAAATACACTTTTCATTATTTGTATTTTTCAGTGAGATACCTAGCATAAGACTTTTTATGATCCTTCTTTTCATCCAAAGTTATTACTCCAGTCAAGCTTTTTATTATTGGATTCACTTTTCTATCCTTGGCACTCTTTGTAGTTACAGCCGATAGATAGTTTTCTATAAGTTTAGATAGACTAGTGTTAGTTTCCTTAGCATATACTTTTGCTTTTTCTATGATCTTCGTATCCAGTTTTAAGGTCAGTTTAGAATCCATAACATACGTTTATACGGATAAATATAATTTATTCGTACGTATTTTGCAATACCCATTATTGCCAAACAAATTAATATATTATACAATTTCATACTTGCGCCACGCCCCCAAGATCAAGCCTCCTACTAATACTCCCAAAAAATTATTAGTGGCATCTAACAATCCTGACATCACATTATATTCAAAGTGTCCCTGAGTGTACGGTCCTAAAAAAGCAAAAGCAAATCCTAAGATAGCACCCCACTTAAGACCCTCTATCGCAGAATGAACTCCTATATGCCTAAAGGTCAGAGACATTAAAAAATACATCATCCCCGAAGCTATCGCACTTACTACAAATGGTGTCATGGAGAAATTAGCATTGATGAATTCCTCTGACAGGTTATGCCAGTCCATCCACTGCTCCCCAACAGCGCCATAGATACTTGCACCAATCATTTGAGCTATAATAGTAGCGGCAAGAATTGCTAACCAGTTATGTTTAAGCTTTCCCATGGTTGGTTTTTTTGACTTCTTATTTAGGCAACTTTACCCATTTCTGCTTGCTCTTCCCTGACTTTATAACCGTCTCTATGAATTGCATTCCTCTTACTCCATCAGCTACTGTCGGATAGTCTTTATATATCGGGTCTACCTTTACTTTATCGATCCTTGCTTGTATACATTTTGCAAAATTCTTGTAAGTAGTTGCAAATGCCTCTAGGTAACCTTCTGGATGTCCTGCTGGTATCCTAGTCGCCGCTTGCGATGCAGCACAAAGATCTCCGCCTCCAGTTCTTAATACTTCTTGTGGTTTATCTAGCCACTTGACTAGAAGTGTGTTTGGTTCCATCTGGTGCCACTCAAGGCCTGCCTTCTCACCATAGATCCTGATGTTAAGACTATTCTCCTCGCCTGCACAGATCTGACTAGCTATCAAGACTCCCCTCGCACCATTGCTAAATCTCAACAATACATTCCCATCATCATCTAATCGCCTACCTTTTACGATAGCACTTATATCAGCACAAAGCTCTTTGATCTTGAGTCCTGTCATGTATTCTGCAAGATTTTCTGCATGGGTGCCTATGTCACCCATTGCTCCTGCTATACCTGATTTTTTAGGATCAGTCCTCCATGCAGCTTGCTTTTGCTTAGTCTTCTCTACTGCTGTTGTTAGCCATCCTTGAGGGTATTCTACTACTACTTTTCTGACCTTCCCTATCTTCCCTGACTTGATCATATCCTTAGCTTCTTTGACCATTGGATATCCTGTATAATTATGTGTCAATGCAAAAATAAGTTTCGTCTTTTTTACTAGTCGCTGGAGATCCTTTGCCTCTTTCATATTAAAGCAGAGTGGCTTATCACATATCACATGGAAACCATTCTCTAGCGCCATCTTAGCAGGACCATAGTGCATGTGGTTAGGCGTCACTATAGATACGAAGTCAATGCGCTTATCAGCTGGCAATTCTTTCTCCTTCATGATCATCTCCTCATAGGACCTATAAACCCTTTTAGAATCTAGATATAGATCCTTACCTGAGAGTTTGGATTTACGTGGATTACTGCTAAATGCTCCTGCTACTAATTCTATTTCCCCATCGAGTGCAGCAGCCATTCTGTGCACGGCTCCTATAAATGCTCCTCGGCCACCTCCGACCATTCCCATTCTTAATTTACGAGGCATATTGTTTTTTGTTTTTGATGATTTTTAAAAATAAAAAAGATCTGTGTTTATCTATAACTATTAAGCATAGTCTTTGATATAGTTTACAATATTTGAAAGCGAAGACGCATTCTGAAACCTTAGTGACCCTAACTTCGTCCTGTTCTACTTTTATTACTTACTACGGTTTTTGATTATCTGCTATGTATTTATCCACGATGCCTTCTAGTGTACTCATCAGCACAGAGCCATTCTCTAAGACCCTATCATGAAACTCGCGGATATTAAAATTATCTCCTAACGCAAATTCCGCTTTCTTCCGCAGTTCTCTGATCTTGATCTCTCCCATCTTATAAGACACTGCTTGCCCTGGCCAACCTATGTACCTGTCTATCTCGGTATTGACCTCATGCATAGACAGTGCTGTGTTACTGGCTAAGAAGTCTATCGCCTCTGCTCTCGTCCAGCCTTTATAATGCATCCCTACATCCACAACGAGCCTACATGCTCTCCACATCTCATAGGTCATCCTCCCAAAGTGATCATAGGGTGTATCATACATGCCTATCTCTATCCCTAGATACTCACAGTACAAGCCCCACCCTTCTCCAAAAGCACTCAGATAATTACTTCTCCTAAAATTAGGTACACCCTCTATCTCCTGCGACAACATCATCTGGTGATGATGACCGGGCACTGCCTCATGTAATGTCAGGGCAGGAAGTGCGTACAGTGGCCTAGTATCTAGCGCATAGGTATTCACCCAGTACTGTCCAGCACGATTAGTCTTATAATTACCACCAGAATATCTGCCTGCGGTATAGTTAGGGGCGATGGCTGCCGGGACAGGCTTCACCGTGAAAGGCATCCTAGGTAGTTTACCAAAGTATTTTGGCATTTCATTTTCGATCTTTTTGGAGAGCCACGATGCTACACCCAATATTTCTTTAGGGGTCTTCGCGTAGAACTGAGGGTCTGTGCGTAGAAATTTTAAAAAATCTGCGAAGCTTCCTTCGAAGTTTAATTCCTTGATCACCCCTTCCATATCCTTTCTGATACGCGCAACTTCCTTTTCTCCAATCGCAAAAACCTCTTCGGGTGTGATATCTAGTGAGGTATAATATTTTACTCTTTGTTCGTAAAAGGATTTGCCGTTTGTAATACCTGAAATACCTATTTCATCTCTTGCACTCAGATAATAATCTTGCTCTAGAAAATCATACAACTCTGCGAATGCTGGTATAACCTTGTCAGAAATAATACTCCTTATCGCTTCATCAAATTCTACATCCTCTAGTTGCGTCTCTAGTTGTGCCAGAGGTTGATAAAATGCACTTTCTACCATGGTCGCATCTCGGTGGATCTTTATCAGGGGTAGTGCTTTATCTATGATTAATTTTGGTAGAGTAATACCCTTGCTTACTCCTGTTTTCATTTTACCCATCTGCCAGTCGATATAATCCGGCAGGGTCTCTAGCTTCTTTTTGTATTCATCTTTTGATTCTGGACTGTCCAGTCTTGCATTTGCTACACTGAAATAAATGCCTGTCACAAAGCCTCCCTCTGAGCTGATCGGCATGAGGTCCAGTCCTATCTTAGCTGTCTGAATATTATTGTCTACGATATACTTAAGCACATCTTTGTTGATGACATCCATTTCAGAAAGCCCTGAGTTACCCACTTTGTCCAATTGGTCTTTGATATCCTGTAGCTTCGCTACCCTATCTTCTTGCTCTTGATCTGTGTACATCCTCCAAGATCGCTCTGGGCGATCCTTATCGAACGATTCGTAATCTTTGATAATGCTATGGAGCTTAAGACTAGATGTAGCTTGCTGTTCTACTAACGTTTTTTTAGGAGCGCAAGCGGTTACTACAAACAGTACCAAAAGAAAAATTAACAGATCGAGTTTTTTCATGGTATGAGTTATCAAAGTTTAAGTTCTTCCTTACAAGCAAAATGGTCTAAGGAAAATACCCTAGACCATTTTTTTCTATTTTATTTTATTCTTAATGCGCTAAGGCTGCTTCTGGCGTTTTGTTTTTCATCCAGAAGAATAATATTGTAAATAATACTATCAGAACTATTGGAAATAGTAACATAGTAGATAATGTGGCCTGTCCAGCAGCCAGCTCGAGTGCAGCTCCGGTAAGGCCCTCAGCCTCAAACGAAGCTCTGTTGGAATCTATGGTTGATCCAAAAAATGGTTGCATAAAAACATTGGCAAACATGCCCATCGCACCAACCACATTTAAGCCAAGTGCGCCACTTTGCGGAATATAATCTGCAATAAAACCAATCATATTTGGCCAAAAATAAGCAACGCCGAGTCCGAAGAATATAGCAGCGACATAAGCCATAGTTCCTGTCTGTGTACTAAATAGATAGATGCCTATAGTTGCGAGAACAGCCGACCCTAATAAGACACCAGTTGTACTAAACTTACCAACTACATCTCCACCGAAAAATCTAGCCACAGCCATTAATCCAGCGACAAGCGCAAGTATAAGCATTGGCTGAGCGCCACTCTCTGCTAACACTAATTCTACCCACTGTGTTGTCCCAAACTCCGTAGAAGCAGTAATAGCCATTACTATAAACATAAAAATGAACAGCGGATTCATCATACCTTTAAAACTACCAGCGATAGATGTCGCTTCTACAGACTTCGCTTTAGGCCAAGCTTGCCCAAAAAATAAAAATGCATAAATAATAGTAGGTATCATGATAATCCAAATTTGCGTTTGCCATGACCATTCTAAACTACTCATACCTATTGATAATAGGCTACCTAGGACAATCCCACCTGGAAACCACATGTGAAATCTATTCATCATCCTACTCATCATATTGCCTTCATAAGCATCAGCGATCATGGGATTACAAGCTGCCTCCGTGCAGCCATTGCCAAGACCGATCAATAACGAAGCCGCCATCAGCCCACCGTAACTACTGGCATATATGGTACCTACTATTCCAATAGCATGAGCAAGAAAGGCAAAGGCCATAATTTTTCCACCTCCTACCTTGTGGTATATTAATCCACCAATAATCATAGAAATAGGAAAGCCTAAAAACCACATTGAGTTGATAAAGCCAAGTTGCTCCCCGCTCAAGCCAATTTCTAGTTGTACCTCGGGTAGTATCCCTGCCCTAAGACTGAAAGATAAAGCGGTAGTGATCAGAGCAAAGCAACTGCCATAAAACAGTCTATTCGCATTTACTCCAGAAGTATTTTTTTCCATAATTATTAGTTTTTCGTTTTTAGCTTATTCTTAATAAATAATATTGTAGATACTATAATTCTCTGATCTTGATATTCCTAAACCATACATCATTGCCATGGTCCTGGAGGGCAAATTTCCCTTTGCGGTATTTTCCAAAATGCGCTCTATCCTTAAACTTACTATCTGCTACCATCGCATCCCATTTGTCATTAAACATCTCGAAACTTACCACGTTGACACCATTCTGATAAAACTTATATTTTCCATTATCTGCCATTATCTTTACCGCGTTCCATTCGCCTGCAGGCTTGACCGTTTCTTCTGAGCACGATATCATATCATAAAGATCTCCCGCTCTATGAGTCACTATCTTAGCATCAGGATGACAGGTGTTATCCAGCACTTGCATCTCTGGGGCAGAGTGCCATGTCCGATCTAACTTTCCATCCTCTTGTACTCCCCAAAAAATTCCACTGTTACCACATGCTGATATCTTCCACTCCAGCATAAATTCGAAATTTTCATAATCACCGTCTGTCACAATATCTCCTCCCTGCGCATCAGCTTTACTATCAAAAAAAAGTGCTCCGTCGGACACCTTCCACTTACCATCTGTCTCTGGGTTATTGAATACATGCCAACCTTCCAAGTTTTTACCATTGAATAATGATTGCCATTCTCCATTTTCTTTATCAAGATCTGGAGAATCAACCTTAGTCTTATTATTAGGAATTTTCTTTACTAGTTCTTGAGACGAGTTACACGCAAAATGGAAAGCAAAACAAAATATCAATATAGGTGCTATAAAAAATATTTTATTTCTCATAAGTTGTCTTTAGTTAAGATGCTTGTCGTACAAATTGTACTTTATCTAAAATACCAAATTTTAAATACTAAGCCCCTTTACAACTACCTTCTGATGGGTAGAATCCACATAAGTATAACTAACATATAATCTGCTATTAGCTGTCGCCAGCCTCGGGAACCCACTTGCGCGAGCTGAACTCGTATTACCGATAAGAAATGCTTGGCTAACATTATCTCCTATTGCAAATTTTTTGATCATGATACGTGCATCGTTATTTTCAGCTTCCATATAGCTGACTACAAAATCACTATCACTTACAAAACAAACATCCAATCTTCCTATCGTCTCTTTATCACTGACGATTATTGGCAATGAAAAGCTAGACCCACTGTCTGTAGAATAAACCACCTTCACTGTTTGATCAGCTCCAGAGTACCATGTGATCGCAACATTACTACCTTTAGCATCTATCCGAGGTCCATTGACAGGGCAACCAGCTATTTGCCAATTATCTTCATGAATCGCCTTTGGTATCGTCCAGTCATTATCGATACCCCTAGTATAGTAAATGTCTCTGATTCCTGTTTCACTATTTCTATAGACGACTATTGGTCCTGCATCTGTTACTGCTATATCCGTCTGACAGCATTCGCAGACTTCATTGTCTAGTTCTATTCTATTAGAAATATTATTATCCTTATCTATCAAAGCAGATCTGAGTGTCATCGCTCCTTCCCCATGGCCATGATCATTATGTTCTTTATCCTTTGATGCTGCTTTTTTCATGTGACGACCGTCTAACCATACTGCAAGTAATTTGTCATCGTATGGTGTGACAGACACAAATCCATGTTCTGCTGCCACTCCATCATTATGCAGTATCGCTGAGGGACTCCATTCCTCCGATGTAACACTAGAGGTAGCTATGCGTACATCGTAGTCGTAGGTGCCTTCGCTACTTTTCTGTAGCCAGTGAGCCAGTAGTTTTTTGCTTTGGGGAAATTGGACTAGCGCTGGAAAATCTGCCCAATTAACAAACCAGTCCGACCCTTGTGCTATGGTTTTGGCCGGTCCAAATTTATCATTGGACAGTTTTGCATATTGTAGCTTGCTTAACGTATCTTCTTCTAAGTCTATCCAGGATAGATATATCTGCCCTTCATTATCTACGAGTAGTGATGATTCACCACTATTATTGTTTGATGGGTTAGCTATCCCGACCATATCCCATGTAGCTGCCTGCTCACAAGAGAACAATAATATGACACAGAAGAAACAGTAAATCTTACTCATTCTCTAAAATAGCATTTTATCTTAGCCCCATGATCGAGTATCTCCCATTGTTTAAATCTCTACATATTATCGGTTTTGTTGCATGGTTTGGTGGTCTCTTTTATTTGGTGAGAATATTCGTCTATCACACTGAGGCTCATGATAAATCCCAGCCTGATAAAGGTATTCTAAGCAATCAGTTCCATATCATGGAAAAGAAAGTGATAAATATCATTTGCCGCCCTGCGATGTTAGTCACTTGGATATTTGGAGTGATGATGATCATCACCTACGGCATGGACTGGTTTAAGATCAATTATTGGTTACACGGCAAGATATTATTAGTATTATTTCTATCAGGGTATACGGATTACTGTGCGAGACTCATAAAGAAACTGTTATATGGCAAAACTAACTTTAGCTCCTTTCAGTTTAGATTATTCAACGAAGTTCCTACGCTTTTTTTGATTGCGATAGTTTTAATGGCAGTTTATCGCAATAATCTGAACTATCTGTATGCTATCATCGGTATATTAATAAGTGGCCTACTGATGTACTTAATTGCTAAGGTGGTCAAAAACAAAAGAGAACAACAGTCTAAATAAATTACTATGAAAAAGATACTTTATTACCTATTGGGTTTTTTATTACTTCTCGTTCTGGTCTATGTAGGCCTGTGCGCTATTGGTACTAAAAACTTCAATACTGAGCGCACACTCGCTATTGATGCTCCTAAGGCTATGCTATTCAACATGGTGAATGATTACAAAATATGGGAGAAGTGGTCTCCCTGGTACGATAAGGATCCTGAGATGAAGGTTGAGTATGGAGCTAGTACGCAAGGAGTCGGTGCAAGCTATAGCTGGTCAGGCAATGAAGTGGTAGGAAAAGGAACCATGACCACCACGGAAAGTGTACCGACAAGTATGGTCAAAGCAAAGATGGAATTCGAAGGATTCGCAGAGCCCTCTACCGCGGAGTTTAATTTTGCTGATAAGGAAGGTAAGACAGAAGTGGTCTGGAAGCATTATTCGGATAGTGACCTACCTTTCTTGATAAGAGGGTACATGCTCATAACTAGAGCTAAGAGTAAGATGGAGAATGACTTTGATAATGGTCTTGCGAAGATGGCTGCGCTTGCAAAAGAAAGAATAAATAATAAGATGTACGATGGGTATAAGATCAATGAAGTGGATCAACCAGAAAGACACTTTATACTTAACAGACAGGAAGTCGGTTATAATAATGTCCAACAATTCTATGCTGGTAATCTAGGTTCGTTATTTGCTAAAGCGCAGGGTGCAAGTGTAGAGATGGATGGTATGCCCTGTGGATTGTTCTACGGCTTTAATGATGCTACCAAAATGGTAGATATGGCTGCCGCTATACCTATCAAAGAGCCACTAGCTATACGCGGAGCGCAAGCTTTGACTTTGCCCGTAAGCAAGTCTATAACTGTGGATTATTATGGAGATTATAATGGTACTCCGGCAGCCCACGCTGCTGTGGAATCATACATGAGGGACTTTGGGATACTTAATGATCCGCCTTATATCGAGGAGTATGTCACTGATCCTGGAGAAGAGCCTGATCCTAAGAAGTGGTTGACTAAGATCACTTATTATATAAGTAAATAGTCTCAAAAAATATTTAGGGGGTGATTCGATAATAGTATAATAGTCAGGGGGTGACTTAGAGTACCCCCTGACTAAAGACAAACATGGAAAAGAAAAACATACCGATTCAGTCTCTTTTTGTCTTCTTAGAGTTCATCACTTTCATCGCTGTCGCAGCTATACTAGGCTTAATGATATTTGGTGTTGGTAGTCTCATCTTCGACACATCATTTGACAGCCAAGGCGTTGGTATCAATCCTATAACTGAGCTGGTCAACTATTACTTGCCCCTCACGTTCATCTTCCTTTTAGCAACCTACATTGTCAAAGTACTCATCTTTAAAATTCCAGAGATTGCATTAGGATTCAATGGGCGAAGAGTTATGAAAGATTCTCTTTTGGGTTGGGGATTGGGTTTTGTATTAGTGGGAGGGGGATTTGTAATTCTCTTGATTTTCAATCAAGTAGAAGTGGATGGGTATGACTTTAGTCCATTTTATTTTTTCGGGTTTATCATCTTTTTTATTGTGCAGAGTTTTTCTGAGGAGATATTATTTAGAGGGTTTCTGATACCTATGATACAATACAGACTGGGTACTATGACTGCGCTGATCATATCTTCATTGCTATTCTTTATGGTACACCTAGGTAATCCTAATGCTTCTTTTCTAGGCATGATCAACTTGATCATTGGAGGTCTATTGATGGGTCTATTATTCCTTAAGTATAAAAACATCTGGGCTCCTACAGGCTTTCATGCCAGCTGGAATTTTGTACAGAGTGCATTTCTTGGATTCCCGGTAAGTGGTCTAGAGATACACAGCCTTGTAGATCTCGAAGAAACCGGCAATGACTATATCACAGGTGGAGCCTTCGGATATGAAGGCTCACTGGTATCTATAATTATTTTACTCTTATGTATAGCTTACTTGCTAAAGTCAGATAAGAGACTGTATCGTTATCTATTCGAACCCGTGCATCATTCTAGTTAACACTCCTTTAAAGAGCACACACAATACTGCCACTCCCATAGTAATAGCGGTAAATATTAAAAAGAAGGTTGACATACTATTGTTCTCCACGATCACATCGATATAACTACCCGTCATACCCGCAGCCCAGTTAGCTATGAAATTGGCTATAAACCAGATACCAAACATAAGTCCAAGTAGTCTTACTGGAGCCAGTTTACTCACATAAGATAGGCCTACAGGAGAAATACAAAGTTCGCCACTAGTATGGAAAAAATAAGCCAGTATCAACCAAATCATACTTACGGATGCAGTCTTAGCTCCTTGGTCTATACCAGCACTACCTAAGGCTAAAAATGCAAAACCTAGGCCGACTAAAAATAATGCTAAAGCGAATTTGACAGGACCAGAAGTCACATACTTCTTTTCCCAAAACTTAGTGAATAAGGGAGCTAAGGTTATTATGAAAAATGAATTTAATATACTAAACCATGATGCTGGCACTTCTGTACTGTCTGCAACAAACTCTCTGTAAAGCATCCAGATGACTATACCCCATATCAAAACAAAACTTGCAGCGAGAATAGTATTACCCAAACTTACAGCAGACCAGGTGACCTTAAATAATTTTAAAAGAACCCATGTGATCACTCCCATAGAGCCTAATGTAATAGTGGCATTACAAAGCTTAAAGATCATCGCTCCACTGCCTTCTAACGTCCTATCAGTATAATCGTTTGCAAAGACTGTCATAGATCCTCCAGACTGCTCAAATGCCCACCAAAAGAAAATAACAAAAAAGGAATAGATCACGATCACCCAAACTCTATCCCGCTCTATCTTGGAAAGTCCAGGGTCTGTAACGATAAACCCTACTGTACCTATTACGCTGCCAAATAGTAACCCTGGCATATAAAGTCGATTGATAGTACTTAATATATTTTCCAAGTCGGTACCATAAAACCAGCGCATAAGTAAGTGCATAAGTATTGCTACAACTACACCTATCACAGACCATATTATAACTCTATTATTGTTTTCAGGTATTACTTTCTCTACCTTGACTTTGACATCAGCAAGGCCGTCATGCTCAGGTTTCTTACCTATGTTCCCAAATATTTTTCCCGACCACCAGAACTGTAATGCCCCTGCAATCATAAATATCATAGCCAATCCAAACCCTAATGACCAACTCACCTTCTCCCCGATATATCCACAAAGCAAAATCCCTAAAAAGGCACCTGCATTGATACCCATATAAAAGATGGTGTAAGCTGAATCTTTCTTATCTTCTTCTCCTTCATACAACTGACCGACCATAGAAGAAATATTCGGCTTGAACAATCCATTTCCTAGTATCAAGGCCGCCAATCCAGCATAGAAGAAAGCTGGGATCTCTAATGCCATAAATCCATGACCAAGTGCCATAATAAATGCACCCCAGATAACCGCCTTACGATAACCTAGATACTTATCCGCTAGCATACCACCTATCATAGGTGTAAAATAAACTAGCCCAGTATAAAGAGCATATAGCTCCAATGCATTACTCCGCTCCCATCCATAGCCACCATCCATGATACTCGCTGTAAGGAATAAGACTAACAGGGCTCTCATACCGTAGTAGGAAAATCGCTCCCACATCTCGGTAAAGAATAGTACAAAAAGCTGCGAAGGGTGCCCTAAAACATCACCTGTCTTGGGAAAAGCCAATTTATCGTTCATTTATAAGAAGTGTTTGATTGTAGATAGAAAGCTAAAATAGATTTATTAATGAATAAATAGAACATCAGCCATTCTAATTATTGATTAATTGCAGGCATTCATAATTTATAGGAACTAAAATCCAAATTTTGCGAATATTATCTGTTAAAGCTCTTGATTAAATTAATCAAATAGAAAACTGCGTTACCTACGGTTTCCTCTGTAATTATCATATTAAACCTTCCATATATAACTTAGTCTAATCTTTGGTTGTTATAACTGGAACTTACACATCGAAATGAAAACTATCTACACTTCTCTTATTACAATATTGGTATTGTGCATATCAACAGTTGCACTGCAAGCCCAAAAGGCTAGAACGATCATCAGTGGTCAGATCCTCGAAAAAACCAATGCACTGCCCATAGAATTTGCAACGGTAATGCTATCTGATAAATCGACCAGTGAAATGCTCACAGGTACCACCACAGACCAAGATGGTAAATTCTTGCTCAGCACAGATTCAAAAGCTTTTAATATTAATGTAAGTTTTATAGGATTTAGTGATCTGACTTTAAAGGACTATAAAATTGTCAATAATAGATTAGACCTCGGTACTATCAAGCTAAGTCTAGATGGAGAAACGCTCGATGAGGTGACCGTAAGAGCGGAAAGATCACAGACAGAATTTAAGTTGGACAAAAGAATATTCAATGTAGGGCAAGACCTCAGCAGATCTGGTGCGAGTGCGCTAGAGGTACTAGACAATGTCCCATCGGTAGCTGTAAGTATTGAGGGCGAGATATCCTTGAGAGGAAATGCTGGTGTACAGATACTGATCAACGGTAAGCCAAGTGTCCTCTCGGATGGTGGTAATGCTCTGGGAAGTATCACCGCCGATATGATAGAGAAAGTAGAAGTAATCACTAATCCGTCTGCAAAATATGATGCGGAAGGCTCAACTGGTATCGTAAATATCGTCCTCAAGAAAGAAGAGAAAAAAGGTATCAATGGATCTGTAACGCTTAACTCAGGGATACCTAATAATCATAGTTTTGGCCTTAGCCTTAATCGTAGGACAGAGAAGTTTAATCTGTTTACGCAGCTAGGTGCAGGATATCGTACCTTCCCAAGAAGGTCAGAGTCTTTGAATATAAATAAGAACAATGATTCTTCTGTAGAGAGTATAGGAGATGGAGACAAGAATGAGACCTTCTACAATCTGATACTGGGAACCGATTATCATATCAACAAAAATAATGTCATCACCCTCAGCGGTAGTTATGCTCTTGAAATAGAAAATGAAAATTCGTCAACAGAGTTTAGCCAGTACAGTGCTCCTAACGATCTTGATACACAATGGGATCGGAATGAACTTACTGAAGCAACTAACCCCAAGTACCAATATGAACTGCAATACAAGAGTGATTTTGAAGATCATAAAGATCACTCTTTACTAATCAGTGCTACAGGTCGATTCTTTGGCAAAGATCAAACATCAGAATTTGACAATGATATAATAGTAGGGAGTCTCATTACTACTCAACAAAATGTTAGGACAGATTTTAAAGATGCTAACTTTGCTTACAAGCTAGACTACACTAAACCATTCAGTGATGCATTTACACTAGAGACTGGTGCTCAATATCTTATCAATGATGTAGGTAATGACTATGGCGTGACAGACATCATAGATTCTGAGGAGATACTCAATAGTGAACTCACTAATAACTTTGAGTTTAATCAAAAAGTGCTAGGTACTTATGTCACAGCAGCATACGAAGGAGATGTTTGGGGACTGAAGGCGGGTGTAAGGCTAGAGAATACTGACCTGAATACCCTCTTGACAAATACTGGACAAGAAGGAGACCAAAACTATTCTAATCTTTTTCCAAGCATACATACGAGCTACAAAGTAACTGAAGCGTTATCCTTTCAAGCTGGATATTCTAAACGGATCTATAGGCCGAGAATGTGGCACCTCAATCCATTTTTCAATATCAGAAACACCTTTAATGTGTATACTGGTAATCCAGAACTTCAACCAGAGTTCACAGACTCTTATGAGGTCAATGGAATCTATGTAGCCAATAAATTTTCGTTCAATTTTGGTGTGTATCACAGATACACAACTGATGCAGTAGAAAGGATTGCCACTTTTGAAAATAATATAAGTACTACTATACCTCTAAATATTGGGACCAATAAAACTTATGGTTATGAAATGAGTGGAAAGTATACGGCTAGCAAAAGACTCTCCTTCACTGGGGATTTTAATTACAACTATGAAGATCGAAGTATAGATTTTGAGGAGGATGTATTTGATTTTTCTGCAGATAGATGGACTGGTCGGTTGAGAGCTAAGCTCAAACTACCCGCAGATATAGATACGGAGGTAACGGGTAGTTATAGATCTAGAACTATAAATTTCCAATCTGTATTTTCTGGATATACAACTGTTGACCTAGGGATGCGAAAAAAACTGATGAAAGGGAGAACGATACTTAGTTTGAGCGTAAGAGACTTATTTGCTTCTCGGATCAGAGAGGGAGAAACTAACAATACTAACTTTTATGCTTACAACTTTAGCCAGAGAGGTCGATTTGTTTCTTTTGGCATTAGTTATGGCTTTGGGAAAGGAGAGGCTATGGAGTTTTCTGGTAATAAGGGTTATCGAGGTCATTAAGAAGCCTCCCAGTCTCTTTATTGAAAGAGTTTTGCTTTGTCAAATTTACTCTCCCATACCCTCTCTTGAAAAAGAAGGAGTCATATCAAAAGCTAAGAGACTGCGATATGATTCCTCTATTATGTGGGAGGTTAGAGGGTCCTTGTCCAATTGCTTTTTCTTATCTCAACTTTGCATCCAATGGATATCGTAATCCTTCATGCTTGATCAACACTGCTTTCGCTGACCCTATGGTAAGTGGAGATTCGATAAGCAGGGGAATCTTATTTTTATCATCAGATATCCAGACATCCATCTTGGTATCCTCGTCAAATACATGACCGTCTACGGCTTCTGGAATTAGCTTGATAGTTTTGAATTTGCCTAATCCTTTGATCTTCTTTTTTTCTCTTTTGTTGACCTCCATCTTGAGCGGATACAATTCTTTATCAAAGAAGATACTTATCGGTATGATCGTCTCATCTTCATAGGAACTATAGTCTAAGTTCCTTACAAAATAAAGTACAGAAACCATATCCTGTACACAGCCTTCCATTTGAAATTCTATCTTCTTCGCATCCTCTCGTTGTTTGCCCCAGTAAGATGCAGCATGTAAGTTTTGTTGATCAAATAAAATAGAATCATATCGATTATAATTACCCTCTTCTACATCTCTGAGAAAGTATTCGGGAAGAAGCGTAGACTTATCTATTCTAGACATGTAAAGATCGTCCACTTTGAAAAAACTCTCGTATGCCGAATAAGTTTTACCGATTACTTTCACGTGATAGTTGGTAGCGTCTTCTACTACTGAGAACTCTACTTCCCCTGCGGGCACCCATACGAATTTCCAATTATAATAAATTCTAAATCTTAATTTTTCGCCACCTTGAAAGGTATGGTTATCGATTTCGCAAAGGTCTACTTCTTGAGTCTGCTGAGCGAAAACCCCAATTGAACTGATCACAAAAATGAAAAGAAAAAGAATACTATTTTTCATAGCCAAATGACTTCACTACATTTTTATCCAAGGACAACAACAACCCGATAAATGCTGGTATCAATAAATTAATGATCCACAGTCCAAACGAAGAAGATAGAATTGCAATCTCGTTGACGCTGAATATTCCCCAGACGATCAGCGCTATCTCGCTACGCGCAAACACACTGAACATAGGAGGGAGCGGTAAGGCTGACTGAATCAAAAATATAGTGGACACGCCTAAAAATAACATGACGAATGAACCCTCTATCCCAAAGAAATAAAGTAGTAGCACGTATTGGGTACTATAAACGATATACCTTACCAAGGACCAGATGGATACGTTTAGCAGATCTCTCTTAGAAAACAACTTCAATACTTTTAAATGCTTTGCTATGGCCTTGGATAAAAAAGGAATAGATATTTTTTTAAGAAATTTCTTTAGGGTGTCTATGTGAAAATATAGCGTGTAGGTAACCAAGGTAAGTATGAACACAAATAGTAAACTAGCGATCAGAAGCATCTGGTCTAAGCCAAAATTATAATATACGAATGCTATTGTACAACAAGACCCAAAGGTAAGGTTGACAAGGTTCTGACTTATACTTGTTACGAAGGTAGTAATGACTGCCTTCCAGTTATTCTCTGCTTTCACATACAAGACCCTTCCCCCATACTCACCGATCCTGCCAGGTGTCAAGATGCCTAGCGTTAATCCACTCATGATCGCGTAAAACGAATCCTTAAATGATAATTGCTCAAACTTATTAACCAGCCCGCCCCACTTTACTGCTTCTATACTCCAGTTGACCGGCATCATGACCAAAGCAAGTACCAAGTACCAGATCTTTTCATAGCTAAGTGTATTCACAAAAGAAGTCCATAAGGTAGTCAATTGGTTTTCTCGAGAAATCTGATAAGATAGGATGACACCAAAGATGAGCACAAGCACTCCCTTGATGATCCAGTTTAGTGTACTGGATTTGCTGACCGCTAATAAACCTTTTTGCTCAGTTTTCGAAAACATCTAGATCGCTTAAATATATAAGACGTTAGTTATACTAGGATCAGTTCAATAATCGTACTTATTCTATACTTTTAACAACATATGACCAAGGATTGCAAAATACTTGGCGTAGATCCTGGTACTAACATCATGGGATACGCTGTGATAGAGATAAAAGGAAGCAAAGTAACTGTACCAAGTATGGGAGTGATCAATCTCCAATCGTTCGGAGACCATCAGACTAAGCTTAAAGAGATCTACCTACAACTACAGGAGATCATAGAGACCTATCTACCTACAGAGATGGCAGTAGAGACGCCTTTCTATGGCAAGAATGTGCAGTCTATGCTTAAGCTAGGAAGGGCTCAAGGAGTTTCTATCGCCGCTGCCATCACCATGGGACTCAATATCGCAGAATACGCTCCTAAGAAGATCAAACAATCAATAACGGGTAATGGTAATTCCTCCAAAGAGCAAGTCTCGGGGATGTTACAATCTATACTTAAGATAGATCTCTCACAGTATAAGTTGGATGCTACGGATGCGCTCGGCGTAGCCTATACTCACTATAATCAGATGGGTTCTCCACTCGGCGGGAATAAAAAGTATTCTGGCTGGGGAAGTTTTATTAAGGATAACCCTGGGAAGGTTAGGTAATTATTAGGTATGACCTATCACATAACAAATCCAGAAAATGGCTCTAAATGAAAAAAATGCTTATATCCTTGGGACGGACCGTGAAGAACTCTGGCGTCTAGGATATCAACATCAAGTATGGAGCCTAGAAGCAAGAAGAGGATGGGAAATTGCAGGTTTTTCTATGGGTCAAAATATCCTGGACTTAGGTTGTGGACCAGGGTTTTGCACACAAGAACTGGGCTACATAGTTGGTCAAAATGGTAAAGTAGTCGCTATAGACAAATCTGAATCGTACATTAAATATTTAGAAAAACTTGTCCAATTTCATGATCTAAATGTAGAAACTCAAATTTGTGATTTCAATGATATGGATATAGCTCCTAGTAGTTTAGATGGTGCCTACTGTCGGTGGGCATTGGCTTGGATTCCTAATCCTGAAGAAATCATATCGAAAGTAATATCAGCATTGAAACCAGGTGGTCGCTTTGTAGTCCAAGAATATATTGATTGGTCAACTTTTCATACGAGTCCAGAATTCCCTAACCTTAAAGTAGCTATTTTTCAAGCACTATCGAGCTTTGATAATGGTATAGGAGAAATCAATATCGGTAAAAGAATACCTGAGATTTTTGAAAATAGTGGCTTAGCTATAGTCAATACCCGCCCATTAAATAAAATAGCAAGGCCAAATGACCTCGTATGGCAATGGCCTAAAACATTTTTAAAGATCTATCTACCTAAGGTTGTAGAGATGGGTAAGATAGATTCAGATCTAGCCACCAAAGCAATGCTCGAATTTGAACAACTAGAGAAGATAGATGGTGCTAAACTCATAACCCCAAGCATGATAGAAGTAATCGGAGAGAAAAAGTAAATTTTAAAAACTAACTGCTTGGAGGCAACGGCACCAACATAGAAGTACTCGCCATATATTTTTGATAAGCAGGATCATCTCCCCATTTTGCTTTACCCTTCGCTGTTAATTGCTTGACACCACTTACCTGTGTGAGCAACAGAAAAACAAACACCGGAGAAATCAAAGTAACATATTGCCAGCCATGCAAAACAGGCAAGGCTAATACTGCAACTCCCGACCATAACAATATCTCTCCAAAATAATTAGGATGACGAGACCATGCCCATAGACCGGAGTTGATAAACTTACCCTTATTCTTAGCATCTTTTTTGAATGTACTCTTTTGCCTATCAGCTATAACCTCTATCAAAAAACCAATAGTCCACATAGCCATTCCTATATATCCAAGGAGACTTATTTCCTTTTGTACTCCACCAGTAATAACCGCCAACGCACATGCCGCTGTCAACAAAACCCATAGCCCTTGTATAGTCCATACAATTAAAAATCTTAATGGGTCAACCTTGATTTTGTCAAAACGATCATCAGTACCAACTCGACTGACTCTTGTAAATAAAAAGATACCAAGTCTTAAAGCCCAGACAGTCACCATCACTGCAACTACCTTCCCTCTTAAGCTCGGCTCCGGGGTAAAATATATGGCAGCAGCTATCACACTCAGGTAAGTGACCGTACCTGTCAAGTCAAAATAGTGTTCGGTCTTAGCTGCATTAGAAGGAATGAAGACTAGCCAGTTGACAGCGAAAGCAATGACACCACACAACATGAATACAGAAATAGAGCCTGCTTGAGCACCACCACTTCCACCAGCCAAGGAGACTCCACCCGCAATTAGCAGTACTATCAATATTATCAATAAGCGTTTCGATGTAGGTAAGTTTTCCATAATAGTTGGTTTACCTATTTAAATAGATAAGTGTGACAAATGTTTAAACATATTGAACCAAGGCTCTCTCACCGCTAATTTTCGGCTATCAAATTACTAGCAGTTTTATACAAAAAAGTAAATTTGCTAATTGTCTTAATGATATGGCGTAATATAATACTGCTTACATTGTCAATTGCTTCTTATCAAAAAGTAAATAAAATGAAAAAAATATTATTTCTTATTTTTCAATCTGCCTTAGGGTTTATCGTCATTGGCAAACTTTCAAATTGGATTTTCATTTTAGTGACGAAACAAATCTAATCCTAAATTCTAGCATGTTTATTTTGATTGGGATCGCGTATTTGGTTGGTGCCTTTATTTGGGATAAGAAAATGACCAATGCGATTTTCTTTATTTGTGGAGCATATTTGATTATTATGAATTTTA
>ENA-ORXT01002008-ORXT01002008.1-marine-metagenome-genome-assembly--contig:-NODE-2008-length-25627-cov-10.001292_pt1 | contig 25627 bp, 23 predicted proteins | sample MGYA00237868_ERZ511482 | MGnify/ENA metagenome assembly ERZ511482
CCGGCGGCAAACACCACCAGCGTCTCGCCCAGTGTGTCATAGCCTCGATAGCTGGCCAGCACTGAGGTGACCACATTCGGCATACCCACTTCATCGATAGAAACTTCAAGAAAGCGCACTGCCAGATCCGGATGCATCTGTGCAGCGGAATCAGCGCGGCCATAGTGCGGCATATCCAGCGTGCCGTAGATCAGCAAGCCACCCGTAATCACAACGAATATCAGCGCGATGATGCTGTCATTACCACGCGGTTTCTGCTCGTGCTTGGTGAACGACAGCGCACCGAGAAACAGGATCGTTGAGACACCAGACCCCACCGCAGCTTCCGTGAAAGCCACATCAACCGCATCCATGACGACGAAAGCACCCGCGGCAATCAGGCTGTAGAGGCCGAGTAAAACAACCGCTGCCAGCAAATCACGCAGCACAATGATGCCAACGGCAACAATGGCCAGAAAGGTCAAGAGCACAATCGCGACGACAGTTTCCATCAGCTCTTTGCCCCCGGTTGATCAGAATCCAGTGATGGAACGTGTTCGCTGACTGCTTCTTCCATCTCGCGGCGATAGGCCTCTCCGTCTTCGCCCGAACGGTAATCCGCTTTGCGTGAGCGCGCCAGATGAGTAGCTTCCTCAGGAGATTCGAGGATGGGCTTGCCATCTGCATCCTGTGGCACTAATCCACTGAGCAGTGCAGTCTTTGCCAACGCATGAGAAGCGGTTGGACAAGTAAACAATGTGAAGAACAGGATCAACAGCACCTTGATTGCCGCCATGGCACTGCCAAAGACAAACACAGATTGAATGATCAATGCCAGTGAGATGAAAATTGCACCACCGGTATCGGTAAGACTCGCTGCATGAAGCCGGGTATAAAGGTCGGGCATGCGGATCATGCCAACCGCACCCGACACCACAAAGATGCATCCGACAATCAGCAGCGCCCCGCTGATTAGCGTAACCAGAAAATCGATCATCTAGAAATCATCCTCCTGATAAGCGCCACTGCCAAGATCGTCGTACTCGAAGAATTTCAGCACAGCGATGGTTCCAACAAAATTGATCAACGCATAAACCAACGCGATATCCAGAAAATCTGGCCGCCCGGTCATGAATCCATACACACTGATCAGCAATACGGTTTTGGTGCCAAATGAATTGACAGCTAACAGCCGGTCGAACAGCGTGGGGCCCAGCAGCGCTCTGACCAGGGTAAGACCCATGGTCACCAGCAAGGCGATAGTGGCGGCTACAAACATGTTACGAACCTCGTTTCGCCAAACGCAGATGTGGCTCGACATCCCGGACATGCCGTGCCATGTCTCCCGCTTCCAGCTCAACCAGACTATCCTCGTGAAGTGCATGAACCAGGATGTCGTCGTCGGGCGTAAAGTTGATAGCAGTTGTACCCGGCGTCAAGGTAATGGAATTGGCGTATACCACGCGACCCAGCTCGGTATCGGGGGTTGCTGTAACGCGGCGCAAAGTCGGTTTGATATTCAGTTCGGGAGACCACACCCGTTTGGTCACATCAATGTTGCTGAGCAGAATCTGGTAGAGCAGCCACCCCCAGTACTCGAGAATATGCAGAAATCTGAAGTAAATTGGCTGCCCTCGATGCTCCAGCACCCGCATGCGGTTTGCCAGAAACACCACCAGCACCACCGACATGACGCCGAGCACGAGCAGCTGTGTCTTGAACATACCCGACAGCATCAACCAGAGGCACGCCATGGTGACAGTCAGTCTTAGAATCTGGATCATGAGGGGTTAGCGGACAGTCGATGGAATGTGTTGAGCGTCACTTAACGGTAACCTTACCATGCACTGCAGGCAAAACTGCAGTGCGCTGATTGCCTGAATACCGGAGTACTGCCAAGCGTACCGCAATAATCCGTTGCATTATAGATAGTTGGGTAACTTGACCGGATTCCTTCACGGAGCACTCTGCTAGACTCGCCGCCGAGGTCATGGCATGGATTGGCCAAACAGCCTCTTTCGTCAGAACGGCACAATTTCCGATCGGACCACCGGCAGATCGCCAACGTCAAGCAGGACCAACAACTATGAGGGCCGACACAATCTTGTCAGTAAAAACAGCATCTCTCGGACGACTGGCTCTGGCAGCCAGTATGGCCCTGTGGCTGGTCGCCTGTGACAGCGATTTAAAAACCGACACGGTCGAAGGTGCACCCGCTCCGCCGGTCGTCGTCCCGCCCGGAGACGGTCAGGTCTCCAATAACGATGTAACACTACAAGTTGGCAGTGGTGCGGAGTCGATCATCGAAGGTGGTGATGCCATTAGCATACCCATCACGGTGACGCGCACCAGTGCCACACCACGCCCTGTTACTTTAGTCGCCCAGGGTCAGACAGCAGCAGACGAGCTGCAAATGAGCTGGCAGTTCGACGACGCATCACTGGCAGCTGACGAAAGCTCTACCAATCTGGTGCTGCAGCTCGGCATAGCGGCACGACCCATTACCGTGCAGAACAGAACCTTTCAGATTTCGGCAAACGATGGCAACTCGCCTTCGCTAGCGGTGGCATTCAACATTCAGGTGCAGCCCACATCACTCAACGACGTCTATCTTCTGGTAGGCCAGAGCAACACCATAGGTTTTAGCGAAGATGGCTCGAAGCAGGCGCTCGCTGGTCAGCCCGATGCGCCCGACCCCCGCATCCAGCAATTGAACGTGACCGGCAACGACGACGAAAATTTCACCACTTCGGCTGACTTCACCGACCCGGACAGCCTATTCAACACCGGTGATCCGATCACCATCGCTATCGACCCCTTACACGACGGATTCGATAGCCGCATTAATGGCAAGGGTGGTAGCCGAATCGGGTATGGCTTGTCGTTTGCCAAGGCGGCATTGAACGACACCACCACCGATATCTTGCTGGTACCTGCAGCCTGGTCAGACACCGGTTTTTGCAAACGCATCACTAATCGATTTACGGGGATAGGTTGGAGCGCCACGCAAAAATCCAATCCGGCGCTCAGCGGTACCCTGTTACACGACCGAGCAATCGAACGTACCAATATCGCCTTGGAGCAAAGCGCCGGCATTCTTCGCGGCATTCTGTGGCATCAGGGTGAGGCGGATTCTGACGATGCAGCTTGCGCAGAAACGTATGCTGCCAACCTGGCAGAACTGGTGACCTCACTGCGTACCAACATAAACGTGGACGCTCGCGGCGCTATCGCGCGTGGACCCAATTCAGATGTACCTTTTATTGCCGGCACGATGTCCAAGGGCAGTGATGAGCGTGGCGATCAGCTGCCATTTAATGATAGCAAAGTGCTGGTTGACGCCGCCCACCGTAATATCGCCAATCTCGTTCCGTTGGCCACGTTTGTCAACAATGATGATCTTGTACCACCCGGCTTCCCTTGTGGCGAGGGTTCCTGCGTACACTTCGGCGCGGCGGCCCAACGTGAAATGGGCCAGCGTTACTACGACGGTCTCCGCGATCTGCTTCCGTAAGCGATAGCCATGACTGATTGTGACTAAGTTGGCACGCCCCTTGCGCCTATTAAAGTGACGTAGTTCACATACTCTACTAAATTTTAACGTCCAGCGCGTTTGCATTACGGCGACTAGTCTTACATCACCTTAGTGAGCTGCCGCTATCTGTAGGCTCGGCGCTTACCTGAAACTGACCTATGAATAGCGTGATATCCATTTCTGATTCCTATCGAAACTTACTCAGCTGCAGTGCATTGGCGCTGGCGCTTGTCGTGTCTGGATGCTCAGACCAGATAACCCCGCCTACGCAGGACAATCAGCCCACGGGCGACTTCGAACTGCGCTCACTACAAAACGACTTGACCCTGACCGAAGGCGACGAAGCCGGTGTTGCTATACCGTTGGCGCTGACTAGACAGAATGGTCACAACACGCCGGTAGAGCTCAGTCTTGCAGGTGTGGCTCCCGCAGACACCGCTTTTATCAGTAGCAGCTTCACCCGGCTGACGCTGACACCTAACGCCGATGAAAGTGAGGCTACACTGAAACTTGCCATCGCTGATTTGCCGTTACTGCCACAACAACGACAATTTCTTGTCACCGCCAGTGACGGCGTGGATCAGGACAGGATGCTGATTACGGTCAACGTGGTTCCGGTTGATGCCCCGGACATCTATTTGCTGGTGGGTCAGAGCAACATGGTTGGATTCAGTGGCGACGGCACACGGCAAGCCTATCCGGGCGGTGCGGACGAAACGAATCCTCGTATCAAGCAGTTGAACGTATCCAAGAATGACCGTAACGAGATCTTTCTGGAGGAGGATGATTTCTCCTCGCCTTCCATCAATATCGTCCAGCCGGCTATCACGACAGCCGAGGATCCGCTGCATGTACCACTTGACCCTTCTAATACGACGGGCAAGGATCTTGAGTATATCGGTCTGGGATTGAGCTTCGCCAAGTCTGCGCTCAACAATACCTCACGTGACATCGTTCTGGTCCCTGCTGCGTGGTCAGGATCCGCATTCTGCACCAACGATCAGGGTCCCAATGGTCAGTGGAACGCACAAGCGACTGATAATCCTGATCTGGGTAATACCTGGTTGTTCGATCGAGCGGTAGCGCGAGCTAATCTGGCCATTCAGAACACCGGCGGCATACTGCGTGGAATTCTGTGGCACCAGGGAGAGTCAGATTCCAACGACCGTTGCGCCCCGGCCTATGGTGAAAATCTTGAGCGACTGGTTTATCAACTGAGGCTGAACATTGATGCTGACCGCCGAGGAGGCGATCTAAGGCAACCCGAAAGCAATATTCCCTTTGTTGTCGGCACGATGTCCAAAGGTTCTGATGAGCGCGGCGATCTGTCCAACTTCTTTGAACCAAAACTGATGGTCGATACTGCGCACCGTAACCTGCCAACGCAGGTGCCCTACGTGGGGCTTTCCAACCACGATGATCTGGTACCGGCCAACGGCTACCCTTGTGGTAATACGACTTGCGTACACTTTGGCCCGGGAGCCCTGCGAGAGATGGGTAATCGCTACTACAACGCGCTAGTGAGGGCTACACAGCCCTGAAATTTGAGTAGTTTTGCCCACGAGCAAACGGTAAACCATCGTGGCTGTAACAGAACTACTGCAAAAAAATGCGTTGTGGGTGCTATAACTTAACATCGCTGAAAAGCCGCCGATAACTGTTCCATGAGACTGCACGCCCTGCAATACCTGCGCGCCGTGGCGGCCTTGGCTGTCGTGTATAGCCATGCCGTCATTCAGGTGGACAGCTACCAGCAATACCTTCTGGAAGCAGGAAGCTTCGGTGTGGATATATTCTTCGTTATATCCGGCTTCATCATGATCTACATCGCGAAGCCTGCGAACACATTCGGGCAGTTTTTCGTCAATCGCGTCCGCCGGGTTGTGCCGCTGTACTGGTTTTTTCTTCTGCTGATGGCGGCCATTCTCCTGCTCATGCCGTCGGTTTTCAAGGCAACCGTCTTCGACTTCAAAGCACTGGTTCTGAGCCTTGGTTTCATACCCCACTGGAGTGGAGCTCACCCTGCAGAAGCCTGGCCTATCGTAGCCCCGGGCTGGTCGCTGAACTTCGAAATGTATTTCTATCTGGTTTTCGCCGTGTCGCTGTTTTTTGCGGATCGATTTCGAATCGCCTTCATTGCTCTGGTCATCACTGCAGTCTTTGGCGTTGCACAGTTATTCGACACAGGTGAATCAGCCGCGGCTCACTTTTTTGCCAAATCCATGGTGTTCGAATTTATTTTTGGCATGTTGCTGGCAGCTGCCTGGAAACGCGGATTCAGAATGGCTCCGTCGACAGCTACCTGGATGCTGGTGCTCGGTGTGTGCCTGTTATTTCTCAAACTGCCCATTCCGCGTATTTTCGAATACGGCATCCCCTCCCTGATGATTGTTGCGGCTTGTCTTTTCGTCAAGGCACGTGAATATCAATGGGGAGTGCTACTCGGCGACGCCTCCTACGCGCTGTATCTGAGTCATATCTTTGTACTGGGTGTCTTGCGTAAAGTGCTGCCGCCCATACTCGGTGAAGGTCCCATGGCAGCCTATCTGTTTGTCGTGCTGTCGCTGATTATCTGCACGCTGGCGAGTGTGATCGTACACAAGTACATCGACAACTGGTTATTGAGACACGAACGTATGCCGGGGTTTCTGTCTGAACGTAAAGACAGCGCCGCGGCGTCCAGGGTGGCATCCAGTTAGCATCAAATCGCCTGTTGCACATGATCGAATCGTGACGGGTGTCGACGCATTGCCCTACGGCGGATCTTAAGATGACGCGTATGATTACCAATACCGCCTCTCAAGACTACGAGCAGTTGTTTGCACTGCCAGAATCACACAGCCTGAAACTATCCAGCAATCGATGCACCACACGCAACAGCACGGTCTATGAAACCCGGTGGATGGACGAATACGATGTCAACGACACACTGATTGCAAGGTTCCGCACATGGACTAACCAGGCCCAGAAACCACCGTACCGTAAGCAGATCGGTTGGGAGCGATACTCGCTAACAGGCAAGTTGCTGGATCGTGAAATACGCTACTCACGACGTCCTGACAACGAGTACGTCCACTAGCGTTTTTGTCACGAGTGCTCTTTGATGAGCTCGAGAAACTCCTCTCCATACTGCTCTAGCTTGTGCTTGCCAACGCCTGACACCATCGACATCTCGCTCTCGCTTCGCGGTTTGATAGCGATCATGTCTGCCAGAGTACTGTCATTGAAGACAATGTAGGCAGGCACACCAGCCAGATCGCTGAGTTGTTTGCGCAAGCCTCTCATCGCTTCCCACAACGGCTGGTCCTCATCGGCAATAGCAATTGGCGCTTTCTTGCGACTACCGCTTTTTGCACTGGCATTGATCGCCTTGCTGAATTGCCTGAGGTGCAATATCTGTTCACCTCGCAACACCGGTCTGGACTCTTCAGTGAGCATGACAGAACCATGGCCCTCTACATCCACCGCCAACAAACCCTTGGCAATCAACTGCCGATACAGATTACGCCATTCGTTGGCCGTCATTTCCATACCAATGCCAAAGGTGGATTGCTGATCATGGCCAAAGCGTTGAATACGCTCGGATGTCTTACCCAGCAAAACATCAATGAGGTAAGTCACTCCAAAGCGTTGGCCAGTCCGGTAGGCGCATGACAACGCCTTGCGTGCCGCATCAGTGGCGTCCCATGTTTGCGGCGGATTCAGACAGTTGTCGCAGTTGCCGCAAGGACCATCGAGCGTATCGCCAAAGTAGCTCAACAAGGCCTGTCGTCTACAACCAATCATCTCGGCCAGACCCAGCATAGTCTCCAGCTTCTGGTTCTCGACGCGTTTGTGTGTTTCATCCGCCTCAGATTGCGCCATCATTGAACGCAGATTGATAACATCTTGCAGACCATAGGCCATCCAGGCATTGGATGGTAGGCCGTCTCGCCCGGCACGGCCTGTTTCCTGATAGTAGGCTTCTACACTTTTGGGCAGGTTCAGGTGCGCCACAAAGCGTACATCGGGTTTATCGATGCCCATCCCGAAGGCTATTGTGGCAACCACGATCAGACCATCCTCGCGTAAAAAACGCTTCTGGTTGTCGGCTCGCACATCAGCGGGTAAACCGGCATGGTAGGCCACCGCGTTGCGACCCTGCTTGTTCAGCCACTCCGCGGTCTGTTCCACTTTCTTTCGCGACAGGCAATACACGATCCCGGCGTCTGCGCGGTGATGCTCATCCAGAAAGCTGAGCATCGCGTCTCGCGCATTGGTGGGCTCGCCAATGGCATAGCGAATATTAGGGCGATCAAAACTACTAATGAAGCGCGCCGCCTGGGTCAGTTGCAAGTTGGTTGCAATCTCCTCTCGCGTGCGCTCATCGGCTGTTGCCGTCAGTGCAACACGAGGCACACTCGGATAGCGTTCTGCCAGTATCGACAGGCCCATGTATTCCCGCCTGAAATCATGACCCCACTGGGAAACGCAGTGCGCTTCATCAATGGCAAATAAGGCCAGTTCGGACCTGTCCAGAAGCTCAAGCATGCCCGGCATCAGTAGTCGCTCAGGGGCTAGGTAGAGCATGTCTATGTCGCCACTCAACAGCGCCTTCTCGGTATCTCTGACAGCGCTCTGATCCATGGATGAATTGATAAAGGCGGCATTCAGGTTCAACGCCTGCAATGCATCCACCTGATCCTGCATCAGGGCAATTAGCGGCGATATGATGATACCTGTGCCCTTGCGCGCCAGTGACGGTATCTGATAGCACAAGGACTTGCCACCGCCGGTGGGCATCAGCACCAGAGCATCTTCACCCTGAATAACGGTATCGACTATGGCACGCTGCTGACCGCGGAATTCATCGTAGCCATAGATCGTATTGAGTATCTCCAGAGCGTCGGTGGGTTTCATTTCGTGTGTATTCATCATCGCCTCCATGCGATTGGGTTTAAATCGGATTGTTTGTCCGGTTGTGGACAGCGTGCAAGGGCGTCAAACGCTCGCCGTGGCGTCCTGATAGCTCTCTTGCCACTCAGTGTACAGCTCTACGATGGCTTGCATGGCAGCCGCATCGTATTCACGCAGACCACTGAGCACCATGTTCTTTTCACCCGAGCCGATTTGCTGACCGGCCAGATCAATACTGAACTGGAGACGCACCGCCCCTTTGCGTCCGTTCACACTGATGTCACTGTCGCTCAACGCCAGTGTCATCGGAGTGGGCGGCGGCGATATCCATTCATCAAAATCTCCAGACGCGTTTTCAGCAAATAGATCACGTGCGTATTCGTTCAGCTCAATAGTCATGTCCTTGTAAATGACCAGAGGACGATCAGGGTTTATCATGACGTTGGCGCTGTGCATAAGCGGCACCAGAATACCGGGGAACGTTTGCCCCGAAAATTGCACATACTGTTCGCACAACAAACTGATGAACTCGGTATTGAGAAATCGATGTCCGGTTTGAAACAGACTTAGCAAAGGCTTGTCTCGCGCATCCATAACATGCAACGGCTGAGTAGCCTTGCGTGGCAGAGCTATGCGGGTCTTGCCGTCGAGCATGCCGGCAAACTGCACACTGGTGCTCTGGGCAGCGCCATAACGGTGCAGTAGCACGGAAAACAGCAGGTCACCGGGAACACAAAATCGTTTACTACCGGGATCGTGAATGGGGTTGAAATCACCCGCTATGCTTTTGGCGAACTGGCTAGCCTGTGCCTCCTCAAAATAGACCGACTCGCCTTCTTCAACAACGTATTCTGAAATATCCACACCTGCTCCCTGAGGTTGACCGCGCTACATCGCTAACGCCGTATTGAGCTTGCCGTAAGTGTACTGGAACCGCCGGGACCTTGTGAATCGAACACACCCGCAACGGTACCTGGAGACACGCTAACGGACTTTGTCGAGATACTCATCGAACATGGCGCAGCTGATGTCATCCACCTCCACCCAGCGCGGATAAAACGGATCCACGCGATCATCGAAGATGGATCGGTCCCAGCCTCGAGTACTGTCCATGAGCGCTCGCAATCCTGTCTCACTAAATCGTCGTAGGTAACCTGCCATGACGCAGTCAACGTAGCTCTGCAAGATAGGATGCTCACTATCGGCCAGCGCGCGGTTCTCCGGCAGGCTTCGATACACCATGACCTCATCACCTTCGAAGGAATCAGGCAGATCAAAACAGTCAGCCGGCAGCGTAAGACGCTCGTAACCCGACTCACGCTCGTCCAGCTGTGCCAGCTCATGCACCGGTATGCTGACAACAACCCCGTCTATACCCCCCGCCACAGTATCTTCCAGTGGCTCGACGCTCAGGGATGTACACAATTTTTCACGGTTGGGCTCGATGACACGATGCTCCCATACCCGCCGCCAGCCCATAAGCCTTGCGGTATCGGCCACCTCGCCTGCTGGACGTGTGTCACGGTTTACCAGGGAACCGTAGCCAAAATAGTTGATCCGAGTGGATGTCATGCAACAGAGACTGTGTGATGAGAAGGAGTAACGGGCAGTGCCTCGAGAAGCACCGTATCATTAGCGACAGTATGACGAATTCAAACATAGATATCAGGGTTGCTCGTCCCTCGTTGAGTCGCATGGCCTACTGTCTCTGGCTTGTACTCGGTTGTGCGCTCGGGCTCAGCAGTCTGAGCCACGCCCAAGGGCTCACGTTGGGTCAGGAGGCTCAGGCGCGCGCACTCGGTGCCGTGGCTAGTTGGCCGTCGACGGTATCCGCCCGCAGTTTTCACCCGCTGGGGCTGCAGACACTGTCTGTCGAAAAGCAGGAACGCAAAGGCCAGACCGCTGTTCGCCAAGTCCACGTCTATCAGTATCACTATGGGCATCGATCAGCGCGCTTGTTGACGGTAGATCTTGTCGACAATTCCATTATCGGGCAACGCCGTATTGACAGTGTTCATCTACCGCTGAACACGATCGAAATAGACTACGCACGAACACTGATTCTGCAGGACGCAAGCGTCATGCAAAAGCTGCACGAGGAACAGACCAGGCGTGGTCAGCCTCTCACCAGGGATCTGACCGAACTTGATATCAAAGCCAGTATCTTTGAACCGATGAATGGTCTGCACCCTTGCTCTACCCAGCGATGCGCGCTGTTGTCCCTGTTTGACCAGACACGTACGGTTTTTGCGGTAGAGCCTGTTGTCCTGCTTAACACCCTGCAAGTGCAACTGCTGGATCAGCAATGAGCCGTCAAGCAGACAGCGTGAACAAACAACACCCTTCCAATCAAAGCCAATGGCCTGCGCGCGTGACACAGCTGGCTGTACACTTTAGCCATACCGGATGGTTATTGCTGATACTGATAGGCAGCTCTTTCTCATCAACAGCGTTTGCACAACAAAACGACTGCGCAGACGCACTAGCCTTGCAGCACAGCTTTTCCTCTGGAGCGACCTGGTCACTGTGTGCTGCGGTAAACAACGACCATGGCCTGACTGTGTCGTCGGTGCATTACCAGGCACCCGGTGACAGCAGTCGATCAGTGCTAGGCGAGCTGCACCTGGGTCAGCTACTACTGCACTACCATGACGCCGCACAGGCTGAACCGCAAATTAGACCGGCGCAGTCGCTGGAAACACCGACCTCTAGCGAGGTTTCACGACAGCTCGAATTGACAAAGGAGCAGGAGCCACCGGTTCAGACAGCTGTCGATTTGCAGGATGATGCCCCGGCCATCAAACCTGTTCGCTTTAATGAACAATCCTGCGATGGCGAACATCTTGGCACTGCAAGTCAACCCGACACGATATGCGCAATCATCAAGAACAATCGCACGTTAGCCAAGTACGCTCAACGCCCGAGTCTGAATAGCCAGAGCTGGGAACTGGCCAGTGCATTCGCGCGCGATGCCCTCATCTGGACTAGCGCAGTAACGTTTACTGAAGATGGGCAGATCCGACCGGCTGTACGCTTGTCTGGTCGTGCATCACGAAGCAATGTGGATACCCGCTACGCAGCCACTCTGCCACTACCTATCGACCCACTGACTCGGGCAACCGTTCTTGCTACCTGGCGCATGGTTTTCAAACTGGACACGGGTACAGCTGACAAGGTCGAACAGTTCGATTTCCCTCTTGACACCGAAGGTGGCAATCGTCGGCCCATGCGAGTCTCCCCGATTACTACTGAAACATTGCGCCGCGTAGACCGACAAACCTTCCGAGGCTGGCGGATAGTCGATGTTAGTGGCGCAGGCTATTATCTGGACCCATCCAATAGCGGCTTCACTTATTCCAGCCGTTCAGAAAACTGGGCTCAATTCGACATGGCTTTCAGCCGATTGGATACCTGTGAGCGCTATGCGTTACTGAACAATGGCGATACATCAGGAAATTGTGGCACTGGGCTGGACGATTTCGTTAACGGCGAGTCATTAACTGATGCGGCCCCGGTAGTCTGGTACAGCCAGATGCGCAACATGGATCTGACACTGGAAGACTGGCCAGTCATCAGCGAGCTGGCACTGAGCTTCGATCTACTGCCGTTTGACTGGACAGCGTCGTCTCCATTCGAGCTGATTGAATAACAACGATCTCATGACTATCGTGAAACTCATTCTTCCATTGGTTCTGCTGTTCTGGCTGGCTGTGTTTTGCCAGCCAGCCAGTGCTGCCGAACCCAACTGCGCAGCCGACTCACGGATCACAGAGGTATTTGATAACGGTGCTACGTGGGATATGTGCTGGGAATCGCGAATACGTGAAAATCTTGTGCTCAGCGATGTGTACTACACGCCCCCCGACGGGGAGTCTTTGAGGGTGTTGAGCTCAGCGCGGCTGAGTCAGCTGCACGTCGCTTATGATGATAGCGATGTGACGTATAACGATGTGACGCAGTATGGGCTGGGAGGCGGCTACCTGCTAAGTCTCACCCCCCAGGATTGTCCTCAGGGAACCTTGCACGATGTGCAGACACGCCCTGCTCTGTGTCGCTGGACAACCGAAGCCGAAACCGGCTACCGCACCAATACCAGAAGTCAGAGAACCCAGAGCCTTAATCTCTTTTCAGTCTCTCAGGTGGGTGCCTATGCCTACATAGTGAGCTGGACGTTCTATGCCAATGGGGCTATGGAGCCGGGTGTTGGCGCTACCGGTGCCCTGCAAAGAAGCTCAGACAATACAGAACTCCCGTTCGGCAGAGTCTTGCAGGGAGATCCGGACACGCTTTGGCTGTCTCATACGCACAATTACTACTGGCGCCTGGATTTTGATCTTGGCCCGTCAGCCACTGACGATGTCTTCGCAGAAACACGTTATGAACTGGAGGCTGATGGAACACGGTCCCGTCAAGTTGATGTGTACAAAACTGAACAGGCGCGTCGTATCGATCCTGCTCGCCAGGCTGTTTGGGAAATACGTGAAAATGCACAACCAGACAGCTCTGCCTACCTGATAGAACCGGTCCGTAGTGGACACCGTTTCGAGCGTAGCGACGTGGAGCCATACTCGGATTACGACTTTTTCGTTACCGTGGCAAACGATTGTGAGCGGTTTGCCAGTCAGAACGCGCGTTTCAATCCGGATTGCCTAAACAATGTGTTGCAGTTCGTTGACGGTCAGTCCATCGAAAATCAGGATCTGGTGATGTGGCATCGTGTCTCATTTCATCATGTGCCTCGCAGCGAGGATCAACGTCATATGCATACTCATTGGGATGGCTTCATGATGGAGCCGCGCAATATACTGGCAGGTACCAGCGCACTGCTTGGCCAGCCCAATACTGCACCGGTGTTAGATCCGCTGACTCCACGTACCAATCAGGTGGGTGACGATGTGCACGCTCATGTCAGTGCATTTGATACGGATGACGACGTGCTGAGTTTTACTGCAGACTCGTTGCCGCCAGGACTTTCCATGAATAGCCAGGGACATGTACACGGAGAGCCCACCACCACTGGAGACTACTCCGTAAACGTCACAGTGAGAGATGATCTTGATCAATCGAGCGATATGTTTGTCTGGAGCATCACCGGTAATGAACCTGCCAGAAAACGTAGCGGCTCAGTGCACCTGAATAGCGTCTTTATCCTGTGTTTGCTTGTGCTGCTTCGCTACAACAGACTTGGACTCAGGACTATCGCAAAGCGTTAAACGCCCTGAACGTCTAATGCTCCTCCAGGTATTGCAATGCAGAACCCAGTATTCCCGAGACTGACCTTCTACATGAATAATCACCTTATCGTCAGTCTGTTTTTTAAGTAGCGCCCGCGCCAAGGGTGAATCGATGCTGATATAACGCTTCGCAGGATTAATTTCGTCTGAGCCCACTATGCGCACGAGCAGGGTGTCGTCGCCACAGGCGAGCGTTACGGTCGCACCGAAATAAATACTGTCACCCGACATCCGACGATCAATCACAGTAAGTTCTGGTACGCGCTTTTGCAGGTAGCGTATGCGCCGATCTAATTCTCTTAACTCCTTTTTTCGGTAAATATATTAGAACCCCAGAATAAAACATACTATTTTATCCTCATTTTCTCGTTTACCTTGGTTTTCACACTCTATAAACTACAGATATAACCCCTTACTATAATAATATAGTACAAGTGAAACACACTCTGAAGCTGGCAACCAATTACACAGATACTGCCAGTGGCAATCAGTATCAGCTTCCTGCTGTTTACACCAGAAGCGGCATCCTGATTTCACATCTCAGATATCTTGCCTGGTACTCAGAGAAAAGTGATTCCTGGCGCGAGAAATCTGTTTTTTCTGTGAGGCTACTGATTGACTACGTGGAGGCAACACCAGCCTTCGATAAGGTCACTGCACTGCTGAAGAACTTTACCCAGGCACTGGCTACCGGAACCATCGATTTTCAGAGCAGCAATGATTCATTGGGATTATTCTGGAGACCAAGAAATCTGACGGATGCAAACAGTATTCTCTTCCATATCACTCAATACACCGACTTCCTTTCCCTGCAAGAACGTTACGAACGCAGTCGTATAAATCCGTTTAAAAAGGCGAGCAGCTGGGAACAGCGCATGAATTGGTGCGCGTATTATCACAAGCAGGCTAATGTGTTTCTAAACCATCTTTCCTCGCACTCTGCTGCAACGGAAGCAGCAGCGCAGAAGCGATCCGTCTACGCGCCGGAGCGATTATCCATCAGCAACGACAAAGCCGAGCGATTTCCTGAGGAAAAAATCGAGAGCCTGATTCAACACGGTTTCATGGTAGGCGATACACCAGATTATCGGTCACAAGCAATGACGATGCTGCTTAACTACGGAGGTCTGCGAAAAAGTGAAATATTTCATATCTTCACATCAGATATAACGATTCATCCCACTCACAACGATGAGGCTTTGGTTCGCGTTTATCACCCTGTGTACGGAACATCACCGAACAACACTCATAGTAATCGAGCAGCCTATCTGCAAGCAGAAACCTATTACAAACCAAGGAACTCATATCGTTTAACAGAACGACTATACGCTGGTTGGAAGAATCCTCTGCTTACCAGCACTGATGGTTACTTCGAGGTGATATTTAACCCTACACACAAAGCAAAGGAGTTTCTCAACACATGGGTAACGTACCTCAAGTACCAACGAGTTGAACCGACCGTCTCTCACCCGTTTGCGTTCACCAACGACCGTGGTGAGCCTGATACGCTGAAAAATTTCCAGCGGCGTCATAAGCGTGCGGTAGAACGAATTGGTTTGGAGTGTAAAAAAGAATTTGGAACCACGGAACATGGACATCGGCACGCTTACGGCTATCGTGCAAGAAAGCTCGGCCTGAGCCAAGTAGAACTGCAAAAGGCAATGCACCATAAAAGTCCAAACTCGTGTCTTGTATATATCAAGCCAACGAATGACGATATTAGAACTGAGCTAAGGAAAGCGGAAAAGTGACGTCACAAGGACCACAAACAATCACAACCAAGGCGACTAGCGCACGCGATTTGGCCGAACTTAAAGCCATCTGTAAGGCGCATGGCATCAAAAACACGGTTGACTACAGGAAACAATACAAATGCATTCCTGATCTCCCAGCACATCCGGAACGAATATTCAAAGACGAGTGGATCAGCTACTCCGACTTCTTTGATATACCCAAATTCATTCCGTTTGAAGCGCTCAAATCTGAGGTCCAAGCTCGAGGCATCAAGACCCAGCGTGAATACACCATATGGGTTAAATCTCTCAATGATCCACAATTCCCACGTGCTCCTGATGAAACGTACAAGCACGAGTGGGAAAACTGGTTTGACTTCTGTGGCAAGGAGAAGCCACTTAAGCCTAAATATATTCCAGACCAGTACCAGCGGTGAGCAGACAAGATACAACAGTTCATGAAGCAGGCGTACGGCGGTGAATCCAAGGAAAATAGTCTGTGTCGCTTTGTCAGAATCTATATCGAAAAGCACAACAAGAGTAAATCACCAGAAGAACTGCCCACAAGCGGAAAAGTAAACGTCCACCCCTTTCGCGAGGAGCTTAAACGTCTTCCCTCTGATAACCAGAGAAGAAATACTATAATCGCTGTCAACGAGTTCCTGAACTATGTAATTAGCACTGACTTGACCGTTGAGGATGATGTTACCGGGGAAATAGTCAGGGTTATGGATGCCAAAAATCCCTTTCTGCTGTTTTCTGACGATAAAAGCGTAACCTCCCCTATCAGGCACGAGACGGTAAAGCCATGTCTTCAGTATCTATTCGTGCGACAGGCTCAGGAATGGATAATTCCGGCAGACGCAAAGACATTCCGGGATCTCACTCATCTACAAAAATTTGATGCAGACTGGATTAAGATTCCGGCTGAGCTAGTGGATTCATCCGATCCTGATTGTGTTGTTCAAAAGCAAGGGGATCAGTATTCTATATGGTCACCCATCGACTGGATTCAGACTTTTGCACTGACAAAAGTACCTCTCAGAGGGCGGCAGATTGCATACAACGACTCTGGCGAGGGCGACGATACCGTTGCCGATCTGGACGAATCAGGCGCTATACATTGGGACAAGAATACTAACCCTCTGGCAGGCACAACAAAGGCACAGTCGTTTGTAAGAAAACTGGCCAACGACAACATTGGCATGTATGTCACCACGAACAAAACCAGTAACAATGGTGGCGGTTATGAAATTCCGTGGATCCCTGACGATTTGGCCTACTGGCTTATTCGGCTGCGTAAATGGCAGGAAAAAAACAACCCGATTGCACAGGCTACTCCATGGACTCGTTGTGAACGAACAAACCTGAATGAGCTACAGCTAAAAGCCAAGGGAGTCAATTGCTTTCTATTTCGTGCGTTCAACGGCTTCGAACCTAAAAGCCCAGGCCTGGCTCTTACAATGCGACTGGCAGGTGCGCTACATCATATCCAGCCCTCTGGTGTGAAGCTGTCGGTACTTAAAGGGGCGCCCAACAAGCTCTCTAACTACAAGTCGAAGTACACACCCCACTCAATGCGAGTGAGTTTGATTACCGCTTACATCATGGATCTGGGCATGCCAGTGGAGATCGTGATGAAGGTAGTCGGGCACTCCTCAATCGTGATGTCAATTTACTATTGCAAGGTCACTCGGAGAGATATTCGCCACAGATTTGAAGAAGCAGAGAAGTTGGCGCTACAGTCACAAGCTCAGGCCACTCAAGTAGCGATAGAACAGAACAAGATCGAGTCGGTAAAGAATCAGCTTGTTGGCTCGAACAACGATTTACTGCAGTCGCTAAATAACGACATTCCTGCGGGTAATTATGTATTTCGTGATTATGGCATTTGCCCCTTTGCAGCGTCACGATGCAATGATGGTGGAGAAGACATTGGTGCTACCAAGGTGTTCAGCCCAACACCTTCAGGCTATCTGGGTATTCAAAATTGTTTACGCTGCCGCCATTTCATAACGGGGCCTGTTTTTCTGGGAGGGATACTCTCTGTTACCAACGAAATTCTGCTGGAAGCGAACAACCAGTCGGATATTTGTCAACAGTTGCAGGACAAAGTGGCAATAATCAACGAGCAGGTCAATGATCTTGATAGACAAGAATACATGGCCAAGGACTCGCAAGCGCCTTTCAACTCAGGTCAGCGCCCGTCACTGGAATTTAAGGTTCGCAAGCTGGAATCTGAGTATGAAGGTGCCGAAAAAAAGATGGACATGCTGTTGTGTGACCTTCAGTGTGCGTACAAGTTAATTCAGCAATGTCAGCTGGTCGCTAACAATCAGCTTGCATCGGACGATGGAAACCTATCTTTGATCAAGAAACCTGAGTCAGACATACGGATTCAAATCGATGATACTTCCTATTTCCAGCAACTCCATGAAATTTGCGTCAATGCGACGATTTATGAAGGAAGCAACCCATCACGAGCAATCATTCCACGTTCTCAACTTCTGGATAGGCTGGCCAGCTTCAATGACCTTGCCCCGCGATTGTTCATGCTTTCCAATGACCAACAATTAACTGTGGGTAGCCAACTCGTTGCGCTGTTCAAAGCGCGGTTGAAATCATGGGAGAAAGTCAATGATTTGATCAATGGACATCTGAAGCTATCTGATTTAGTGGGGCCAGAGAAGATCGAACCCTCAGAACTAGAGCTGATTACCAGCGATGCTTTGCCAGCGCTGTCACAGGTGCCATTATGAAGCCAGAGCAGGTACTTGAAAAACTCAAAGAAACGGCATCACCAAAGGCCTGCAAGACGCTCGATACTATCTTTGAGATATGTATGGAGCAGCGGCAACGAGGGCTTGATGATTTTTCAGTGGCAACGGTGGCTCGCTTGGGACATAAAAGAGGTGTTCCAAAAGATCAGAGCCTGCGAAATAAATCTGGTGAAAGCTACCGTGCCCTGCTCAGTTCGTTTGAAGACGGATCTACAAAGAAAAAACAACGAGGCAAGACTAGAGCGGAGGATGACTGGATTGAAGAGATTGAAAATCCAAAGCACAAATTGCTTGCCAGAATACAAGCATCCGAGTTGGCAGCAGCCAACAAAAACCTCCGCGAATTTGTGCTGCCTGGCACCCGAATAGACGTTAGAGATTATCAGAACGATAGCAACGACAATGACGGCTCATTTACTGAGCAAGAGCGCCGCGCACTGGAATACTTGATATCAGAACAATTTCTTGCTAAATGGCAGTTTTCAATATCAGAGTATGGTGAAGTCATAGATGGCAACAGTACTGTTGTGCTTAAGGCAGCCACTGTAGATGCAGTCAAGAAAGCACTAGCTCAACTATAGAATAATTATGAACACTGACGTTATCACGCCTGAGGGCTATGCAAAGCTTCAACAAGAACTTGATGATCTTTGGCGTAAGGAGAGGCCGGAGGTTACCAAGATAGTCCAGTGGGCAGCTAGCCTTGGTGATCGTTCTGAAAATGCAGATTATAAATATAATAAGGGAAGGCTTCGGCAAATTGATCGTAGAGTTCGATTTTTAAGAAAACGGCTGGAGGCCTTGAAGGTTGTTGAATATAACCCAGTGCAAGAAGGGAAAGCGTTTTTCGGTGCCTGGGTGACGCTAATAGATGAATGTGACAACACACTTTGTTTTCGAATCGTTGGGCCTGATGAGATTTATGGCAGAGACGATTATGCGTCAGTCAATTCACCGGTGGCACGAGTGTGCATTGGAAAAAGTGTCGGTGTCGATGTTGTTGTCAGCACAAACGAGTCAAAGAAAGAGTGGGAGATTCAGCTCATCGAATACCGTAAATAACGCAGCGGGCTAATTCCCTCAGTAAAATATGCAAACCGCCACGCAAAAAAGACCTACAACCAGGGTATTTCACCAGTGATACGGCTACCAAGTACTTGCCCACGTACTGTTTGACGCACCGGCCGTGACTCGGCAGCCTACTCCATCACACATACGGCACCTGATCAATCGCCACTGCACAGCCGTTTCCCTACCCGCCTCCTCCTTGTGCAGTATCTATCGACCATCCCTGGCCGGGCGCCCCTAGCCGGGCGCCTGTGGCTCTTCAGGTAGCTAGCAAAACGCTGGAGGCGGCGCACGGGCTCCAGGGCGACGATTCTCTGGCCCCTGTGAACCGAACATGGCCTCTAGATGAGACAGGATCTTGCCGATGACGAACGGATCTTCGATGCTTGCAATAATCTTCATCGGGCCGCCACAAGCACTGCAGATACTTACATCCATATTGAATACACGCTTCAGCCTCTGTGCCCAGCACATTCCCTTACGCTTGCTCGCTGTCAGATCCGGCTCTTGTCGTCCATCGGCTTCTGCATCTGCATCTGCATCTGCAGTAGGTTTTTTGACCTTGCCACTACTTACCGGCGTTACGCGATCACGGTATCGGCTATTCGGTGCCAGCACACCATGAAATCGTGTCAGGTTGGTTCGGGGTCTCGGCACCAGCGCTGCCAGTTTGGCCATAAAATCCAATGGCTCGAAAACAACGTGCGTCGTCCCATCCCGATACGCTGTTTTCAAGGCATATCTGACCATCCCCCGATCTGTCAGCTCCAGGCGCGCCTCAGATAATGCGGGACGGGAGATATACCGGCAAATACGTTCCAGCTTCTTGCGCTCCCGCGTATTCACCGCCACCCCGGCATGCAACGAGAATCCTCCGATCCTGCCAAGCTGATCGGTGCCGTACTCCTCCTCTTCACGGGCTGGAATCGTTTGCAAGGTGAGCACTTTGCGCCCCGCATGAGGTCCCATGGCTATCCGGTACGTGATCGAGTGGCCCTGCAGTTGTTGCAGCGTATCCTCATCACCCTCTTCCAACGCCAATGTCAGATGATCGCTCTGCTCATCTCTGGCCAACCAACCCTGGCGCTCCAAATACCGGGCAACGCGTTCACTGATGAAGGATCGCATTCGATTCTGCAATTGTGTTTCCGTACTCGTCTCGTATTGCTGGAACAGCACCTGTCGGGTTGATATCAAGATATTCAGAGAGTTTCCCTTCACCTTCGAATATGCTGACTATTTCCTGTGTATACGGCTGATTCAGATGATTCAGAAGCAGTCGAATTTTCCAGGCGTTCTGTGATGGTAGATAGTCAAACAGCGTAATCATTCCCAGGCAATCTCATCGGTAGTGTGTCGCTAGAGATTACTGAGTTGCGCTTATTGTGTCCTCCCGGTTTGTGTTTTAAAACTCGATATAACGATTGGATATCTCGGACTTGCTTGAGCAATAATGTTGCTCTGGAGAATTCAACAGCTGACCATAGAGCGCAGTAGCCCGTAAACGGCTAAGCCCCACTCACTCCACTATTTCCTGCGGGTGGCTAGGACTGAATGCTTCCTCTTCTACTTCTCTTCAAGGATGTCGAAACAAGAGATGAACAAACTGACGACTTCACTTTGGAAGATAAGGGGAAGTCGTCAGTTAGTCTCTGGCTTATTTAGATACTCAAACCCTAATCGGGAAGCTGGATACCGGTAATCGCCCATCCACCCTCGGTGTTAGGCGACGTAACGAGCAGCTTGTTATCACCCAGACTACTAAAACCTGCTGCAAAGCCTAGCCCTTCCACCGACTCCAGTACCCACGCCACATCACCGTTTTCGTCAGTGGCTTCCAGAAAATTGCCGCCGAACGGGGCTACCGCATAGCCGCCATCAGGTAGGGAGGCAATAGTGTCATTGTTGGAGAAGCTGGATGTGGGAAACGACCAGTTGGCCAACCCGGACGCGAGACTGAATTCACTCACAGTTGATGTATCCGTTTTCGACCAACTCGCAAACGCACCATCGCTTTTTGCAACGCGACCCGAAATGCCAGCGGTAACGCCATCACCATTACCACTATCGTCAAAAGCCCGATCCCAGGCGATGGTGATGTCATCCGGAGCACTGGACAGCCCGACGCCGGTAAACAAGAGAGAATACTTGTCACTGTTGACATCAATGCCGTTGATCAGCAAATGGTCAGGTCCGACGGCTGCAACTGATACCATTCGACGCATGTCGGTTTCATAGGTATTGAGCACCTCACCGGAATTAGAATCCAATCTATTGACATACACAACAGAAACGCCATCGCCTGCCGAACGCTCTAACGCCTGGAACACGAACAGGTTGTTACCGATAAGTACAACATCGTTGTAGGTCGGAAAACTGGCTAGACCATCTTGCTCCCAGGCCAGTTCCAGCTCGTTGGATTCCGTGATACGAAACCCTCTCTGCTTTCCTCTTATATGGTGAATCACAATACCGTCTTCGCTAATCAACAGTGACGCTGAGGCGCAACGGGGCAGTACTCCCAGGCCCGGTTGCCATTGATCCAGAATGTCTCCAGTGGCGCCATCGAACAGCGCAATATCATGACTCCGATCCTCGCCGCCGAGCGCAAACTCGGCATTAAGCTGTGCCACGACATTCCCATCAGCGGTAATCGCTGGTCCACAAAAATTGTTCATGAAAGACTGACGCCATAGCACTTTGCCAGTGTCCGGAACTACCGCCGTCAGCCATTGAAAGTCATCAAGCTCGGTGGATCGTACCAGTGCAATATCATCAGTACCAATCAGTTCAGATCGGGCACGTATGGAGCCTGGAAAAGTCTCTGTCCATACGACGGTAGGCTCGGTAACCGGATCCACAGCAGGATTGTCTGGAATGACAGGATCATCGGGAATGACTGGATTATCCGGAATGACTGGATTGTCCACAACAATGGGATTATCCAGCATGCCGGGATCATCTACCGTAATGGTAACGCCCGGAATGACCTCACCATCCGAATCGCTGCAGCCCACCAGAACAATCGTGGCAACAGTGGCCAAGGCAAGACTCGAAGCCTTTCTGCTGCACTGCTTTACATGTTGTGAAATATCGCCGTCAGTGCGACGTTCACTGTCGACTGTGAACAACTTGAACATGGTATATCTCCCTTTAAATGTTTTCGATCAACGTGATCGCATGCTTCTCCATTAGCACCCATCCCATCAGTATTCAATCACCTCGGGTCAGTCCGTAAACAGCTGGAACAAGCAGGCCATAGTCGGAAATGCAGTCATGTGTGTACACGACCGTGTGTGTGTCCAAATGCAAGCAACGTGGTTGATGCCTGCATGTTCGACGCTGCGTACGTTACCCATGTGCTCCATCGACGACAACTGGCCATAGGTCGGGTTATCGGTTTTTATTCAAACTGTGTGCAATAGCATTACGCAACAAGGTGGGTCTTACGGGTTTGGTAAGAACCTGAAATTCAGCCGCATCAAGAATTGCCAATGCCTCCCGGGTTGACTCACCACTGATGATGAAAACGGACTCAGTCACTACCGCCAAATCTGGTAATAGTACCTCGAGTAACTGCAGACCGTTCCAACCCTGGCCCAACTGGTAGTCACAGAGAATGATATCCGGCCGCTTGAATTCTTCCTGGGCTGCTGCAGACAGCACTGCATCGGCGCTATCGAAATCGTACACAGTACATTGCCAGAACCTGAGCACTTGCGACAGACCTGCCACGATGTCTTGATCATCATCAATAACCAGCACATGTATGCCTCCAAGATCAAGCGCGTCGGGTTCGAGTGCTTCGACAGTCTGGATCTGAGGGTCTATTAGCTCCGTTAACACAGTAAAACGTGTACCTACGCCAAGCTCTGATACCAATTCAAAGCGATTGTCCAGTAAATTACAAAGACGCCTGACAATGGACAGGCCAAGTCCGACCCCTGAATCAGAGCTCTCGCCATTCTGGCGGTCCAGCTGGTGGAATTCATTGAAGACCAGATCCAGTTGTTCCTGAGCGATACCTTCTCCGGTATCTTCAATAACAATGAGCACTTGCCCGTCATGCACATTGGCCGACAGTTTCACATGACCCCCGTGGCAATACTTGACCGAGTTGGCTATCACGTTCTGGAGGATTCGACGAAGTAACGTTGGATCCGAATGCACCCAAAGCCGGCTGGGCTCGACGATGAGCTTCACATCCTTGTATTCGCACGCTGGCAAAAACTCGATTGCCATGGATTCGAACAGTTCATCGAGGCTTATAGCGCTTTTACTCGGTGATATCGCATTGGCATCCAGTCTTGATATGTCCAGCAGACTGTCGAACATGGTGTTCAAGGAGTCGATTGAACGTTGCATGGACTCAAACACGTCCTGGTTGGCTTCTGACTGGTGCATGTGCCGGAGCGCGTGATTGAACAGTCCGATGGCATGTAAGGGTTGACGCAAATCATGACTGGCGGTGGCAATGAATCTATTCTTCTGATCAACCGCTTTCTCTGCTTCCAGTCGTAACGAATCAGATACACCTCTTTCCGTGCTCAGGCGCCTTAACAACGCTTTGTTGCGTAAAAACAAGGTAAACACATCACTATAATTTTTTTGAATTTGCCGGTTGAAAAGAACGATATTGATTCCGCACAGAAAGATGACGAGCGCCGTCAGCAGTTCTAACACTGTTCCCTTGACGATGAGTGCAATGCACAAGGGTGCCACGTACGCCGCAAAGGAGATGCTGGTTACCCGTTGCATGAACAGCGAGGACGCCGCTAGCGAGCAGGCGACAGCCAGAAAAACGGCGAATACCACAAGACGGCTCTCGTACGGCATCGGCAGGAGTATGATCAAGGCGATCAGTCCATAAACGGTACTGAAATAGATCATTCCCACGCAGTACGAAATTTTGTATTTTCGATGCTTTCGCGCATCCGTATCTGCACGCATGAAGCGTCCGCTGACAATAATCTTGAAAGCCATTTCGGTGAACAGCAGGATCAGAAACGCAACGATATAGTGTGTGGCAATGTATTCGTGTACAGCATATATTCCTACTGCGAAATACACGAGTACCCCGAGACCCAGCTGCTTCGTGTTGCGGAATATGCCCTCTATCTGCATGACTTCTTCTTCCGTCGATGGCTGTAACAACCATTGTCGGAAACCCATTGTCGGCGTGATTGCCGGGGCAATTGCCGGGTCACTTGCCGGGTCAGGAGATTCGGGCGTTTCGGACCATTGTGCGCTCATCAGTTCCTCTTCTTCATTCTTGAAACATCCACTGCCGGCTTCTACTGCAACTGGACAATAGTCCAGTTTTGCTTGCCATGGGTGATTGACAGCTTACACTTGAGCTCAACGACACAACGGGTATCGTGTGAATTCCATGGATGGACAAACCAGTATCGTCGTCATCGACGACCATCGGCTTTTCACGGCGGGTTTGAAGGCCATTCTCGCAACCCTGGGTCGGTCAATTCGGGTAGATGAGATTACCGATCCTCAACGCGCACTGAGCAGGCTCTCTGGTGGTGAGCATTTCGATCTGGTGCTGCTGGATCTGGATATGCCCGGATTGTCAGGTGGGGATTTCATCAGCGCCCTCAACGAGCGAGAGATTCTGCACCGAATCATCGTGATCTCCGCCACGACCAACTATGACCTTGTCAGGCAGGCACTGGCCAGCGGTGCGTGTGGGTTCATACCAAAATCGCTCTCACCTCAGCAGATGCTCCATGGAATTGAGCAAGTATTGTCAGGGCGCACCTATCTACCGCCAGAGCTTGTCGATCAGTTGCTGGGATCCAAAAATGCAGGAACGACTCACACGCGTTCGGACATCTCAAGTGAAACTGACTCATCTGGACGCCAACCCCTGCAGTTAAACAAACGCCAGCAGCAGATACTGCAGATGATGGAACGAGGTTTGAGCAACAAACAGATTGCCAACGTGCTTGGCATCACCACCTCCACAGTGAAGTTTCATATCACCGGTTTGTACAAGGCGCTCGGCGTGAAAACACGTACCGAATGCGCGCATCTCGCACGCAAACTGGATCTTGCGTAAACACGATTGGCAACGGCGACAGGGAAACGCAATAGTCAATAGTGTTTTTCCTGCTATCGATGGTGATTTCACTAGTCTGATACGCGGCGAAATGCGCGTTGAAAATCAATTTCAAGCAAGTCGAGGCGTTTATCTTGATCGCTGATCCAGTAAAGTATTCACTCAATAAGGACTGCCATTGGTAGTATCAGCTCTCGAATCTCTACGAGTCAGGCAGTCATGGGAGTATAAGAAGTTTAAACCACGTATTACCACCAAACCGCCACGCAAAAAAGACCTACAACCAGGGTATTTCACCAGTGATACGGCTACCAAGTACTTGCCCACGTACT
>ENA-ORXT01002011-ORXT01002011.1-marine-metagenome-genome-assembly--contig:-NODE-2011-length-25609-cov-13.314429_pt1 | contig 25609 bp, 19 predicted proteins | sample MGYA00237868_ERZ511482 | MGnify/ENA metagenome assembly ERZ511482
AGCCAAGGCAATAGCATGCTGGTGGCACTGGTTGTCATCACCTTCTGCTCGTCGTTTTTCAGGCTTGCCTTCAACAAGCGATTCTTCGACGTTGCCCGCAAAGGTAACGCGGTTGAATATCTGTTGATCAAGAGTTATAGCTCGCAAAGTTATCTGGGATTGCTGTTTCTATCGTTTGGTGCATTGCTACTGGCCATCCCGGTGACGGACAGCGTTGCATTGCAGTATGCGTATCTCCCGGTTGCGGCACTTTCGCTGATCTATCTCAAGTATCGGGAGCACGGCTCGTCGCCATGATCGATTGATACGCTGAAGCATACTGATGTGCTATCCTAACGGAGAACCCAATTGGAGATATAATGAGCGAGACCGTCGTTACCCCCCCCATCCAGGCACCGGCACTATTCACCGATCCGGCCAAGGCAGTTGATTGCCTTATCGAGCTCTACGCTCGCAATACCAGTTTCCTCAGTGCGGCATTTGCACGCTACCTTGAAGGACAGTTGCCCGACAGCAAGCATCGCGCTTTTTACCCGGAAGTCCGTTTTCGTAACAGTACATACGCCAAGGTAGATTCAAGACTCTCCTACGGCCATGTTGACCAACCCGGACTCTACACAACCACCGTTACACAGCCCTATCTGTTTCGCGGCTACCTCACCCATCAGTTGAAATTGCTCATCGACAACCACGGTGAACCGGTGGAAATCGCTGAATCAAACGTGCCTATTCCGCTGCATTTCGCGCTTGAATCGGGTTCTGCGCTTGCAGTACACCGACCGCAGAAGATCACCACAGCTCTACGTGATGCATTCGATGTACCCGATATCGCACACGTTAACGACTACATCGTAAATGGCACACACGAAGTCGAACCCGGTCGTGCAATGCCACTAGCCCCCTTCCCGGCTCAGCGTATAGATTATTCATTGCATCGCCTGTTGCATTACTCGGCGACCGCCCCGGAGCATTTCCAGAACTACGTATTGTTTACCAACTACCAGTTCTATATCGACGAATTCTGTCGTCTGGCTCGTGAGAAGATGACTAACAACGATCCTCTTTATGAATCGTTTGTTGAACCTGGCAATGTCATGACACTCAGTGGTGAAACAGCGCCGAGCAGCGGCACCAATCCGCCACGGCAACCGCAAATGCCTGCTTACCATCTCAAGGCAAAACGCGGAGCAGGCATCACTCTGGTCAATATTGGTGTCGGCCCCTCCAACGCGAAGACCATCACTGATCACATCGCCGTATTAAGACCGCACGCCTGGTTAATGCTGGGACATTGCGCAGGTTTACGCAACTCACAGGAACTGGGCGACTACGTTCTGGCACATGCCTACGTCCGCGAAGATAAAGTGCTGGACGCTGACATCCCGGTCTGGGTCCCGATTCCCGCGTTGGCAGAAGTGCAGCAGGCACTGGAATCAGCCGTTGCGGAAGTCACAGGCCTTGAAGGCTACGAGCTGAAACGCATCATGCGTACTGGAACGGTAGCCTCCATAGACAACCGCAACTGGGAGCTTCAGGATCAGCGGGAACCGGTAAGACGCCTGTCGCAGTCTCGAGCCATAGCACTGGATATGGAATCAGCGACGATCGCCGCCAACGGCTTCCGGCTCAGAGTTCCTTATGGCACCTTACTGTGTGTGTCCGACAAGCCACTACAAGGTGAGCTGAAATTACCCGGCATGGCGTCTGAGTTTTATCAGAACCAGGTGGCGCAGCATCTGGAGATCGGTATGCTGGCGTTGTACAAGCTTAGTGAGATGAAATCAGAAAGGCTGCACTCACGAAAATTGCGCAGCTTCTTCGAAACCGCTTTTCAGTAGGCGCGCAATGCCGCGGCGGCAAAATGCCCTCACGGGTTTTGCCGCCGCGGCAACACACTCAGACGAAGACCCGTCAGCTGATGAGCCGACCCGTTAGTGACAAACGTGCTGCGTCAACAAACGAAGCGCCGAGTCGAATACTGCGTTCCGCAGACCAGCCTGTTTCTGATTGCGGTGTATCCGCAGTATCCTTGAAAGGCATTTCCAGCGTCATCGCCAAACAGTTGAAAGAGGCTGCAAGATTGTTGCTGCAGATGGCCAGATTCGCGTTACCTGGCGAGTTGCGAGGGTAGCCGTGCTTATATTGAAAATCAGGATTGATAGCAGCCCAGCTGTGTTTGAACTGCACAAGCTCACGATCTCTTTCCTCGCTCCACCCTTCAATACCTTCGGTGCCGGCTATGAAGTTATACGGCAGTGCTTCATCACCGTGAACATCCAGTGCCAGATCAATACCCGTCTCGGTCATTTTCTGACGCACCCAATACACTTCGGGGCTGTTCGCCAGGCTCGGATTCGCCCACTCGCGGTTCAGGTTGATACCCAGCGCATTGGTGCGCAGATTGCCCAAGGCTGCGCCATCAGGATTCATGTTGGGCACAACATGAATGTCAGCCAGTTTTCTGAGTGCTCGACTGCTCGCGTCATCCTCGTCCAGCAGCCTGCCCAGAAACCCTTCCATCCACCACTCAGCCATGGACTCTCCGGGATGCTGACGACCAATAACCCAGAGTTGTAGTCGCGCACGATTAACCGAATCGTTGGCTGATGCCATCGGTAGTGCCGATACTGTCAGATAGTCGATGCTCCGACCTTGACAGGTAATGCCCAGATTCTCGTACTCAACGCTGGGTGCGCTAGCAGCCGCAGCAATGAGATCAGTGTGCTGCTCTGTCGAATAAGGCGCAAAATAGGCGAACCAGACCACGTCGCTTTGTGTGTTTAACGTCCATGACAGAGTCTGACCATCAAACTGTGTCGGAGCTCTGTACCAGTGCTGCCGATCAGTCGAGGTGACAACGTCATAACCCTCCCAGCCTCTAGGATAGGTTGTCTGGCCAGCGTTGACTATCTGGATAGCACAGCTGCGACCTGACACACCCGATACACTGAAGTGAAACCACTGCAGATAGTCTGAAAACGTATCGTTGCGGATCTTGAGCTTGACAACGTCTTGATCACTGATATCGACCAGCTCGATGTTGCCGCTATCGAACTGACTATTGATACTGACAGGCATGAGAATGTCCGGCAATGGCCGCTGAGTACGAGACAAAGCTGCAAGGCTTTAAAGCAAAAAAGCCGAGCCATCCTAAAAGGACGGCCCGGCTTTATATCGAATCAGCGTGCTCCGGCTTGGCAGAACACGCTGAGCGTTACTTACCTGACTTTTACGACAGTGCCAAATACTTCAACACGGTCTGGTCAGGACTGATATCCGACTAAGGCAGTACACCTTCGATGGAGTAAGTGATGGACGCGCCTTCACCCACTACTTCTGCATCAAAACCACCGATGGTCAGGTCTTCTTCAGTTCCACCCACTACGTGAGCTGTGCCGTTGAATGACGTGAAAGTACCAGCAGCAATAAGGTCAGCTGGTGACAATTTCGAGCCTGTAGCGATGTGGTTGTTGACCACAAGCTCGGCACCTGCGAGCGCTGCATCAGTAGGTGCAAAGACAGTCCATGGATCACCATCAGTCTCTGCGTCAAGCTTGGTCAGACCATAAGCTGAACCGAAACCACTCAGGAAGCCGGTGAAATTACCACTGCTTTCCAGAGCTGCCTGTACTTCACCAGCGCCTGGAGTTGGGCCGCCTACTGGTGGCTCTTCCGGATTTTCTTCAGGTGGTTCTACCACTGGAGCCGCTGGTGGAAGAAGAATGCCGCTGATGATATGTACACGGCCGTTGGCTTCTGTTTCGGCAACAACATCCACAGTATCGACATCAACACCGTTAACAGCAACACCTGAACTAGCCGTAGTGCTGGATGTAAAAGTCAGGTTCTGAGCAACGTCACCGTCCATCAGGATGCTTGGGAAAGTGGCGTCACCTTCACCTGCATCGGTGATCAACTGACTGACAGCTGCAGAATCTACATCACCTGCAACGACATGGTATGTCAGGATGCGGGTAAGAGTTGGCAAGTCCTCAAGCAGCTCGGCTGTAGTAGGAGTCGCGTCGTCCTCATCTGCGTCCAGCGCTGCAAATGCTGCATCAGTAGGTGCAAATACAGTGAAAGTGTTAGCCGGATCGTCGAGTGTAGCGTCGAGGCCAGTAGCGGCTAACGCTGCTTCCAGCGTGTTGTGCACGTCAGAGTTGGCGATAGTATCGAATGCAGTTCCGCCGACACCAGGTGTGGCAGGAACAACCACAACGGGTGGCTCCATGTCGATGGGTGGTACCACTGGCGTCATATCTTCATCGTCATCGTCTGAAGAACAACCGGCGGCTACCAGTACGCTTGCAGCTACAACACTAAGTGCGAAGTACTTATTGATCATGAGTGATCCTCAATTTATGAATAGTTAATGGTCAAACACACAGTTTAAAAATCGGTTCGGGGCGCAAATGAGCAACCCCTAAGATACTATTTCTCTACGGCACCGCCACTACCTTGAAAATACTACTCTGCAGTGGCAGGCAGAGTATGGTCACGAATGAGTACTTATTCAAATACCAAACAGACAGGCCTTTCAGGATTTGGTAACACCGACATAAAACTGGCACCAATCCCAGCGGCCTGTTCTACAGCGGAGAATGGTACTGGACATTGGGAATATTTCAACGAAACACGTCTCAACTAAAGTCTATGTCGAAGTTTTGATCTCAGGTATATATCTCAAGTTATTGAAACTTGGATTATTTTAGTCTGCTATTGACAGTATTGCAATCGTGAAACTCGCTTTGTTCAGGTTAGTCGACAGACCAGCAGGAGTCCTTAAGAGCTAAAAACCGGTTAGGTGGCTGTCAATGAAACCTGAATCAGTACACAAAAATGCTTGAGATTTTCCTTAGACAGATAGAAATAATCAATGTAAACAATGCGAAGGAAGCTGTTTGAGACGTCATCACTCGTCACTGAAGGACAGCCTATCCACACACTATCGCTAGCTTGTGAAGTAAAACTATTTATGTCGCGCCACACCGTCAGCAATCTGCAGTCATTCGATCGCTTCACGGCATCCCTGTTCGATAATGACGACAAGATTGGACACCGTCATCTCATCATCGTGGATTACTCGTGGGACAACCCGATCCGCTCCAACCTGAAATCCCAACCGTCGCGAGCAGATCAGTGCTTGGTCCCCGCCATAACGCTTATAGACCGTGCAGACCGAATAACCGGACTTCTGGGCAAAGAGCACCGGATTATTGTTCACGAGCTGTCAGACCCCATGGATGCCGGCTTGCTTGCCGCGCTGACAGGAACACTGATGGCGGGTGGCGTACTGATGCTTGTCATGCCCGGTTTCTCGACGGAGTCTGGACCGAGCACTCCATCGACCAGGATCAGCCGTTTCAGCCAGCGTTTCTGCACCCTGATTGATCGCTATGAAAAAAATAGCCCGCACTACCTGCATCGTGTTTCGATCATCGGTCCGGGAATAAGCCTCAACGACATGTCACAAATACTGGCAGATGCTGCTGAACGTGCTTTGGCATCTGCTAAAGGCCTGACAAGCTGGCACGCCGGATCTGCACGGCAACAACAAGACAAACTATTACAGGATGCTTGTAAATTTCTGCAGACACACCGCCATGGCTGCATCACGATTACTGGCAAACGTGGACGCGGCAAGAGCACGTTACTCGCGCGCATCGCTGGCTCTCTGTGCGCGCAAGGTATCGATTTCGCCGTAACGGCAGCGAGTACGTCTGCACTGAGCAGTTTCCACCAGCACTTTACGCTTAAGCCCCATGAGATGAACCTGAATCCCCACGCTATCAACACGGCGCTGGCACCTGTACTGCTGGTTGACGAAGCTGGCAATCTCCCCGTCCACGTTCTGATCAATCTGCTGAAGATCCATGAGCATGTGATTTTTTGTACAACGGTGGAGGGTTATGAGAGTGCCGGACGCGCATTTGACGTTCGCCTTATTCAAACCATAAGCGCATCAGACCTGCCATGGCTTGATCTGACACCTACCCGATCCTGGCGCTGGGGAAACGGGGATGCTCTAGAGCAACTTGTCAGTGAGCTTGTGATCAATGATACGAAACAATTCACCCCGAACAACCCGTCAGCATCACTCACCAGCCAACCCGCCCCCGGCAGCGACGATACGAGCATTAGAGAGATCAGCCAACAACAACTGAGCGATAGCGAGTCCCTGTTACGTCAGATTTTCCATCTGCTTCGACAAACACATTATCAGACATCCGTTCAGGACCTTCAGCATTTGCTTGACGGAGATGATGTCAGATTATGGGTGCTACAACACGTAGGCGATGTCATCGGTGTTGTCGTTGTGGCATTGGAAGGCGATATCGACACTGCCTTGCACCAACCGATTGTTGACAAGCAGCGAAGACTGCCTCACCAGCTCCTGCCTCAACTTCTGGCGCAGATGGCTAACAGCGCCAATGCTCTGAGTAAACGCTACGCGAGGGTGATCAGAATTTCCATTGCTGCTGAATCCAGACAACGCGGACTTGGCTCATTGCTACTAAACACTGTGGAAGCGCAACTGATTGACAGTTCATCTGGAGCGATACAGGCTCTCGGCGCCAGCTTCGCAGCTGACAGTATCAGCCTTGCATTCTGGAAAAAAAATGGCTATTGCGAATTTCACCGTGGCTTCAGATTGAACCCGCGAACTGGACTTCATGCGGTAGCCGTAATGAAACCCTGTTGTGAGACAGTCGCCGAGGTGACCCGAAAAGCTATCGCGATTCACCGGGACAACCAGTCCTGGCGTGACGCCGCCGAAAGCGCTAAATTCATAGCCCGGATTAAACACGAAAATTCAATGTACAGTTCGTATCCGAGTGCGGCAACTGACTTCGCCTTGCTGACGCAGTTCAGCCTTGGAAATCGCAGCGCGCATGATAGTCATGCCGCAATAGCCAGATTACGGGCCCATCGTTTAATCGACTTCTCTTCCAGCGAAAAAGCCTCACAGCGCGCTAACGATGAAAATCTGCGACGGCAGATCAGCCTCTTTTTAGCCACACAAAACTAGGGTTCAGCTACCTGCTGATGTAGCGTCACTGAGTGCCGTGCAAAGCTGATCTCCCTCGTGGTTCTGGTACTGAGTGGAGACTGTACCGATGCGCAGCCCCCATTTATAGACGTGAGTGATGTTGTGCAAACTGCCATCTGGCTGCAGGATCATGAAGTCTTTCATATCCAGCTCCCAGATACGGCCTTCTTCGATCAGCACACCCATGGTGTATTCCATGGCAAGTGTATTGCCCTGAACCTGCCCCGTCGCAACGCCAATCAGAGAATCGGACTCTGCGCGAAAAAGCCCCTCGCCAGGCGTCGTGACGCGCCAGATTCGCTCCTCGAAGACGCCATCAGTGTAGTACAGCTTTTCGTCGAGCACGAAATCCTCGCCGTCCTGAGTGCCCAGAAAATCTCCGCAGAAATGCCTTCTGGCCTTACCAAAACGGTCTGAAAACCAACCGCTGGCACGAGTATGCCCAGAGAAAAACTGGTCAAATCTGAACTCGGGAACTGGACTGCTGATCTCATCAATTTTCATTTCTGAACATCCGCTTGTCACCCCTACTGATAAAGCCAGAACGACAGCAACGCCGCTTGATCTGATTTCCATAAAACGATGCCTTCTCTCGCTGCGTAAGCCGTGGCTGCTTACAGCCGGTTGCTGGGAGGTGCGATCATATAGGGTGTGCTTACGGCAGCTTCGATCGCGTAGATCAGCAAGGTTCCCACGGGTCATCCGGGATTTTTGCATCGCCCTATGACCACTCCGGTGATTTTACGATACTGGCAGCAGATCGCTGCCTTTTGCCTGCAAACTTAGCGCTTGCACAGCAACAGCTGACCCACGTCAGTTCTACCAAACCGAAATCCCGTCTCGCAATAGCTCAGGTAGTAGCGCCACATTCTCAGAAAACGCTCGTCAAACCCTTGCGCGTTGACATCACGGGCAACCTGGTCAAACCGTTCTCGCCAGCGCTCCAGTGTCACCGCATAGCTGTGACCGAACCAGTCGGTGTCAACCAGATCAAATCCTGCATCGTCTATCAGCTTGCGCAGGTGCTCCTTGCTTGGCAGCATGCCACCGGGAAAAATGTAGCGCTGGATGAAGTCAGGACTGGCGCGATACTCGTCGAAGCGATCCTCTGCAATGGTGATGACCTGCAAGACAGCAGACCCACCCTGCTCCAGCAGTTCAGACAATTTGTTGAAATACGTGACCCAATACTGTTCTCCCACCGCCTCGAACATTTCTATCGAAACGATATGATCATACTTACCGCTCACTTCGCGGTAGTCCTGGTAGCGGAATTCTGTGCTGCCCTGCGTACCATCAACCGATACCACACTATTTGTCTCTCGAGCGTATTTCAGTTGCTCCTGCGACAGCGATATACCTTCAACATGGCACTCACCGAACGTCGCCAGCTTGTGCGCCATGGCACCCCAGCCACAGCCTATCTCTAGTACTTTCGCGCCACGAACAGGCTTGAGAGCGTCAACGACTTTCATCAACTTGGTGTTTTGAGCCTCTTCCAGAGACTCTTCAGCATCGAACACGGCTGACGAATAGCTCATCGTGTCATCAAGCCACAACTTGTAGAACGGATTTCCAAGATCGTAATGGAATTCGATGTTGCGCTGACTGCCCCGGATTGAATTGTGGTTTCTGCCATGCCGAATGGAGTTGACTACGCGAGCCAGGCGGCTGCCAGCCAGCATGGCTGCCACTTCACTTTCGTTGTTCATGATGACGTTGAACAAGTTACGCAGATTATCTGTTGTCCAGTCGCCGCGCAGATAGCTCTCTGCAAAGCCGTTTTCTCCAGACTGTAGAACCTGACGCAGAGGCTTGAAGTTATGCAGCATCAGATGTGCATTTTGCGTTGCGTCTTCCAGACGATTACCGTGCAGTGTGGTGTGGCCGTCTGGCCAGGTGATGCTTAGCTGACCATGGCTGATTCCGTCCAGCATGTGATCGAAGCGACGCCCTATCAGGCTTCCAAGCATTTTGTGCAGCCGGTATCCGACGGGTATTGCCGGGCGCAGGGATTGATTCTCAAGATCAGACATTATTTTTGTTTTCTGGCTTTTCGGTGTATCAGTTAGTACTTTTGGGCTGATGTTTAAACCACGGCACGCCTTTGAAATAAAGACGCAACGCCTCCCAGTGGATACCAAGAACAACCTTGGCGCTTTGGAAAGGATAAATGAAAAAATAGCGTAACAGACGAGCAGAGCTGATCACTTTTCGATCAGCGGTATAGCTTGCCGTAATCAACAGCCCGTCATCGTCTGACGCACGAATGACAACAACTTGCCGCTGCTCTGGCTGATTGAGCCTGAACTGGTACCGCATACCCATGTGCGCAAAAGGCGACACGAATAATTGTTTACCCGCCTGCTGATGAATCCAGCCATCGTTCTGGTCGATGTCTCTTGTAACTGGCAGAACGTACGCGTGGCGCTCCCCGAAAGTATTATGAACTTCATGGACAACAGCAAAGCAGTTGCCCCCTTTATCCATACAGTAGAACAGGCTGAGCGGATTGAACACGTATCCGAGCACTGCCGGGTAACAGCTTAAAAGAATCTGTGTGGGCGCGGTGTGAATACCCGCCTCACCCAGCTTCCGATTGACATAATCCTGCAGCTTTTCGTGACGTTGTTCACCAAAATCGCGATCTCGGAACGAAAACAGGTTGAATCCGTTTCGGGAAAATAGCCAGTGTCTCTGTGCCAGACCATCGATCTCGCTCAAATCGAGCAACAGCGTAAATACCGAATAGCGCAGCTTGTGTTCCTTGGGTCGGGTTCTGCGGTGATATACCTGACCGACGTACAGGCTGCTGGTCAGTCTCACGCCACATCCTTCGCCAGGTCGGCCAACCGGTGTCCGGGCACCACAATGCGAGCCGACGGCTCGTCAAGCTGCCAAGGACGGGCGACTCCCCCGAGATATTCCGCAACTGCCAGACCGGACTGCACCGCGTCCTCGTGAAAGCCAGACCCGAAATAGCTGCCACAGAACCATGTTCTGTTCTCCCCTTGCAATGACCACAGCGACTGCTGTGCCGACCACGTTTTGCGAGTAAAAACCGGATGATGATACACCTGTGTTCTCAGTATCCTGTCTTCTGGTGGTGGTGTTTCAGGGTTCAGGGTGACCACGTATTCTGTGTCAGACACGATGTTCTGTAGCTTGTTCATCCAGTAGCTGACCGACACCCGTGAACTGTCACTGCCACTATGTTCCACGTAATTCCAGCTACACCAGGCACGTCTTCGTTTGGGCAAGACGCTAATGTCAGTGTGCAGTATGGCCAGGTTGGCTTCATACTCGAAAGCAGACAACAATTCGGTTTCCGCAGCACTCGGATTGTCGAGGCACTGCAATGCTTGATCTGCGTGCGCAGCAATGACGACATGATCAGCGTCAACGATACGGCCGGATCGATCATGCACGCGCACACCGTCACTGTGTCGCTCGACACGAGTCACGTGAAAATCGGTGAGCACAGATTCGTCGCCTATTGCCTCTCTGACGCGATTGACATATTGCTCACTGCCACCGCTGACGGTACGCCATTGGGGTCGGTTGGTAATCTGCAACAGACCGTGATTGTCGCAAAAGCGAATAAATGACGCCGCCGGGTAATCGAGCATCCGGGTTTTTGATGTTGACCAGATCGCCGCACCAAAGGGCAACAAATGATCCTGAATGAAATCCGTGGAGTAGTTGTGCTCTTCGAGAAAATCGCCCAATGATTGCTCTGAATCCTCAGGAATCTGACCTGGGGCCTCGCGATAGAAACGCAGTAGATCGAGCAGCATTCGCCAGAACCGCGGCTTGAAGGGCAGCGTGCGCTGCGCAAGAAGTCCCCAGGTAGGACCACCCGCGTATTCGAAATTGCCGTTGCTCCGGGACACGGCGAACGACATGTTGCTTTCCTCCGTCGACACACCGAGCGCTTCGAACCAGCGCGTCAGATTGGGGTAGCTAGGCTCGTTGTAGACGATGAAACCGGTATCAATCTTCTGACCCTGTGTGCCGGGAATTGTAGCCGTATGAGCATGTCCCCCTAGCCTGTCGTCTTTTTCCAGCAACGTGACTCTGTGCCGTTTGGACAGCAGCCAAGCCGCAGACAGCCCCGCTGCGCCGCTACCAACGACAGCAATGTGCATTTTGCGCTTTTGATCCATAACTGCGAGTCTACTCTATAGTATGTCTATCAATGCGCTGCTACGCACAGTACCGCAATAGGGATCAGATCCGTCGTCGCGTGCAACCCGTAGATTGTACAATTAGCCATGAACATATCCGTGCCCATACAGCCTGAAAAGCGTACCGACGCCGCTGCGACACTCCGTAAACGGATGGGCGACAACCTTGTTGCCATCGGAGCTAGCCGTGATGAGACCGCATTTGCGGACATCTATAGCTATTATGCGGGCCGCGTAAAGTCCTTCCTTATCGGTAAAGGGATGGTTGAAGAAATTGCGGAGGAACTCACCCAGGAGATAATGCTGACAGTCTGGCGACGGGCTGAGAGTTACGATCCCGGGAAAGCGGCTGCCAGCACGTGGCTGTTTACCATCGCACGAAACCGGCGAATTGACTATCTGCGTGGCAATTCCAGAGTGGAGGTTGAGCTGGACGACGAGATGCTGGACATCGAAACAACCGAGAACGATTCTCAGGCGAAATTTGTCGACGATGCACAGGATTCCGTCAGGCTGCAGAAAGCACTGGACAAGCTCCCGCAGGAGCAACGCCAAGTGATGCACCTTTCCTATTTCAGAGGCCAGTCACATGGCGCAATTGCCAAATGGCTGGATTTGCCGATCGGTACCGTTAAATCACGCATCCGATTAGCCATGCAAGCCGTAAGGGTAAGTCTACAGAATGAGGAGGCTTCCCTCCATGAATCACTCAACGACTAGAGACTGGAAAGCATGAGCGTCTCGCATCATTTAGCCGATGAAACCCTGCAAGACTACGCAGCGGGAAGTCTGAATGCACCCATGGAGACATTGGTCGCCTGCCATCTGACCGTTTGCCAGCATTGCCGAATGCGTGCGGCCACAGCCGAAAGCGTAGGCGGAACATTGTTCGACAGTCTTGAAGCGGCTGACGTGCGGATGTCTGCGGCACAGCTGTTGTCGAAGGCCCAGAGCGACATTGGGGACATAGCTGTCGTAGCAGGAAGTCCGACTACAGAATTGGGGACACAAGTTGTATCTGGCGTTCCACGACCACTGGCACGGCTCCTCCCACAACGGCTGGAGGATCTGGACTGGAAACGTTTGGCACCCGGTATAAAACAACATAACCTCAGTGATCAACACCGCCGTCATGGAGCCTTTAAACTACTGCACCTTGCGCCCGGTGTTGTGTTGAGTGCTCATTCACATAACGATCGCGAACTGACCTATGTGGTAAAGGGTTCCTACCAGGATGAGATTGGCCGCTTCAAAGCAGGTGATATCGCTGATCTGGATGGAGACGTAGATCATCGACCAGTGGTTGACACCAATGAGCCGTGTATTGCATTGATTGCGACTCACTCGCCGGTACGATTTACCGGCATGTTTGGCAAAATCATGCAACCTTTTGTGGGTATCTAGGGAGCTGATTTCCAGCCCGCTCGAGGCGGGCATGGATCATTCTGGTCAGACGTCCCGGTAGCTGCCATCAAGAACCGACTGCCACCAGCTCTGATTACTCAGATACCAGTCCAGCGTCTTTTCTATACCCGTCTCGAAGGTGATTGCCGGCTCGTAGCCGAGTTCGTCGCGGATACGTGTTGTGTCAATGGCGTACCTGAAGTCGTGTCCTGCCCGGTCCGTGACATAAGTAATCAGCGAGCTGCACGGTTTATTATCTGATGCCGGACAATCCGGGTAGGTTCCCTTGAGAGAAACATCAGCAGAAAAGCGCTGATCCATCAGCCGACAGATCAGGTTGACAATGTCAATGTTGGTCCACTCATTGACACCACCAATATTGTACGTCTCTCCAACCCTGCCCTCGTTAAGCACTTTTTCTATACCTCGGGCGTGGTCCTCAACATACAACCAGTCGCGAATATTTTTTCCATCACCGTAGATGGGCAGCGCCTTGCCATGCAACAGATTGATGATGATCAGCGGTATCAGCTTTTCAGGGAAATGATAAGGACCGTAGTTGTTCGAGCAGTTACTGGTTGTCACGTTCATGCCATAGGTGTGGTGGTACGAACGAACCAGGAAATCCGACGCAGCCTTGCTTGCAGAATACGGCGAATTTGGCGCATACGCCGTAGTTTCGGTGAATGCAGGATCATCCATACTCAACGTGCCATACACCTCATCCGTAGAGACGTGATGGAAGCGATGATCGTCAACCGCTTGCTGTTCGGTTTGCCAGACAGCTCTAGCTGCTTTCAACAAGCTGTGCGTTCCCAGTATGTTCGCTTCTATGAATGCATCCGGGCCTTCAATGGATCGGTCCACATGACTTTCCGCCGCAAAGTGAACAATGGTGTTTAGCTTATGCTCACGCAGAAGTTGCATGATGGTGTCTGTGTTGTTGATATCGGCAACCACCAGCTTGCACCGATCGTTCAGGACACCATCCAGATTGGCCCGGTTACCTGCATAGGTCAAAGCATCCACAATCACGATTTCATCATCAGGATAGGTATCGACCCAATAACGAACAAAATTAGCGCCGATAAATCCTGCAGCGCCTGTGACCATCATACGTCTCATGTGAGCTCCTTGAGCATGGTGCGTAAATCATCTCGCCAATGGGCGGCACTTGCATCGAGCCGTTCCCAGGTATTTGTCAATTCGAGCACGCTGTAGTGCGGACGTGCAGCCGGCGTTGGATACTGCGCCGTTGTTAAAGGTCGGACTAGCACATCGCGTTTAACCAAGCCGACTGCCCGGCCCTCTTCTGCAATGGCTACGGCAAAGTCATACCAACTGGCTACACCCGCACCCGTCCAGTGCATTACACCACTGGCACGCAGGTTCGCAGCCAGCCACAAAGCACGGGCCAGAGCGTTTGCCCAAGTGGGCGACCCAATCTGATCAGCAATGACACCGACTTCACCACGCTCGTTCATGAGTCGCAACATGGTCTTGACAAAATTACTGCCGTGAGAGGAATACACCCAGGCGGTTCTGACAATTAGGCTGCTATCTGGCATCTGTTGCTGCAACAACTGCTCGCCAGCCAGTTTCGTTTTTCCGTAGACACTTACCGGGGCTACCGGGGCATCTTCAGGAAACGGAGCGCCGTTACCTACACCAAATACAAAGTCTGTTGAAACGTGAATCAGGTGCGCCCCCACCATCGTTGCTGCGGCACTGAGATTGTCAACAGCCTCTGTATTAACGCGTGCTGCTTGCGCAGGCTCTGATTCAGCAGTATCGACAGCAGTATAGGCAGCCGCGTTGATAATGACATCGGGTAACAGATTGTTCATGGCGCTCGATACCGCGTCACGATCAGTGATGTCAAGCCGATCAGGTACCTCCAGAACAGTGACACCGTCGGGTACGGTGCGGCGAAGCTCCCAGTACAGTTGCCCCCGGTTACTACCGGTAATAAAGACTTTCATCAGTCATAGGTATCGCATTGTTCCAGCGGCTTACCCGCCTCATCCTTGGCAGCGAGTTTCGGCGCGGTGCCTTCGATGACAGGCCATTCGATGCCAACGGATTCATCGTTCCACAGCAGACTTCTCTCGAACTCGGGTGCATAGTAATCGGTGCACTTGTACTGAAAATCAGCAGAGGCGGAAACCACATAAAAACCGTGCGCAAAACCGGGTGGTACCCAGAGTTGACGCTTGTTGGACTCTGACAGCAACACACCCACCCACTGGCCAAACTGGCTGGAGGAGCGACGCATGTCGACGGCTACGTCGTACACTTCGCCCTGAGTGACGCGCACCAGTTTACCTTGCGGATTTTTGAGCTGATAGTGCAAACCTCTAAGCACACCTTGCGAAGAGCGGCTGTGGTTGTCTTGCACGAAGCTTCCCGGAAGTCCGTTATCCTCGAATGATTGCCGATTCCAGGATTCGAGAAAAAAGCCTCTGTCATCGCCAAAAACGTTTGGCTCGATAATTTTTACCGAATCCAGCTTCGTATCTATGATCTGCATATAACAGTGAAAAACCGACATCAAAAAAAAAGATAAGCACGGGTTGTTCCACAGTCACTATCTGACAGAGCCCTGCAAGGCATTCTGTGGCATTGGCGCCTGTGGCCGAAGCTTAACGCATTCGTTCACCGCTGGGGTCGTAAGCCGCTCGCAGACTGGCTTTGGCGTCAAAAAGCTGCCCACCCACATCGATCTGCCAGCGATGAGAGGCTAGCCAGTCAGCAGTAACCGGATCGTCGCTCTTCACGTAACCCAGCCCCACTGAAGCACCCAGCGTGTGGCCATAGTTGCCAGATGTCAGGTAACCCACACACACACCGTCCATGACAATAGGTTCATGGTGGTAAAACATCGGTTCTGCGTCTTCAAGAACAAACTGAACCAGTCGCTTGTTCAAGTGGGCCTTGGTGTCTTTCTGCTTCGCTATGGCTTCATGCCCGATGAACGGTATGGCCTTGTCCATCGCACAGACAAATCCTACACCCGCTTCCAGTGGAGTATCTTCATCAGCGACATCGTGTCCAAAGTGAAGGAATTTCTTCTCGATACGACAGCTATCGAGCGCGTGCAGACCCGCCAGCCTCAATCCGTGTTCCTTCCCGGCAGCCCATAGAATATCGAACGCAGGGATAGCCATGTCGGTGGGTATGCACAGCTCCCAACCCAGCTCACCAACAAACGATACACGGGTCACGCGTATCGGTGAATAACCCAGCTCGGCGTTGACACTGCGGCCAAACGGAAATACCTCGTTGGACAAGTCTGTATTCAGAAGCGGTTCGAGCAAGGCGCGGCTGTTTGGTCCCATGACCCCGAACACCGCATATTGATTGGTTACATCGGTCACGGTGCAGAAGTCAGCATCACCGATATGGCGATTGAGCCAGTCAAGATCCTTGTGTGTAGTAGCGGCGCCACTGATCACCATGAACAGGGTGTCGGACAACCGAGTCACTGTCAGATCTGCTTCGATACCACCGCGTTCGTTCAGCCAGTGCGTATAAACGATCTTCTCGTTGCTGACATCTACATCGGCTGTACAGATTTTTTGCAGCACACGTAGCGAATCACGCCCTTGCACCAGATACTTGGAAAAACTGGACTGGTCGAACAAGGCTACAGACTCTCGTGCCGCCGCATGTTCAGCCGCAGAATAATCAAACCAGTTTTGCCGACCAAAACTGTATTCATAAACCGGTTCGACGCCTTCGGGAGCAAACCAGTTGGGTCTTTCCCAACCTGCTACTTGCCCAAAACAGGCTCGATGCTCGACCAGTCGCTGATGAATGGGCGACAGTCGCACGTTACGGCCAGTTTCAAATTGGCGGAAGGGGTAATGCTTTTCATACAACAGCCCCAGAGATTCTTCAGCTCGCTCTGCTGCAAACGCCTGAGTACCCATGAACGGATACATACGACGGATATCGTTAACCCATAAGTCCAGGGGTGAGTGCCCGTTGTGCATCCATTCTGCACACACTTTACCCAGACCACCGGCGCTCTGGATGCCAACCGAGTTGAGCCCGGCCGCTACAAAGTAGCCGCGCACCTCAGGCGCTTCGCCTACATGAAACTGATCATCGGGTGTAAACGATTCAGGTCCGCAGAAAAAACTCCGCCAGCCCACATCGCCGAGCATGGGAACGCGGATCATGGCATCTTCCAGCACAGGCATGAGCTGCTCTTCCATATGCCCCGGAAGTTCATCAAAACTGAAATCTTCGGGTATACCTTGCATGCCCCAGGCAACGGCACGTTTCTCAAAAGCACCGACCAGTAAGCCGCCAGCGTCCTCTTTTATATATACACATTTGTCGTGATCCCTCAGCACCGGCAAATCAGGCGTAACCAGCTCGTGCTTTTCAGTAACTGCGTAGTAGTGCTCACAGGCATGCAGCGGTATATTCACGCCACTCTGTCGTCCCAGCTCACGCGCCCACATACCACCACAATTGACAATAAAGTCTGTCTGGATTGTGCCCTGATCCGTTGCCACACCGGTTACCCGCCCATTACTGATCAACACTTCATCAACTTTCACACCCTCGATGCAACGTGTGCCACGGGATCTAGCGCCCTTGATGAAGGCATTGGTAATTTCAATAGGATTACCCTTGCCATCGTGCTCGGCGAAAGTTCCTCCAATCAGGCCGGAGGTATCCACCAACGGAAAAAGCGCGGCTATCTCCTCCGGAGTTACCGTATCTACCCGAGTCACGTTGAAGGCATTGTTCATGGCTGCCACACGACGCAGCTCTTCCCAACGAGCATCACTGTGCGCGATGCTCAGACTACCGACTTGTCTGAAACCGGTGGACTGACCGGTTTCCTCTTCAAGCTCATGCAACAAACGCATGGAATATTCAGTGAGACGTGCATGACTTTCGTTTGCGCGGACGGTGCCGATGAGCCCGGCCGCATGCCAGGTGGTTCCGCAGGCAAACTGTTTTCGCTCGAGAAGTACGACATCCTGCCAACCCAGTTTAGCCAGATGATAGGCAACACTGGCACCGGTGATACCGCCACCGATGATGACCGCACTTGCTTTATTCGGGAGTGATTCAGACACTAAAAAGACCTCGGCAACAACGTTCGGTGAATGGAGACACCCGCGCAGGGCTCAGCCTGATCATCTTGTATCAAAAACTGACTGCTCTCGACCCTCAGTGGGTATCACGCGATGGTGCCAGATGCCGTTGACTCAGAGAAGACTGTATCAGCCGTCAGCTCGACGGGCGCACCACCGGCCAGATTGAGTGGAATGCGTCAGTAAACACGTGCGGCTGCTCATCCATCCACTGCTCGAGTGCATCAGGTTTGAGCCATCGTCCATCATCGATTTCTTCGGCCTGTAATACCAGTGGCTGCTCAGAGCAGACTGTATAGATCTCCGTGAACTCGAAGCCGTTGGCAGCGGTGGGGTTTAACCTTCCCCTGTTTTCCAGCGAATCGGGCGTTACAGCAACGCCTAACTCTTCGGCCAGTTCACGAACAGCGCACTCAAGATAGCTCTCGCCACTGTCAACATGGCCCGCCGCGCTGGTATCCCACAGTCCAGCGCCGTTATCCTTGTTCATGCTGCGCAATTGCACGAATATCTCCCCGCGGGTGTTGAACAGTGCGATATGTGCAGAGCGATGCCAATGATTCTGTTGATGAATGCGCTCCCGTGTTGCCGTGCCGACGACCTCATCACGCTCATTGACGATATCAAGCCATTCGCTCATCCTGCTACCCTGCTCCATTGTAGTAACCGATTTGAGACGCCAATTAATCACTCATTACCTGACGTTTCAGCTTACGCACGCGCTTCTGCAGCTCGTTATCGGTTACTAGCTTGTCGCGGTAATAGCGCTGGTTTCGACTCATGGTCGTCAGATCGCGGTTGAATCGCTCAGCCAGTGCGGTCAGTGTTGCAATATCCATCTCCATCGCAAGATAGGTAATAGTCTGTCGAATCTGACTTTCCCTGCGCGCACGGCTCTCGTTCTTGAGGGTTTGCTCTTTAACGCCCTCCTCACGACAAACCCGCTTCACAAGCTGGTTTAGCGTCATCGGCTTAGGCACAACCTTGGGCGGCTTTAACGCCTTCTTCACGAATTTACTGTTACCCAGCACCCGCCCACCTTCATTGCCACGCATCAGGTCGGTACGCACACCTTGTTGGCGACCAGCGTCTACAAAGCGTGCAAATGCTGCTCGGGCACTCTTGTCAGTCTTGCCGAAGGACTTCACTACGCCCTCGGTAGCCAGCCAGACAGGAGGCTCGACGCTACCCATGTAGGCTGCATGGCTGGTCCACTTGCCGTCTCCGGCACTTTTGGCAGCACCGGTACGGACTGGATTATTGTGGATGTACATGACCACATCGTTGAGATACTCGTCCGGGTCAATCAGAATGGCTTTGTATCGACCATGAAAGAGAGGTCCCTGACGATTGTGTTGCTTATTGAAGTAGCGCGTATACCTGAAAGACAGGTTCTGCATCACCTTGGAGAGCGGTGCATCGCTGACCTGAACACACAGTTGCACGTGATCTTTCGCCCAACAGTAGGCAATAATGGTATGGCCGAAGCGTTCTGCTCCTTCTTCGACCAGCTTTTCCCACGCGCGGCGATCGGCCACACCCTTGAATATTGTTTGATCTTCCAGTCCTTTGAGAATGACGTGGTAGACGGCTCCGGTAAAGTGAATCCTTGGTTTTCTGGCCATGTTCTGTATAGGGATAAGTAAGGCAAGTGTTGATATTTAGTGCAGACTGGAACATTCACGCCTGATGGATGTACATATTACCTGACACTGTTGTCAATTGTACCTGACATGTGCCTTAGTTGCATTTTTTCATGGATACGCGCCTACACCGGCGTCAGATCAGGCGGAACACGACATATTCAGACGATTTAACAGCAAAGGTATCGTATGCCATGCAATAACCTAAACTAAAGTCTTCTAGGAGGCTTGCTCTGAGAGAGAGAGAGAGAAACATTCTGTCGCGCGCCATGCCTGACAGATGTCGCAAGCTCTATCTGATGAATTTCAACGACACAGCGGTTATTCCGCTGACAGGAGTAAGGTGGTGAGCGTCTGGCTTGAACGACGATCCGAGCAACAACATAATGCAGGCCGGGGGTTCAACAGCACTCGGGAGGATAGTCAATTCCAGCGTGATCGTGCCCGCATCATTCACAGCGCATCGTTTCGAAGCCTGCAATCCAAAACACAAGTACTGGGTCTGGGTGAAAGCGACTTTTACCGCACTCGCCTGACTCACTCTCTGGAGGTGGCACAGGTTGGCTCTGGCATTTGTGAGTGGCTACGAGATCAGCCGGAAAATTCGACGTTTGATACGCTGATCCCCTCGTTCAGTCTTATTGAGGCGATCTGCCTGGCACACGATATCGGCCACTCGCCATTCGGGCATGGTGGCGAGGTCGCCATGAATACCATGATGCGTGACCACGGTGGTTTTGAAGCCAATGGCCAGACACTGCGTATCCTGTCCCGATTGGGTGAATATTCTCCCTCCTGTGGTCTAGATCTGACTAGACGTACCATGCTGGGCACCATCAAATACCCGGCCGTCTATTCTGAGGTCTGTCAATACCGGCCCGTAGAGATCGATAACCCGTTAAACATTGATCACTGGGCACCACCAAAATGTATTTACGACGCTGAGCGTGATGTTCTGGACTGGTTGTTGGAGCCATTTTCTACCCCTGATAAAGAACGGTTTCTGTCTCTGGACCGATCACGCCCGGGACACGCAAGAACTCTCTACAAAACGCTGGACACCAGCATCATGGAGCTGGCAGATGATATTGCCTATGGCGTGCATGACCTTGAAGATGCATTGGCGCTGGGCCTGGTCAATCGCGATGAATGGGATGATCAGGTCGTCTCTGTTCTCAAGACGCTGGCCCCGAACCCGGTGAACAAAGATCTCGTTGAATTCAACACGTTGTTGTTTGGTGCCGCCGCAAAAGATCGAAAGCACGCTATCAGCAGGCTTGTGGGCTATCTGATTCGGAGTATCAGTCTCCAGACACAGGAAGGTTTCGAAGCAGATTTGTTGCGGATGCAGGTCCGAATGGAAGCCGTTGCCTACCGCATCCTGCTGCTCATCAAGGATTTCGTCATGCGCTGCGTGATATTTCGCCCCGAATTGCAGATGCTGCAATACAAGGGACAACGCGTGGTCGTTACGCTGTTTGAGATTTTCGCCGCAAACCCCAAACGCCTGCTACCGGTCAGCGTGTTTGCGCAATTTGAAGAAGAAGGCTTTCGTGCTATCGCAGACTTTCTGTCTGGCATGACCGATGTATCGGCCGGAAAGCTTTATCACAAACTGCTAAGCCCCACTTCGGGCTCGATATTCGATCGAGCCTGACGTGAGGCTTAGCAAGCGCTGGCGCTACAGAAGTACCTGCTCAACACCACCTTGGTTCGCCCGTTCAACAAAGTCCTTTGCCCAGTTATCACCAAACAACCCCTTGGCCAGCTCAACAACGATGTAGTCAGTGTCCATACCGGTTTCATCCTTGTACCGACTCAAGCCCTGAACACAGGCCGGACATGACGTCATCATCTTAACGTCATGACTGGTTTCACCTTCAGCCACATTGTTAGCCTTCAGGTTGGCCACCAGTTCCTGTGATTTTCGTTGGCGAACCTGTGTTGCAATATCGGGCCTGGCAACCGCGAAGGTGCCTGCTTCACCACAACACCGATCAGACTCGGTAACAGGCTTACCCAGCAGCGCCTCGGTTACCTTCATCGGTGAATAGGTTTTCATCGGACTATGACAGGGATCGTGATAGACATAATGCTGACCGGAAACGCCGTCAAGTGAATATTCCTTTTCCATCAGATACTCGTGAATATCGAGCAGGCGGCATCCCGGAAAAATCTGTTCGAACTCATACTTGAGCAACTGATCCATGCAGGTACCACAGGACACGATAACGGTCTTGATATCCAGGTAGTTCAGCGTGTTCGCCACCCGGTGGAACAGTACTCTGTTTTCTGTCGTGATCTGCTTGCCCTTATCCACATCGCCTGTTGATGTTTGCGGATATCCACAACATAGATATCCTGGTGGCATGACGGTTTTGCTGCCGCTATCGTAGAGCATGGCAAGCGTGGCAAGCCCCACCTGGCTGAACAGGCGCTCGGACCCACAACCCGGAAAGTAGAACACCGCTTCGCTGTCTTCATGCGACTTTTGCGGGTCTCGTATGATGGGCACATACTCGCGATTTTCTATGCCCAGCAGCGCACGCGTGGTCTTTGCTGGCAACATTGCCTTACCCGGCAGTTTTCGGTTAACAAAATGCACCACTTGCTCAATCGGGCGAGAAGGACCACTAGTACTGGCCGGTGCCTTTTTCGCTGCAGCCACAGAAGGCAATCGCGCGACCAGTTCGCTAGCGGCGCGTTGAGCCTGAAAGCCCCACTGCACCATACCCTTGCGCATTACCTTGATAGCGGCAGGATCCTTGACGTTAAGAAAAGCCATGGAGGCCTTTGTGCCAAGACTGAAGTTCTTCTGGCCACGATCCTTGAGAATCTTGCGCATGGTGATTGATACCTCACCAAAATCAATATCCACCGGGCAAGGAGCCAGACACTTGTGGCACACCGTGCAATGATCTGCGATGTCGTTCATCTCATCAAAATGTCGAATCGATAAACCACGACGAGTCTGCTCCTCATAGAGAAATGCCTCGATGATGAGTCCGGTTCCCAATACCTTGTTACGCGGTGAGTACAACAGATTGGCGCCAGGCGAATGCGTCGCACACACAGGCTTGCACTTGCCGCATCGCAGACAATCCTTGATAGCATCATTCAGGGAACCCAGCTCACTCTGCTCCAGAATCAGTGCTTCCTGCTGCACCAGTCTTAATGACGGTGTATAGGCATTCGCCAAACTCGAGCCCGGCATGAGCTTGCCTTTGTTGAAATGGCCGTTGGGATCTACCACATGCTTGTATTGTGCAAACGCCTGAACAATGGAATCGTCGAGGTACTGAATTTTCGTCAGACCGATTCCATGCTCTCCGGAGATGACGCCGTTCAGCAGTTTCGACAACTCCATGACCCGATCAACGATGCCCTCAGCCTGACGCATCATCGTGTAGTCATTGGAATTGACTGGAATGTTAGTGTGAATGTTACCGTCACCGGCGTGCATATGCAGTGCCGCGAACAAGCGTTGCGTACGATATTGCGCATGAATATCATCCAGACGCTTGCACAGACGCTTGTAACGGTTACCGGAAAAACGCTCCTTTAAAGGCTTCTCTACTGATACCCGATAGGAAATAGTGTCATCGCGCCTGAGCAAAGCCAGTACGTTTTCATTGTGCTCCTCAGGCTCACGAGAATCACGCAACGCTGTCAGAAACAACTCATCAGACACTCGCAGTTCGTCATAGAGACTATTCCAGTGAGTGGCTACGCTCGAAAGCGTGGCCAGTGCTGCATCAAGAACTCCTTGTACGATAGCCGTGTTTTCTTCGCTATCATCTCCCGGAATCTTGACCAACGCATGCACATCGCTCGATGACAACAACCGCCGTACCTGATCGAGCATGGTGAGCTTGTTGCTCAGCGCATGCTCAATGTTGATGCGCTCGATGCCTTCACTGTAGTCGGCAAGTCTGGGGAGCGGTATGACAACATCCTCGTTGATCTTGAACGCATTGGTGTGTGCTGCTATGGCAGCGGTTCGCGATCGTGCAGCCCAGAACTGCTTGCGCGCCTCACTACTGACAGCGATGAACCCTTCAGCACCTCGCTTGTTCACCAGCTGCACAATACCCGACGCTACCCTGCCGACCAGATCGGGATCGTCACTGACGATATCGGCAAGCAGCAACATCTTGGGTGACTCGCCACGCGCCGCCTTTGCACTGTATTTCACAGCTTTGATGTAGCGATCATCCAGGTGCTCTAGACCCGCCAGCTCAATACCGTCTGTCTGGTCTATGTAGTCCTTTACTTCGGTGATGCCGAGCACAGCCTGTCGCAAGTCGCGCCCATAGAACTCCATGCAAACCGTTCTGATGTGGTCCGGCATTCTATGCAGTACAAAGACTGCCGATGTAATGAGCCCGTCGCACCCTTCCTTCTGTGCACCAGGCAGACCGCCGAGAAACTTGTCGGTAACATCCTTGCCCAGCCCCTGTTTACGCAAACTTGAGCCAGCCGCATCTATCGTCCACGGCGTGCCGATCACCTGCTCTGTAGTGGCATCGCTGCGCGTGACTCTGAAACGTACAGTCTCTTGCAAGTGAATCTTGCCCATGTTGTGGTCCAGCCTTTCAACATCCAGCCAATGACCATCCGGGTCCACCATGCGCCAGGAAAGTAGATTATCCAGAGTGGTTCCCCACAACACCGCTTTCTTGCCGCCAGCATTCATGGCTATGTTGCCACCGATGGTAGAAGCATCCTGGGATGTCGGGTCCACGGCAAACGCCAGACCTTTCGCCGCAGCATCCTCTGACACTCGACGTGTAACCACACCGGATTCCACCCGAATGGTACTGATCTGTCGCTGTGGATAGGCGTCACTGGCGGGCAGTTCTGTTATTTGCACGGGCTCGCGCGCGTCCAGCTTTTCCAGATTGATAACCGCTGTTCGGGCATGCAATGGTATTGCACCACCGGTGTAACCCGTACCGCCGCCACGAGGAACAATCGTCAGCTGCAGCTTTATGCAACGTTTTATCATCTCGGGCAATTCGGCTTCGCTGTCAGGGGTCAGAACCACAAACGGCAACTCGACGCGCCAATCGGTAGCATCTGTAACGTGAGATACGCGTGACAGGCCGTCAAATCGTACATTGTCTGCGTGTGTTGCTCCACGCATGGTGTGCACGACCACTTTTCGCAGCGATTGCATGTCCGACAAGCGTTGCTGGAAGGCTTCGATGGCCTGTGTAGCCAGTGTGATCAGATTAGCTACACGGGGATCTTGCGCCGAACGCTCCACTATCTGGGAAACTCGATGCTTGAGGGCACCCGTCAGTGCATCTCTGCGACGCCTGTTGTCGAGGAGATCCTCCTGGATGAACGGGTTTCTATCGATAACCCAGATATCACCCAGCACTTCAAAGAGCATCCGTGCGGACTGTCCGGTACGGCGCTCATCGCGCAGATTCTGTATCAGCTGCCAACCCGCCTCGCCCAGATAACGCAGTGTTATCTCGCGATCTGAAAACGAGGTGTAGTTGTAGGGAATCTCCCGCAGCTGAGTAGCGGGAAGCTCGAGCGGTTCTTTGACCAACGGTGCATTCATGACGTTAACAGTACACTCTATGACGCCTCTATATAAGGAGGCTACAGGAAGTAGTAATGGTACGGAATGGCATGGTTACTCGACCACAACCGCTATCAACAGGCCTTATCTACTGCCGTGAGTGTTACACGCACACAAAAAAGCCCCGACCTGCGGGGCTTTTTCGAAGCTGAGTAAAAGAGCCCAGCTGGTAACGATTATCGCTTTGAGTACTGAGTTGCTTTGCGCGCCTTGCGCAGACCCACTTTCTTACGTTCCACTTCACGAGCGTCTCGTGTCAGGAAGCCTGCACCACGCAGTGAAGGACGAAGAGTTTCGTCGTATGCCAGCAATGCGCGTGAAATGCCTAGACGGATTGCACCCGCCTGCCCGCTACCACCACCGCCTTTGACAGTGATTTTGAAATCGAAGTTGGACAGTGTCTCAGTACGCTCGAGAGGCTGACGCACAATCATGTGAGCAGTCTTTCGGCCAAAGTACTCGTCTAGTGGCTTGTCGTTGACGACAATCTTGCCACTACCTGAGTGCATGAACACACGGGCTGTAGAAGATTTTCGACGACCAGTGCCGTAATACTGTTGTGCAGCCATTATTTAAGTTCCAGAAGCTGTGGCTGTTGAGCCTGATGCGTG
>ENA-ORXT01002012-ORXT01002012.1-marine-metagenome-genome-assembly--contig:-NODE-2012-length-25603-cov-12.018491_pt1 | contig 25603 bp, 19 predicted proteins | sample MGYA00237868_ERZ511482 | MGnify/ENA metagenome assembly ERZ511482
GCTATGGCTATGCAACGATTTTTTGAATTCTTTAGAAGAAAAAATTACGGCGCATTATGGAACAATTTATTTAATTTTTTTCACTAACCTTTTAAGACATTGTTGGCGGTATATCCAGTCCGACACGTTTCTGCGTAACGTCACTTACCTTACAAACCAAATTTTATACACGTTTAACATTCTATGAAAAAAAATATCACGCTTTTTATCGCATTAATCCTGCTGCTGACTCCTTTTAACTCGCAAGCGCAAGGCACGTATTATGACGGAGTAGAAACGCAAGTTGCGAGTGGACTCAATTGTATGCCACTCAAACAGGCTTTGCACGATTTGATTGATGGGCATACGGTCAGAAGTTACAGCACTGATTTGGCTGCCTTTATGTGTATGTACGATGTAGATGCCAACGGTTTTCTGATTGATAGATACAAAAACACTTCGGAGATGTGTTCGGGTAGCAGCCTTCCCAGTTCGCTCATCAATCGTGAGCATGTACTTCCACGTTCGTGGTGGGGCGGCAGCACGGGTGTTACACAATATTCTGATTTTCATAATTTATTTCCTTCTGACCAACAGACGAATACAGACAAAAGTGCCTATCCACTCGGTGTGGTTAGCAATCCGCTTAGTGGCTATCCGTATACAACTTTTCCCATGACCAATATTGGCTTAGATGCTTTGTCTTGTACCAATATTGATGCAGGTACGACTTTCGATGACGATGTTTTTGAGCCAGATAATGGTTATAAAGGCGATTTTGCGCGAGCATTTTTATACATGGCGGTGCGTTATCAAGACGAAATTATTGCAGGAAATTGGAAAGGGATAAATCCGACAACTGCTGCGGTTTTTAGTAACGATATTTTGACGATTTATGAACCCTGTTTGCTTGATTTGCTACTTCAATGGCATAATCAGGACGCACCAAGTCAGCTCGAAATTGACCGAAATAATGCCATCGCGCTTTCCTCAAATCAAGGTAATCGCAATCCATTTATAGACCATCCCGAATATGCGGATTTGGTTTGGAACGCAACTTGCACGGGCAATCCGCCTGTCAATACACTCTGCGAAACGCCGCTTGACAATTGTGATTGGACAGCGATTTCCGTTGTCACTAATACGGGTTCGCAGCCTACATGGACTTGTACATCAGGTAGTTACGACATCAATGCTTTCACTAATTCAACTAACCCGAGCGAGCAGTGGTTGGTTTATGGACCAATAAATATGAGCGGTATAGATACTGCAAATTTGGTTTTGGATATTATAGAAGGCTTCTCCGGACCTGAATTGGACTTTTTGTGGAACGCGACATCGGGCAGCCCTACGGCGACAGGTTGGAACTCGGTGGCGATGGCTGGAAATACAAGCACAACAGGATTTACAGTCGATTACTCGGTAGCCACAGGCAATTCGGCGGTTTATCTTGGCATCAAATATATGGCTACGGGTGCGGCAGGCGGTACACATTCTTTTACATTATCCAATATTAAATATCAGGAAAGTTGTTGTGCAGGTGTAGATTTGGCTATCAATTTCGATGCTTCGCCACAACAAACAAGTTGGGAGATTTTGGATGCGTCAAATACCGTAGTTGCTTCATCAACAGGAACTTATAGCGGCGCATCGGCACTCGAAACGGCTTGCCTTGCTGATGGTTGTTACAGTTTGATAGTAAGTGATTCGGGCAATGACGGCATGTGTCCGCGCCGCACAACGACCGTTTTGACAGGCATCAATATTGCGACTTTGGGGCTTGGTGGCGTGTTCAATGGCTCGCCCCGTATAGCAGCGGCAATGTGTGGCGATTACACACTCACAGATGCAAATGGTGTTCTACTTGCTTCGGGCGGTGGCAGATTTGGTAGCTCTGAGACGAGTAATTTTTGTATTTCGGGCGGTGTAGCTGCCTTAGTCACGCCCAATAATAACGATTTATTTGTTGATGCTAAAATACAAGAAAATACTCAATTGAGTATTCGTCCTAATATCGTTCAAGACCAAGTTCATATTAATTATTTTACGAAAAATAATACCGCAAAAATTTATATTATAAATGTAAATGGACAGCTTGTAGAAGAATATTTGGGAAATGAAAGTAGCGACATCACATTGAATGTCAGCGATTTGCAGGCAGGATATTATTTTGTACAGATGATTTCTGGGAATGAGGTTATCGTGGAAAAGTTTTTTAAAAATTAATTCAAATAGGACATGGATGTAGAGAAAATTCATGAATTTTCTCTACATCCCCATTCGCGTCCACCTATGAACTATCGACTATTAGCTACTTCTCCCCTTTCAAAATATTTCTTGAAATAACTAATTTCTGAATTTCGGAAGTCCCCTCTCCTATCGTACAGAGTTTGGAATCGCGGAAAAACTTTTCTACCGGAAAGTCTTTGGTGTAACCGTATCCGCCGTGAATTTGGATGGCATCTGTTGCAATTTCCACACAAATTTCGGACGCATAATACTTCGCTATCGCAGAACTTGTCGTTACTTTCTGTTTGGTATTTTTCAGATGTGCTGCTTTGCGTGTCAACAATTCTGCTGCTTGAATCTTGGTAAGCATATCTGCCAATTTGAATGAAATCGCTTGGAACTTCGCAATTGGTTTGCCAAATTGTTCGCGTTCCTTCGCGTACTTTACGGATGCTTCATAGGCTCCCTTCGCAATACCCAATGACAATGCCGCAATCGAAATGCGTCCGCCATCAAGTACTTTCATCGCCTGTACAAATCCATCCCCTTCGTTGCCCATCATTTGATTCTTGTGTACACGGCAGTTTTCAAATATCAATTCGGTCGTTTCGCTGGCACGCATACCGAGTTTATTTTCCTTTTTCCCCGCACTAAATCCGGGTGTTCCATGCTCAATGATAAACGCCGACATACCGTGACTATCCAACAACTCTCCGGTACGCACAATGACCACCGCACAATCGCCCGATTTGCCGTGCGTTATCCAGTTTTTTGTACCATTAATAATGTAGTGGTCGCCGTCTTTTTTAGCTACGCATTGCATACGTCCGGCATCACTGCCCGTATTCGCTTCGGTCAATCCCCATGCGCCAATCCACTCTCCTGTGGCGAGTTTTGGTAAATATTTTTTCTTTTGTTCCTCATTTCCAAATTGCAAAATATGACCTGTACACAGCGAATTATGCGCCGCCACAGACAAACCTATTGAGCTACATACCTTTGCAACTTCCTCAACTACAGTGATATATTCCTGATAGCCTAAACCTGCACCGCCATATTCTTCGGGTACAAGTACGCCGAGAAAACCCATTTCACCGAGTTTGTGCATCACATCTTTCGGAAAATGTTGTGTCTCGTCCCACTCCATCATTTTAGGGCGGATATGTTGCTCTGCAAAATCACGCGCACTATCCGCGATAATTTTCAGATCGTCTTGTGCTTCGACTGTATTTACCATTTATTTTACCTTTATTTTAAAAAGCCAACAAAATTAGGTTTTTTTGAGCAATTATTCTAAAAATTTGGTTTGAAAAATACTTGATATTGAACCGTAGGGAGGTTTATTATTATTTCGTCATTCCGCCGATAAAAAAACACGCTCATAAAAAGCCTTTAGTTTCTTTTCTTCTTCTTCCCAAACATAAATTTTGGCGGCTTGTTCACTCGCTAATTTTAATTTATTGTATTGTTCTTTATCGCTTAAAAGTTGCTTTATCGCGTCCACGACGTATTTTGTTTCTAATTTCTCTAAAGCCAGTCCCACTTCATACCGATTCAAAATTTTCTTAATTTCGGGGTAATTCATATTTATAGAGGGTACATTTGCTTGAATATAATCTAAAAATTTGTTTGGTAAGGCGTAATAATAGTTCAATCCCTTGTTTTCCAACAAATTAAGTCCAATCGTCGCTTGCGGCGTCAATTGATGTAAATCGGCAGGTTCGACATATCCTAAGAACTTCACGCGGTCAGTCACACCCAATTTTTCCGCCAATTCGCGCAATTCTTGCGACAAATCGCCTTCGCCTGCTAACCACAATTCGGCATCGTCAATTTCTTGCATCGCTGCAATTGCTTTTGCGACTCCCCTACCTTCATTGAGTGCGCCTTGATAGAGGATTATCCCGTTATTCATTTTTTGTTCTTCGTTCGTCCGCTGTCCACCGTCCGCCGTCTGCCGTCTCATCGGCATATTTCGGATGACGCTAAAACTTGTACCGTATTGATTTTCAAATATTTCCGCAAGGCTATCGCAAACCGTATAGGCGTATCGTGTACGTGGAATCGTGAATCGTGCAATGCGTTCCCATACACGTTGGATAGGTGGTCTGCTCACCACTTCGGGAACTTCCGTAAAATATTCGTGGGCATCGTAGATGAATTTTTTTCGACGCAATTTGGCGATAAAAAAGGCAGGTAAAATGGTGTCTAAATCAATCGCACACACGGCATCCGTTTTTGCAAATAGTAAATAAAAAAATAAACGGATATTATATTCAAAATAAAAGAATTTTCCTTTTTTGAAGTAGCAATGCAAGCGTTTTTGCTTGAAAGAAAAGTCACGTAAAGGCTTGGAAGTCGGGAGTTTACGCCCGATGAGCTGCACCTCGTAACCCGCCTTTGCAAGCGTGGTGCAGATGCGCTGCATACGTTGGTCGTAGCTGAGGTCGTTGGTGACGGTGAGTAGGATACGTGGCATTTTGCGGCTCAATTGCCGTTTGTTTTAACCTTGATGTCAATTACTTCCTGTTCTGTAATATACAAAATTTGTGCGATTTGTTGAACAGATAAATCTGTATTAGTCAACATATTCTTAACGACATTTTCCAATTGTGCTGCTTGTTGTGCTGCTTGTTGTGCTGCTTTTTGTGCTGCTTTTTGTGCTGCTTGCGCTGCTGCTTGTTCTACTGCTTGTTCTACTGCTTGTTCTACTGCTTGTTCTACTGCTTGTTCTACTGCTTGTTCTACTGCTTGTTCTTTTTCCCTTTCCAAGCGTGCAATAAATTCCTCCACGGTTTCGCCATAAACAGCCTCATATAAACCATCTATCCACATTTGAGCATTTCTTTTCTCATATTCACTGACTTCAGGTTTTAAGTATGTATCTTTCATTTCTGCTATAAATTTATTTTCTAAATCTTCCGGCAACACCAATAAAAGCCTGATGAACTTGAGTAAGGCATTAATTTTTTTGTGATCATACCCTTTATTTATTGCCAGTCGAAATAATGTACGTTTAAAATCATATCGAAGTTCATCTTCTTTTTTCGTTAAATTGAGATATTTGACCGCAAGCATCGCAAGTGCAAAGGGATTATCGGATGCTAATAATTCTTCCTCGCTTACATCTTTGAGACAGTAGGTATTGTACTCGTAGGTAGCTTTTGTACCAAGTTTTTCATATTCAAACCGATTATAATTCTTTGGTAATGAATCACTTGCAAATATAGCAAGAGCCGTTACCACCTCACCAAAATTATCAAAAATTCGATAAAAATAAACAAACATTCGCTTATCAATATTCGGTCTATTCGACGATTCTACTTCGATGTGAATAAGCAATAACTGTTCGCCGCCACCTTTAAGATAGACTTTAAACAATTTGTCGGAAACCACATATCCGCCTTTAAATTTATCTCCAACCAATTTATTCAACTCCTTATCCAAGGATACAACAGGCTTTTTCCAATCCACCAAAGGGTAAACATCCGGCAAAAAAAACGCTGTGAAATCTTTGAACAATACAGTAATCAATACCTTCCAACGAGTATCATGGTCTACGGGTAGTCTCTTCATCTTAGTTTGTTTCTCCAAAAATACAGTTTTTTTTTGACAAAATCAGCTTTTCCAATAAATCATATTATCCTCATCAATGCGTAGAAAACCATTATCCAGCATATAATCTATCGTTTTCAATATTTGCTGTTCTTCCGTGCTAGAAAACCGCCTGACTAATTCCTTCAATTCGGTAGGATTGCCTTGTAACTGTACTTGAATTTTATTTTTGTAAAAATCAAAATCTTTATCAGATAATTTATCTTTTAATCGCCCTAAACAGACATCACAGATACCGCATTCGGGTGCGTCTTTTTCAGCAAAATATTCTAATAGTAATTGGCTGCGGCATCGGGCAGTAGTGGCGTAATTAATGGCAGATTGAATATTGTTGTGATACCTTTTTTTTCGGAAATCATAGAGTTGAGTATTGATGGTTAAATTTTCTGCGGGGACACGCTCACGTATGAAAACCAATTGTGGATCTTCGTGCTGTGGAATGTACTCAATAATACCTTCCTGCGCCATTTGTGTTAAATGATTTCTCAGAATATCATAAGGTAGTTTTATAAATTTCGCTAATTGTTTCTCGTTGATTTTGATGTGATTAGCAAAAGAACCTTGGTAGGTTCGTAGTATCGTGCGGATTAGATTGTCGAGTTTTGGATGTTCGACTTGATATTTATACAAATCCTCTTGTGTCACAACAACTTTCAAGGTAGCAGGTTCAAAAACGCTATCCGTCAACGCAATCCAACCTTCATCTTTTAGCACTTTCAGGCAGTGATGTGTCTGCAAAATTGCCAATTTGTAGGTCTGTGCAAACTCGACAATATCGAAAGCATAGCTATTGCCTTTTCCCCCTCCCGTAGCCAGTTGAAAATAGCTGCCCAAAGCCCGATACACTTGACGAATCGCCGTCATATCAGGGAAGGATTGTTCGTAGCTTTTTTCTAAATAATTTTTATCCAAATTATCATATAATAAAACCGCATAAGCGCGTTTTCCATCGCGTCCTCCCCTACCCGCTTCTTGAAAATAGGCTTCCAAACTATCCGGCAAACTCAAGTGAATAACTACCCGAACATCTGGCTTGTCGATGCCCATTCCGAAGGCATTTGTGGAAACCATTATTCGGATTTTATTAGTCGTCCATGCCTCTTGTTTTTGGCTGCGAATGTCGCTGCTCAATCCGGCGTGATAGAAGTCTGCTGCGATACCTTTTTTTCGTAAAAAAAGTGCGATTTCTTTTGTTTTTCGTCTGTTTCGGACGTAAACTATGCCCGTGCCTTTTACCTTCCGGAGGATGTCAAGCATCTTTTCCTGCTTGCCTTCCTCTTCAAAAACGACATAAGACAAATTGTCTCGCACAAAGCTTTTTTGAAATACTTTTTTGCTTTTAGTAAAGGCTAATTTCTCCTGAATATCCTCTACAACTTGGGGCGTAGCAGTAGCAGTGAGGGCAAGTATCGGCACATTGGGCAGCCACTCGCGTATCTCTGCAATATTGAGATATGAAGGTCGGAAATCGTAACCCCATTGCGAAATACAATGCGCTTCATCAATCGCTAACAAGTTGATTTTCATACGTTTGATGCGCTCGCGGGCAAGGTCGGAGGCGAGGCGTTCGGGTGAAAGATAGAGGAATTTTGTATTACCATAAATAGCATTATCGAAGGCACGGTCAATCTCGCGGTAGTGCATTCCGGAGTAAATTGCTACGGCTGGAATATTGCGTTTTTTGAGGTTCTGAACTTGGTCTTTCATCAATGCAATCAGGGGCGAAATGACGAGGCAAATGCCTTCCTGCATGAGTGCCGGGACTTGAAAACAGATGGATTTGCCCCCTCCCGTTGGTAATAAAGCAAGCGTATCGTGTCCATCCAAAACGGATTGGATGATTTCATCTTGCATCGGGCGGAAAGCATCGTAACCCCAATATTTTTTGAGCGTTTTTTGCATTTAATTTCTTTCACTTAGGGGACAGACCGCGACCTATCCGTGCGTGTACGAGTTCAATTTCAATTTTTCTTTACGAAAATCTGCTCTTCAAAATTAATTTGTTTATAATCTTTAAAATTAACTCTAATTTTACGTAGAAATTATATTTTTAACAAATTTTATATAAAAAGAAAATTATGACAGAGTAAAATAAATTTGTAAATGAGTATTTTTTACATTTTAAAATGATAGTATCCGCGACTAAAAACGACCACAAAGCCTTGACTAATCTAACCCGATTATCGAAGGCTCATTGGGGCTACAGCGCAGAACAATTGGATAAATGGCGAGATGAGTTGACGATTACAGCACCTTATATCGAAGCAAATGAGGTGTTCAAATATTGCTTAAATGAACAGTTCATTATCGGATATTATGCTTGTTTCTATGCTGATGAATCGACTGTCAAATTGGATAATCTTTTCATCCATCCTGATTATATTGGCAAAGGATATGGGAGGATAATGATGGAGAATTTTATAACACGAGTAAAAGGAAAGGCGAATAAAATCACCTTAGATGCCGACCCAAATGCAGCGTTATTTTATCGAAAATTAGGGTTTAAAGTGGTGGGGAAATTGGCGACTTCTATCCTTGGAAGGTATATGCCTGTGCTGGAATTGGACTTGACGAAAAAACAAAAACTATAAGGTTTTAAAAACCTTATAGCTTTGATAGTCAGTGTTTTATATCGACATTTTTGGCATTTTAAAGATAAAAATTACGCCTAATTCACATAAGTTTCAATATTACTAATATCATTGTCAATATGTCCTAATATCTTTTCATAGGCATTTTCAAAGCCAACTTGTGTGGCTTGAATTTTTTCATCCGTATTGTCAATTTTTTCTTGTATTTCGGTGGCTTTGGCATTGTGTTTTTCGATGTCGGCTTGCAGCTTTTTGATTTGTTCTTCTTTCGTCTTAATCGCCTCTTTTAACTTTTTAATATCGTTCTCCAATTTGGCGACGCCTTTTGTTTTTTGCGCTTCGACAACTCTATCAAATTGAGTTTTTTCTTTGACCACTATATCACGATAAAATTTGGCGGTTTTTAAAAGTTTATCGCGCGTCAAACCCATCGTAGAAGCGGTCACGTAAGCCGATTGGTAGCGCATCGCCTCTTCCATATTCAATGCTTCCAAACCATCTAATGCCGAACGGTATTCAATGTAATCAAACCCATCTATGTTATTCTTTTCTATGGCTTTATATATGGCATTTGCACTACGTTTGTCTTGCTCTGAAGCACCTGTAAATAGGGCGGCTAAACTCTTTTTCATCTACTGTATTTTTGATTTTTAATTGTTGAGTGGAACAAATCCCGGACTCGTTTCGGGAAGTACTTTTCGATTTTTCACAAGATAAGAAATTTTAAAATTTTCTCTAAAAGGATGTAATTCTTTTTTGTAATAATAACCTTTTCATGTGAAATCTGTACTTTAAGTAGTGAGACAAAAATATCCTTACTCTTTGACGGTTTCTTTTTCCCCTATTTTTCCCTACAAAAATTCTTATCCCGAATCGGGGTTCGGGACAGGCTGTAGCGTAGGCTATATGCGGTTTTTGTAAGAAAAAATATCGAAAAAATAACCACATCAAAATTGTAAGCCTATTTTTGTCCCACTACTTATTTATTATGAAGTCCCCTTTCCTTTTTTCTTCATTTTAAGTGAAAAAATTAGAGGTAATTTCCCTTCAAAATCCTTTATTTGATACTGTCGTTCACCAACTTCTACCATATTTGGAAAGCAATTATAAGGTGCGAAATCAAACTCTTTAAATTCTTGTAAATCAAGCTCTTGCCCTATCAATGAACCTATAATATCACTCATCGGATGTTGCCAAAAATACTCTGTACCGTCCAATTTTGCGTTGAGGTCGGCGTAGGTATTTTCGACAGGTTCGGAGAAAACGCCGCGATTGAAATACGGGTACGTCAATTTCAACGAATCAAAATCCACCATATAGTACGTTGGATGAAATTCCGCCATATAAAACGTACCACCCGGCTTCAAAAAATGCCCAACAATATCCGCCCAAGCCTCCAAATCCGGCAACCAACCAATCGTCCCATACGAAGTAAATACAATATCAAACTGCCCCTCCAAATGCTCCTTCAAATCATAAATATTGCAGCATACAAACTTTGCATCCAAGCCCAAATCATCATTCAATTTGCACGCCAAATCAATCGCTTTTAACGAAAAATCTGCGCCCGTCACCTCTGCACCCATTCGAGCCCATGAGAGTGTATCTTGTCCAAAATGGCACTGCAAATGCAAGATAGATTTCCCGTCCACCTCATTTCCAAGTCCTTCTAATTCAATAGATTGTAACGATGTTTTTCCTTTTTTAAACCGCTCTATATCATAAAATTCAGACTTTTCATGGTACTTCACGCGATCATTCCAATGTTTGAGATTTTCTTGGATATAAAAGTCGTTTGTATATTCCATATTCATTAATTTCAATTAAAAAATGTATCTTTGCAATCAACAATTATTATCAAGTTCGGGTTTTGTGTAAGTTTAGTAGCCTAAACGAAAATTTACGACTTGCCGTTCGAGTCAGTTTAAACTTATACTTCAACTTAAACTTCAACTTAATACCATGGCAGAAAAGAAAAATCAACCCAAACAACTCAATATAGAGTTGCCCGAAGAAATCGCTGAAGGCGTATATGCTAACCTCGCGCTCATCAATCACTCTCCCTCCGAATTTGTGCTGGATTTCATCCGTATGATGCCCAATGTGCCGCAAGCAAAAGTTAAATCTCGCGTCATTCTCACACCACAGCACGCCAAAAGGCTGCTCAATGCCCTCACAGACAATATACGTAAATTTGAGGAAAATTTTGGACCTATCAAAGACCCTAAGCAACCTGTTTTACCCATGAATTTTAATACGCCAAAGGCGCAGGCATAAAGAAATGTAAAATGTAAAATAATAAATGTAAAATGTAAAACTTGTATTGGTGAAAACGTTGTAAATCATTGATTTTCAATTCATTGAAAACAACCGTATACACCTTCTTCATGTCATCGACACCTTTGCATTTTACATTTATTATTTACCCTTCTTCCCCTTCCAATAATTCCAGAATCATCCCTTCAATATACTCGCCCAATTCTGCGATTGTCGAATATTCAAATACCTTATTGACCGAAATTTTCAGTTCGAATGCCTCCTCCATACGTGTCGCAATGCGTATCGCTGAAAGTGAAGAACCACCCAATATTAGGAAATTATCATTTACTCCAATTTGCTGAATATTAAGCACTTCTGACCATATTTCATGCAGGATTTCTTCAAACTCATTCGATGGAGCAATGTATTTTACGTTAATTTCTGACGCATCTGTGAATGTCGGCAGGGCAGCACGGTCTACTTTGCCATTAGACGTCAGGGGCAGCTCATTCATCTGTAGAAAATGCGTTGGAATCATGTATTCGGGGAGATGTTTGGCGAGGTAATTTCGCAGCTCACCTGTTGTTTTTTCTTTTCCGGTAAAATAGGCGACCAAGCGCGATTTTGATGTCACATTTTCGTAACCAATTTCCTCCATTATCCTAAGTACTTCCGGTTCGTCTATTTTCTCATTAATTTCTTCTAATGAAGCATCTCTCGTCTTATGTTCTACACGTACATCCCAACTATACGGAAAAGCATAATTACTATATCCTTGCTCCTTTTTGTGGACATAAATACCGACTTGATTAATCAAACAATTCGTAGAACGTCCCGTATCCGTAGGGCGCACCCACGGGAGTCGTTCATCCAAATAACGCAGCATTTCATCCAAGCTCACATCGGTATAGCGATAGTAATCGACAAACTGTACTTTTTCAAAAGTTTCATCTTTATCAAACACCGAAGTGTCCAGTAAACGCTTCACGGCATCATCGACTTGGTGATAGGCTTTTCTTGCATTTAAGACGATATTATCAATGCCTTCAATATCCACATCATCCTTCCAAAAAAGTTCTTCTGTCAGGCGTGTTTCAAAAAACTGTCCGCGCGATAAACCTGTGACAATGAAAGGAATACCTTCATCAAGTGCAACTTGTGTGCTAAGTGTATAAATCGTTTTGAAACAGCCATTACACACATTACAATGCCGTTGTAGACTATCTACAAAAATCTCATTCATTGCGGGCGTTTCTCCGAAAATATGGTCAACGCTCAATGCCTTGACAACGCGCCGTACATTATCTTTTGCTTGCTCCGAAATATAGCCATTATCCAATGTAAATGCCAATACAGACAAGCCCATTTTCACCAATTGCGCTAAGACATAAGTACTATCTTTGCCACCACTCAAAAGCGCGAGGCAATCATATTTTCCGGTCTTGCGTTCTTTTCCTTTTTCAAAAAGTATTTGTAGTTCGTTGGGGGTTTTAAAATAGCGTTTGGCACGTTCCTTATAATTTTCAAAACTCCGGCAAATATTGCACACACCCTCCATATCAAACTCTGCTGTCGGGTAATTATCCGGCAAGCCACAGCGGGTACAATTATGCGTTTCCGGTGTCACGCTTTTAGCTTGTTTTTGGAATATAACGACGCAGTTTTCGAGGTCGGGGTGAGCGTTGAGCGTGGCTTCGATTTCGCCGAGTTCGATGCGTCGTCCGCTGATTTTTACTTGCTGGTCTATTCTGCCGAGATATTCGAGTTGACCTGCTTCATTCAATCGTGCGAGGTCGCCTGTGCGGTACATGCGTGGTGCGAGTGTAGCGTATTTTTCGGTAAATTTTTCATTCGTCAAATCCACACGTTCCCAATATTTTTCCGCCAAACCTACGCCCGAAATATACAATTCGCCGACCACACCTTGCGGTACAGTATTTCCGAAATTATCCAACACAAAAGCCCCTACATTCGCAATCGGTACACCAATCGGCACGGAATTTTGAGGTGTATTTTCACGGTCAAATTGCTGTACGATACAACCTACCGTAGCTTCCGTAGGACCGTATTCATTATAAATTTTTAAGTCAGAAGAAAAAGAATTTTGTATCGAAATGGCAAGCTCCGTTTTGAAATCTTCGCCACCAACTATCATCGTTCTGATAAGTGAATTTTCGTATTTTTTTCCTTTTAATAAAGCTAAATGAGAAGGTGTTAATTTGATAATATCAACTTGATTTTCTTTTATTACATCTAATACAGATAAATCTGCACCCGTCTCATTTTCTTCATAAATAATTGATTTACCATTACTTATAAATGGCAAAAACAAAGAAGTTACCGTCAAATCAAAACCGACGGATGTAAATAAAGGAATAGCCGGATTGGGCATTGTGACGTATTTCGCCTTTGCCCATTGCAAATAATTGCTCAATGATTCGTGTGAAATCACCACGCCTTTTGGCCTGCCCGTAGAGCCGGACGTATACATCATGTAGGCAGGCGAAGCCGAATTTACTTGTAGCGAAGTGATAGGTTTTTGTCGGATATTTTCACGCTCATTATCCAAATTGACTATCGGCGTTTGAGTCCTCAATTTTTCCGATAAATTTCGATGTGTTATCAGCAGACCTGCCTGTGCATCTTCGAGCATATATTGTACCCGTTCCGACGGGTAATCCGTGGCAATTGGTATGTATGTCGCGCCACATTTCCATACAGCAAAAATACTCATCAGCAGGTCAGGAGAACGCTTCATATAAATCGCTACGCGACTGCCCGATATGATGTTTTTAGATTGGAGAAAATGCGCGAGTTGGTTCGTTTTTGTATTAAAATCCGAATACGTATAATTATCTTTTTTATAAGAAATAATCGTATTGTCGGAATAATTTTCGACTTGATTTTCAAATAATTGCAAGGTGGAAAGCGGTTTGATGTCCGACACTTCAAAAGTGTCTGACATCTGATTTCCCATTGTATTAAAATCAAAAATAATTTCTTTTTCTTCCTCTTCGGAAATCAAACTCGGCTTAAAAATTGACTGCGTTCTATCCGCGATAAAAGCATCTAATAAAGCCAAAAAATGCCTTGAAATTCGCGCTCGTTGTTCTTTCGAGAAAACGGCAGTATTTGCATCAAAATACAAGCGAATATCTCCCGAATCGTCGAAGTCCATCACTTGTAAACGAAGGTGATGACCTGCATCGGCATGATTCGGATGTCGCCATTCTGCTTGGACAGGTAAGCCGTCGAAATCGCCATAAGTTCCGAGAATGTAATTGAGAACGACATTGATACCCCGATTGAGTTGTGGGCTTGCCATGCCCGTTTTAGCATACTTTAGGAAGTTGAGTGATTCGAGTTTAAGTCGTTGAAAAAGTGCGCCAAAAGTATCATCATTTTCAATATTTGTAGCCAATGGAAATAGCTCAATAAATGCACCCGGCGTGTTTTTAAAATCGCTTGTCGGGCGGTTGTGCACAGGTGTACTAATCGCTAATTGGGACTGCCCCGACACACGATGCAGCCAAGCAAATAGGACAGTTGTCAGGATATTGAACAGCGAAAGATGTTGCGTCCAGCCCTTGATATCCGGTTCTTGCGCGAGTGTGCGTAATTGAGCCGAACGCTCCTTTCCTAAGTCAATACTGATGCGTTGAGAGCCTGTCGGAGTTGCGTTTGTGCTTGGTTTTTTACCGTAGATTGGAGGCGTGGGCGGTAAGTTTTCTGATAGTGATTTCCAATAATTTGTTGCACGTTGACTGGCTGATTTTGCTTGGCTTTCGTAGTCAATATAGCTTGAATAAAGCGGTAGAGGCGTAGCATTTTCGAGCGTATTATCAAGTACATGACGGTAAAGTTCGGACATCGCGCGATACTGCACCGCAATTGCCAAACCATCGGTAATTAAATGATGTTGATTGAGGTACCAAATATATTTTTCGTCAGAAATTTTAAGGAGTGCGCTGTCGAAAAGCCGTTTGGAAAGGTCGAAAATTTGAGTATTATGTGTAGCCAACCATTGCTTTAATTTTGCAACTTTATTCGCATCGTTTGACCAGTCTAAATAGGTCAATTCGTCTTTTATGGAAGGTAAAACCTGCTGTTGGGGTACACCATTTTCTTCTGTAAAAATAGTACGCATTGCATCGCATTGTACGCATAATACGGCAAAGGCTTCTTGGAAGGCTTCTACATTGATTTTACCCGATATTTCAAAGGTAAAAATCATGTTATAAAGGGGCGCATTAGGGTGCATTTGTTGTCCTGTCCAAAGTAGTAACTGACTCTCTGTAAGTGACTTAAGTATGTTCATGTTTTGTTTGTAAATGGAACGCAGATTTAGTGGACAAGGCGGATTTTTTGAGCTGAGAACTCGCCTTATATTTTGAAAATGCAAGGCGAGTTCTGTCATCCAAAACCTATAAGGTTTTCAGAAACCTTATAGGTTTGTTTCTCGGCACTTTAAAGTAATTTCCATAAAAAAATCCGCTTTATCCATATAATTCGTCAAATCCGTGTTCTATCCTTTCAGCTTCGCCACGTAATTACTCATGGCTTCGATATTCATAAAATACTCAATGACCATATCTGTCGGCGGTATCGTGATGTCGTATTCTTCTTCCAAAAATGCGATAATTCGCACAAAACCCATCGAATCCACCAAGCCACTGCCGAGCAAATCGTCTTGTGCGGTCAGGGTGGTACTTGGGTCATTGAGGATTTCTTTTTTAATGTATTGTATAATGGTCTCTGTCATGTTTTAGTTGTAGCACGGTGCTTCCAGCCCGTGTATTGCGATTGAGAAGTGCGAGCCAGAGGCATCACGTTATGTTTCAATCAACTGGTTTTCAATATTTTATAATTCACTTTCCCTGCCGTGGTACGTGGTATTGCGTCTATAAATTTGATATTAGACGGTACTGCATAAGCAGGTAAACACTCACTAAGGTACAACTTTAAATCGGATGTTTCGAGGTCTTTTTTCAGGACTACAACGGCATTTATATACGCCTCATCATCGTTTTTTATCGCAAAAATGGCTGCGGAATCAACTGCTTCATGGGTGGTCAACGTTGCCTCTATTTCGTCTAGTTCGATACGATAGCCACGTATTTTTACTTGTCGGTCTTTACGTCCGAGAAAATGTAAATCGCCTTGGTCGCATATGCGCACGAGGTCGCCTGTGCGGTAAAAAACCTCCTCACAACCATTAATTTTTTCTCGTTTATACAAACTTTTTTCGGTCAGATCTCGCCTGTCCCAATAACCTTTCATTTGGGTAGCAGAACGAACGAGTAATTCGCCTGTTTCGCCTACTTTTGCAGGGTTATTATTTTCATCAAAAATCAATATTTCAGTATTGCCCCAAACTTTTCCGAGTGGAATCGTTTCGTCATCTTTCGGTGGTTTTGGTAGATTATAATACGTACATTGGTTGACCTCGGCAGGTCCGTACACATTAGAAAAAATCGCATTAGGCAATTGCTCCATCAGTGTGCGAAGGTGCTTCGCGGGGAAGGGTTCGCCACCGTATAAAACCCATCTAAGTGCCGTCAAATCACGCTCTTCAATACCTGATTGTAAAAATTGTATCAATGCAAGCGGCACTGAATACCAGATAGTAAGTCGCTCTTTTTCAATCAATTGCACCATACTCGCCGGAAGTTTGGTATGTATATCCGATACGATAACCGTTGTGCCACCGACATAAGGCATCGTAAAATATCCCATCGTAGAGATGTCAAAATGCAGTGCCGCATGATTGCCAAGTCGGTCTGTCGGTTGCACATTATATAGGTCGGCAGAAAGCTTGGCATAGGCGAGTCCGCTGCGGTGCGTGTGCATGATGCCTTTTGGTGTACCCGTTGTGCCTGAAGTGTACATAATGTAAGCGAGGTCTTCTTCAAGGATGCAGATTTGGGGTTTTGTGCTGAGTGATTTTTGGAGATTTTTTTGCGTGAATGTTCGGGTATTTAAGTTGGCACAAAACGTTGCGAAGTCCACCCCCCAGCCCCCTCCAAAGGGGGAGATACTATCTGCCCCAAAGGGAGAAATGATGCTTTTTACATTCAAGTTTTCTGTTAAGGTATTTTTCAGATTTTTTTCTTGGCTTTTATTGCTAATTAAATGCTCAATTCCACAGTCTTGAATCACAAATTGGTTGCGCGAAGGCGGCGCATAAGGGTCAAGTGGAACGAATACCGCACCAGCCGAAAGTATGCCGTATACTGCTACCGCCGTCTCCAAACAACGATTGAGATAGACCCCCACTCTATCACCACGTTGCACACCAAGGCTGATGAGCAAATGCGCGAGTTGGTGGCTTTGCTCGACCAATTCTTTGTATGTCAGTGCTTTATCATTGTACCGAAATGCTTCGTTGTCGGGATAGTGATTGGCGGAATTCAGGATGCTATGTTGAATTAAATACATTTTGATAGAACGCAGATTTAGATACGTAACACAGACATTCCTGTCTGTGTCGCTCGAAGAACGATTTGCAAAGTTGTTTTACATTTTCCAATCAAACTTTTCTCCTAATAAGTCAATTAATTTTTTGTTTTCCTCTTGAAAATATACATTTAATTTAGCGCGAATTTCAGGGGAAAGTGCGTCATACGCTCGTGTATTCCGTGGTCTTAGGTCTGTGGGATAAAGATGATTAATTTCTAAGAAATTATATACTTTTGTGAGTTCCTTTTTCGGATTTTCGAAGAAATTTTCACTTTTAATAAATAAAAATTGTTCGCGTTTGAAATGCTTTAACCATACAATTAATTGCGAATAATATTTGCTTCTTTCTGTATAAAATAGCTTGTCTCGCGCTTCGCTGTAATGGTTTGAATTTTCTTTTAAAATATTGATTTCCAGCTTTTTAAGCTCTGATTCTTGCTTCAATGCCGCTTCAAATGTCTTCGCAGAATCCCATCCGTAATCGCGCCCCATGATGTAGCCCGAATAGGCTCTATCTATGGGTTCGCGCAGCATGACTATCAATTTTACATTTGGTAAAAGTACCGAAATTCGCTTTGCGACTGCTGGATGGTACATATAACAAGGCGTGACTTCTCCACCGATTTTGTGGCTGCTTTTTAACGGGAAAAAACGCCTATACCAAGATACACCTTTATCGAAATGCGTATTAAAAAAATGCGGTTCTTTCAGCCAAGGCATCATCACATTTGGGTGTTGTCGGAGGTAAGCAAAGAGCGAAGTCGTTCCGCCTTTTTGCGTACCAATGACGATAAATTCAGGCAACTTTCGCCACGAACTTGTAGCGATTTTATAACGTATTTTGGCTTCTTTCGTCCATTTCCGGTAGCGTCTTTGTATGCCTTTTTTTATATTCATATTTTTCCATAGCATAATTTCTTCGGCTTGCGCTGCGTTAGTTTGCGACGCAAGCCGGAGGCGTTGCGCTAAGTTTACAAACCCAAAAATTTTGCAATTATATTTCGTTGAATATCAGATGTTCCTGCATAAATAACTCCACCGACTGCATCTCGTAAACTGCGTTCTACTTCGTGTTCGGTGAGGTATCCGCTGCCGCCATGTATGCGTATTGCATCAAGGCTGGAGGCTACATAAGCCTCGCCTAAATGTAGTTTTAACATCGCTGCTTCGAGCATTGCGGGTTTGTCGTTTTTTTTGAGCCATGCCATTTTATATAATAAAAGACGCGAAGTTTCGAGTCGCAATTTCATATCTGCAATGCGATTGGAAACTGACTGAAATTTGCCAATCGGCTGCCCAAATTGTTGCCGCGATTTTGCGTATTCGATGCTTTGCTCGAGTTGGCGTTGCATTGCGCCCAATTTGCCCGCGAGGATGCAGCATCGGTCATATTCTAAGGAGTGATTGCAAATGCTAAACCCTGCACCTTCTCTGCCAAGTCGGTTTTCGTCAGGCACAAAACAGTCGGTAAATTTGAGGCGACCAATCGGCGCAGTACGCAAGCCCATTTTTTGCTGAACAGGCTGACGCTCAAAGCCTTGCATCGTCTCATCTACTATAAATGCCGAAACACCCCATTTTCCGAGTTCAGGCTTAGAATTGGCAAAAACGAGTGCCACATTCGCAATCGGCGCGAGCGTAACCAAGCGTTTTTCACCGTTCAAAATATATCCACCGTCCACTTTTTGGGCGGTGGTTTTCATTTCATAAACGTCTGAACCTGAGTTGATTTCGGTCAAAGCATGTGCGCCAATCCATTCACCGGACGACATCTTGGGGAGGTATTTTTGCTTTTGCGCTTCATCGCCAAAAATCGTAATCGTCATCACCACTGTCCACAAGTGGGCGTTGAGCGCGAGATTCAGCCCGACATCAGGGCAGCCGTAGCCCAAACCCTCCAAGGCATAAGCCGCACGCATCAAATCTACCTCTTCAAATGTACCGCCGTAATGCGCCGGAGCCGCGAGTCCCAAGATGCCAAATTTACCACATTTATTCCACAAATTTTGTGGAAATGTACCTTCGTGGTCGCGCTGCACGAGGACTCCGTCATCGAGTTCACTTTTAGCAAATTCGATGACGCTGTTGCGGTAGTTTGTATATTCTTTAGACCAAGAAAAATCCATTTTATATAGATATAAAATGTAAAATATCAAATTTAAAATGTAAAAATTGTGGCGCGAGACAAACACATTTTAGAGCGTCAGTTAAAAAAGTAGTACCGTTAATTTTGTAAATTCTTAATGATCAGCTATTTGCAATGTACAATTTACTACTTTTTATGTTAATGCTCTATTTTCTCATATTCATCTAATTTTCAGTTAATTATAAATAATAAAAATAAAGCATTTTGCTCGCATACTACAATTACTTTTACATTAGACATTTTACATTTATTATTTTACATTTTTAAAACTCATACTTAACACTACCTTTAATATAAAAGGGAGTGCCTGGTGTAAAATGTATTTCTTCGATGGGTTGGGGTTCGTTAAATAAACGGGATTCGGTAGCAAATTGGGCTTCGTTCCAATCTACATCAAATAAATTTTCTACATCTATTCCTACACTCAGATTTTTGAATTGATAGCCTATATTTAAGTCCGTAATAAGATAACCCTCGGCAACAATGGAGTTGTCTTCATTGGCAGCTCTATCCGCGAGATAGCGGACATTGATACCACCGTATAATTTGTCTTTTTTCATATTCAATCCGCCTGTAACTGTCGTGACAGGTGCAAGCGGAATGTATTGACTACCAACTTCTTCTTCGATACTTCGCGCATAAGTGTAGGTCATATCTGCATCCGCAAACAGCCAATCTAAAAACTGGTATCGCAAGTTAAAATCCACTCCCAAGCGGCGGGTTTTGCCACTCGGCTCAACGACACCTTCATCGCCTACATAAACGAATTCCTGTTGCAAAAATAAGTACCACAGGGCAGTGTTAACAACCATTCGAGGTATAGGTTTCCAAATCGTACCAATATCTGCACCGTAAGCTGCCGGAAGTATATCTTCTTCTTCGGGATTGAGTACGAGGCGTGTATCGTTGGAGTGAAAGCCAACACCTGTTTTGAAGAAGAATTGAACGTCACGATCCGGGCTATAAACAATGTTCAATTTGGGGCTTGGAAAGACGGTAGATTGCGACTCACTTTTATAAGTAGGGTTAAGTTTATCAGTATAATTAAATTTGAAATAATCAAGGCGAAGTCCCGGATTTATCAACCAATTTCCTGCTTCGTATTCTGCATTCAAATAAGCAAAAATGTTGGACTCATCCACATCGCCAAATTGAATTTGTGTCAGGGTTGTTTTACGATTAAGTGTCCGCGAAAGTTCATTACCATTGATATCATCATAACGCACTCCCATACCCACTTGAAAGAGCAATTCCGAATTATCAAAGTTGGTAATACGATTCCACTCTGTATCAATACCAAAGATTTGTCGGTCTTCTTTCTGCCTGATTTGGTCGCCGTTTATAGGATCATTTAAGAAGAACGTAAAATTGGAATAGAGTTCAAAATCATATAACGAATAATAAAAATTATTTTTTATAAAAGTATTACTATCAATACTTTTTGTGAAATCAAGCGCAATATTTGTTCGTCCAGTATATCCACCTTCTGTGTCATCAATTGCACCAAATCGACTAATTTGACCAGTATCAACGACTCGTTCTGGTATCTGCCCTGAAGCATCCCAACGACTCGTAAAATGCGACAGCAAGACAGAGATTTTATCCAGTTTTTCTAATCTTCCAGTATATTTTGCCATCATATTTAGGCGGCTAAAATTTTGCGAAGATTCAAACGGGCCATCCGTAATCAAGTATTCTGCGGCAGCGTAAGCGTTGTGTTTTTCGGTTTGTAATAAATTAAATGAAGCAACATTTCGGAAGGTGTTAAACCGTCCGGCTTCTATACTAAACATATTGCTTTTCAAGCGTTCTTTTAATTCAAAATCGACATAACCTGCTGTCGCAAAATTACCTTTATCTGTGTAATACGGTCCTTTCCCAAAATCAATACTTTCTATCACTTCGGGTGTCACAAAATGAAGGTCTGCATAGCCTTGTCCGTGTGCGTGTGAGACCATATTTACAGGCATTCCACTGACCGAAATCGCGATGTCCGTTCCATGGTCAATATCAAATCCGCGCAGGAAAATTTGTTCTGCTTTGCCGCCTCCGGCGTGTTGTCCGATAAAAAGTCCGGGTACTTTGCGAAGAATTTCCTGCGAAGATTGTACGGGATTGGTTTTTATGTCGATGTCAGTAATGAAATTAATGGATTTAATATCTTGTCCAACAACGATTTCATCCAAGTCAAATGTTTTTTCTTTTAGCGTTATAATCAATTCATTTTCAGGATTTTCAATGATAATAAACTGATTTTCAAAACCAAAAAATGTCACTTGAATGGTATCGCCTGCGTGAACATCTTCAAGGATGAAATCGCCAAATTCACGCGTGTGCGTATGGTGAGGATGTTCCGAATTAATGTTCTCAACATAAACACCTATTAATGGTATTCGATATTCATCAAACACTTCACCTGCAAGATTTTGTGCATTCAATAAATTTGAAATACATAAAATTGTACAAATAATTGGAATAACTTTTAGCTGAATAATGGTTTTCTTTGTTTGCATTTTCACTATTTCTTTAAATATTCGATTTCTCTTAAAACCAATGTTTCCACAGGCATTTCACGCATAAATTCATAAGGGTTTTTAGGATCTTCGGAGATGCTCTCAAGTTCCACTTCTGTTCCCAAACCGAGTTTGACGGCGTACTCCATGAATAGCTCCATAGCCACCCAATCTTCCAAAGCCCAACCCGTAGAATCAAAGACCGTTTTTTCGTCGCGATATTTGATGTAATCTTGCTGATTTTGAATGACTTCCATCCATTCCGATCCTATATTTTTTTCATCTAATTGTTGGCATTCGCCCTCAACCAATGCTTGCAACTTGAAGTCAGGACAAACGAAGCTTTTTTCTAAAAACGACAAAGGAATTTCAATTTTTCCGGGAAAATCTGCTCCAACTGCATTAATGTGTAAATGCGCTTGCGATTCAATGCCATTGAATAGTGGACCTGCTCCCACATCTACGGAAGTAGCCGTGCACAAAATATCAGCATGACCAACAATTTCCTTAATTTCAGTGGCTTCAATTGGTATATTCAAATTTAGTACAGCAGATCTTTGTGCAAATGAATTTAGCGTAGATTTATCCGTATCATAAACTAGTATTTTTTCAAAATCAAATACTCGTGACAGCGCATGCAATTGTGTTATCGCTTGCGCCCCGCAACCAATTAAACCTAATATTTTCGCCTCTTTTTTTGCTAAAATTCTACTGATCACCGCCGATGATGCACCTGTCCGCAAAGCTGTTGGCAGTACACCGTCAATGATGCCTTTTAAATGCCCCGTCTTTGTACAATATGCTGAAATTGAAGATATTATAGTTGGCAAATTTCTTTCAGAAGGATTGTCGGGGTGATAGCCTACAACCTTCATCATTACATCATTTCCTTTGTGATAAAGTGGCATCCATTCGATAAGCCCGGTGACGGGATTTTCGTAATTAAAGCCCGAACGCATTGGAATGTCTATCTCCTCAGCACTGTAATTTTGTATCGCCTTTTCAAGTCGCTCAATAAGCGCATCCATTACTTGATCCAGCCCTTCATTCAAGATAATTTCCTGAACATCACTAGCCGAAAGCAAGAGCGTTTTATTCTTTTTTATCTTCATGGTTAGGTGCATTGGTTTTCTATCTGTTTTCTCGGTGTATTAAACGTGTTTAGTAAAACATATAAGAAAAAGAACAATTCAGACGGCTATATTATTTTTTTCGTCTTCATTCAAGTTTATACTGTAGGGCGATTTGGCGAAATTTCTCCGATTGCTTTCCCGAATCAAGTTACGGGACAGGCTGTTGAAGAACATCCGCCGTAGCTATGGCTATGCCGAATAGCCTTCGCCTCGTACTCGAATAAATTTCACTCAAGTTCATCCGACACTATTAGCTTGGGGATGAAAATCGGTTTATACAGATTCAAAACATAAGTAATATTATATTCGGATAACCGAACAATGTTAACTTATTTTTGTTTCGACTGAATGAAATTTTTTATTAAGCATTCCAGTGTTTTATTTTGCTTTAGTGTATGATATTTCTCGTGAATGGTAGCCAAGTTCTTTGTAAATATTTCATTAGAAAGCACAGTTTCAATGTTCCGACGAATGGTAGACACATTATCTTTATTTTTATCTGCCATAATGCCGACTTGATGATAGGCAATTCGTGCCGCACAAGCGTCTTGATCGCTTTTTTGACCAGAATAAACAAGCATTGGCACACGAAAATGGATACATTCATTGATCGTATGAATGCCACCGTGATTGATGGAGCAATCCGCATGTTGAAGTGCATAAAGTTGTGGTATCCAGTCGAATATGTGTATGTTCTTAGGCATATCACTCAAAATATCACCCTCAGAAATACCGCCATGTCCCATAATTAAAATCCAGTCAGGATGTACCGTAACTGCCTCAATAATTTTTTGTGCAAAGGTATTATCACTCGCTCGCATCGTTGTGAAAGAACAATAAATAAGGGCGTGTCCGTTTTCTTTTTTTTCTTCAAAAATCTGCTGAAGACGTTCCTTCGTGTATTGTTTTGTTCGTGTATCTTTTCGCTCAGCGTAAACCATCGGACCTATATAATGTAAATTTGGTCGCGGCGTATGCGGAAATTCCAATTCCCAAGCCGTCATGCTCAATACGGGCAAAGTTCGATAAGCAAAAGGCGCGGGCCACTGATAAGGCAGCAATTCCTGCATCGGAAAGCCCACTTGACGGGCATACATAGTGAGTACACTGCCTCTATCTGTAAAAAAACTACGGATTTTTTGCCGCCAAATCATGCTGCGTCGCTCGCGGCGGTTTTGTTGCCAAAGCCGTCGAATAGCGGTTTTATTATTTTCGTTAGGAATGAGGTCACTTTGTAGCGGCGGTACGCCTTCTGCTTCCCACATTGTAAACCATTGAGATAGCAAAACTACTTGATAATCAAGCGATATGCTCGAAATAATATATTCGTGCAATTCGACATCAATCAAGATTAAATCGGGTTGAAGCCGCTGAAGCGTGGCAGTAAATTTATCAATTTTGAGGTCGGCAAGTGCTTCTTCTCTGTGTTGTTTGATATGCGTGAAGCGGTACAAAATTCGCCTCCAACGCTGCGAAAAATTAGGCGTTCGGTCAATCGCCCGGAGTAAGACTTTAGGTAATTGTTCGTAGGCAAATCCCTGCGCTTCCACCTCTGCTCTACATTCATGCGGACAGGCATACGTGAGGTGGTGCCCAGCATTTTCGAGTCTTGACATGACTTCAAAACCGGCATAAAGCACGCCTGTCAGTCCGGTAGTAATAAGAAGGATGTTTGCCATTTATTAAAAGCAATTATTTTACTAAGTGAAAGAAAATAAATAACTTACCCCATTATGCTTGTTCTTTTCCCTTCTAAAAAACACAAAAAATAGTTCCGTAGCTATGGCTATGCAACGATTTTTTGAGTTCTTTAGAAGAAAAAATTACGGCGCATTATGGAACAATTTATTTAATTTCTTTCACTATTTATCAGTTGCCAAAATCGGTAGTAATTTCTATTTGTATATCAGGCCAAAGCAAGTGAATACCATCGGACCCGGTATGAAGTTCTGCGCAACAATACATCATACTGTCAAGTGCGGCATCAGCCTCGAAGTCAGACAAACTGAAATTACCCTCGAGGTGCATCAGAGTGCCATCCATGCGATAATCAAGAGGAATTTCTCGTTGGATTCCATTCATTGTCAAATCCATATAAATGTTGCCTGAGCGTATATCTCCGATGCAACGATTAACTTTTCCTGATATGTTTTCTGCTGTCATCAGGTGACGAAAGAAGTAGTCCAGAATATTTGTGTCTCTAATAGAAGATTCAGTATCAATTGTTTGGGTATTAATATTAAAGTTCATGTTTTCAATAGCCCTATTGGGAGTATCGGCGGTAATACAGTTGCTTACATTGATTTCATTAAAATGACCGGACACACCTACCATCGTAGTGTACTTATAGGCTGTCCATTTTAAGGTCGTAGAAGCGTGATTGTAAGTGTAGGTAGATGGTTCTTCGAATGGCGGCGATGTATTGTCGTAGGTGCAGGCTGTGCAACACAACAGCAGATATAAGAATCCACCTGCAAAGTAAATTATGGTTTTGTAGCTCATCATTAGTTCAGTTGTTTCATTTGAATAATTCATGGCATTTGATAGTTTATGTACTTTTAAAATGTAAGTATTTATTGTAAAAAAATATTATTTTAAAAAAACTAAGTACACTGTTTTATAAATTTATTTACATTTTTTGACGTTTATTTTGAAATGAATCGAATCAAAAATGACGCG